>Ga0315285_10000070_pt1 | contig 97212 bp, 73 predicted proteins | sample YL17G09_36_MG_FD_203698 | JGI IMG/M metagenome (GOLD analysis project Ga0315285, IMG submission 203698) | Sediment microbial communities from Yellowstone Lake, YNP, Wyoming, USA - YL17G09_36 | ecosystem: Environmental > Aquatic > Freshwater > Lake > Sediment | place: USA: Wyoming | collected... | reverse complement strand
CGCGGTGACAGCGGCGCCGGCTCGCTGCTGGTGACTGGCTTCGAGCTTGTGACCGACCCGGCGCACCCGGGCGAGTCGTGCTGGGACCCGGCATGGAATTGCGAGGCCTTCTACGGCGAGGTGGCGATCCCTTCGCCCGCCCGCGAGGCAAACTGGGAGGACCTGCCCGAGTCAACCGTGCTGACTCCGCTGACGGCTTTCGATGGCGGCCTGGCGGCGACCGTGCACCGTGAGTACATCTTCGTCGAAGATCTTGAGTATGTGCCCCGCCGCGGCTCGCAAACGCAGGACAAGCTCTACGGCTCACTCGTCCTCTGGTACGCCGAGGGCGTCGCCGGGGAGGAAACGTTCCCCACCATCTGGCTGGCGAACCTGGATGGCACGGGCGCGCGGGGCATGTTCCACGTCGGCCCCGACCAGACGCCGTTCCACGGCCGGAAAATGGGCGCCTACCTTTTCTCCGTGCCCACCTGGTATGCGGATGAATACCTCGGCGGCCGTACGCTGGTCACCGGCCGCTCACGCGGCACGCCGGCGGACGCCACCGAGCCGGTCACCACCCGCGGCGGCTCGCAAGGGCCGACCTTGTTCGCGTTCCAGCCCTGGGACAGCGACGACCCCACGGGGAATCTGGATGCGTTGCCCGTGCTCTATTACCGCGTGAGCTTCCCCGGCTGCGGCGGCCCCAACGTGGGCGACCCCAACGCGTGCGACTATCCGGGCTTCACCATGTGCGACGACTGGAGCGGCGGGGCCTTCGTTGAGAATGAAACGGCGAGCGCGATCATGTTGCTGGGCTACAAGGGACTGGGGCCGAACTGCTACGACGAGCCGCCGGTCACCTGCGGCGACCCCTGCAGCGACGCGCACGGCTATCACTGCCAGCCCTACGAGCGGCAGGTCATTTTCTACGACGTGCATGCGCTCGGTCAGAGCGCCCGCGGCCAGCAGGATCCCTGGGTCGTGTTGCCCTACGCGGTTTGGCGTCCGGCGGAGTTCTATCTCCAGGACGCCCCCTGCTGGAACGTGGGCGGCATGGCCTTCGACGCGCAGAGCCGGCGGCTGTTCATGGTGGAACGTGGCCTGGGTCCGGACGAGACCAACGCGACGGTGGTACATGTGTGGTCTCTATAGGCTGCGCTGAGTATGGGGGTTCATTTCAGGTACGTGGACAGGTCCGGCGACAGGAGTTCCTTGTACTGTGGCTGCTCCATCGTCTCCTTCGTCACCAGGACGACGCCGGTATCCTGGACCAGCGGGACCGACTGGCCCTGCAGGTGGTCGACCGCAGTCTTTACGCCGGTGTAACCCATCTTCATTGGATTCTGCACCACCAGCCCGTCGAGCTCGCCTTTGGCCAGCGCTTCGACCAGGCCGGGACTGGCGTCAAAGCCCACGAAGTGGATCTTGCCGGTCAAGCCGCGGCTGCGCAGCGCGAGCAGCATTCCGAAGGTAGAGGACTCGTTGGGGCAGAAGATGCCTTGCACGTCGCTGTCGGCGGTGAGCAGATTCTCCGACGCCTCCTGCGCGGTGGCCCGCGTCGGCCCCGCGTAGCGTTTCGGATCGACCAGCGTGATGTCGGGGAACTTGGCCAACGCATCGACGAAGCCGCGCTCACGCTCGACCGTGCTCGCCGAGCCTTCCTGGTAGCGCAGCAAGAGCACGCGCCCCTTGCCGCCGACCACCTCGGCCAGCCGCTGCCCCCCCAATTGCCCGCCGCGGTAATTGTCCGTGGCGGCGAAGCTGACGAAGTCCGTGCCCACCTCGCCGGCCAGGCCCGAGTCGATGACCACCACGGGGATCTTCGCCGCCGTCGCCTGCCGCACGGCCGGCAGCAGGGCTTTATCGTCAAGCGGGGCCAGCACGATCGCATCCACGCGGCTGCTGATGAAATTCTGCACGAGCGAGACCTGCTGCTCGCGGTCGTCCTCCTTCTCTGGCCCGCGGAAAATCAGGTCGATGTTCCCCAACTCGCGGGCGGCCTTCACCGCCCCGGCATGGACCGACTTCCAGAAATCATGCGTCGTGCCTTTCGGAATGACCGCGATCTTCAACTTCGCTTTGGCGGCCATCGCGGTTGTTTTGCCATCGCCGGCCTGCGGCAGTTGGCGCTTACAACCCCAGAGCGAAAGCAGTACCAGGCACACGCTGATCCATGGTTTCATCGCCGGGCTCCTCTGCGGGAACGAGTGGTCGATCAGGCTATGATAGCTGCGACGTTCCCGGCCGCAACGGTGCTGTCCGTTCGCTTGGAATGCCGCCCAACGCCCGCGCCCCCGAGCCGGGTTTTCCCGCCGGGCATCCGCAGGTACACTGCCCGCCGTTTGACGCCGCGTCGCAAAGTCCATGGTGACCCACCAGAGAACGATGGGAGTACGGGATGTCCACCGACACCGTAGGTCACAGCCGCGAAAGCCGGGCCATCCACGCGCTCGACAAGCTGTATGAGTACGAGCGTACGGCGGTTCCCCCCGAGAAGCTTCAGCCCGCCCGGCACTTCGCCGCCCTGCTGGCCGGCGAGCACGTCGCGGGTACGGAGTTCGTCATCGGCGCTCTCTTCGTGGCGTGGGGTGTCCGCACCTTCGACGTCATCGTCGGTCTGCTGCTGGGAAACACATTGGCTGTCCTGACGTGGACGCTGGTCTGCACACCCATTGCCATCGACACCCGCCTGACTCTGTACTGGTATTTGCGCAAGATTGCCGGACCGGTTGCTACACTAATCTACAATGTCCTGAACGCCGTACTCTTCTGTATTCTCGCGGGCTGCATGATCACGGTCTCCGCTTCCTCCGTTCGCATGCTCTTTGGTATTCCGCCGCAAACCAAGTGGTATCCGGAAGACGTGCGGTTTGTCGTCCTCGTGCTAGTGCTCGGCGCCGTGGTCGTGACTCTCGCGATTCTGGGCTTCAAGCGGCTTGCGCAGTTCGCTCAGGTCTGTGCCCCCTGGATGTTCTTCATGTTCATCGCCGGTGCGCTGGCGTTGTTGCCCGGCCTGGCCGCCAAGAGCGGCTTCGGGCCCGTCCGAAGCTGGGCCGACTTCTGGCACCTGGGCGACAAGCTGATCTGGACCGGCGCTGCTCCGGACGGACGCCCGTCCATGTCCTTCTGGCAGGTCGCGGCGTTCGCCTGGATCTGTAACCTCGCCATGCACGCCGGACTGTCGGATATGGCCTTGTTCCGCTATGCCAAGAGCGTCTCCTGTGGTCTAACCTCGGCCTTCGGCATGTTCTTCGGCCACTATGTGGCGTGGATCTGTGCCGGTGTGATGGGTGCGGCGACGGCGGTGATGCTGAACAAGACCATGGCGGAACTGGACGCGGGCGCGATCGCGATGCAGGCCCTGGGCGTCGCGGGAGCCATTACCGTCGTGCTCGCCGGCTGGACGACCTCCAATCCCACGCTCTACCGGGCCGGACTGGCCTTTCAGGCCGTCACGCCCGGCTGGCCGCGCTGGCGCGTGACGCTGGTCGCGGGGATTGCCACTACTGTGGTAGCCTGCTTCCCATTCGTGTTCACGAAACTTCTGGACTTCGTGGGCTGGTATGGCCTCTTGCTGATGCCGGTCGGGGCGATCGTGTTTGCCGAACACTGGATTTTCCCTAGAATTGGCCTGACCCGCTATTGGGCATCGCGCAAGGGCCTGAGGGTGAGCTGGCCGGCGCTGTTGAGTTGGGGAGTGGCCATTGCCGTCGCGATCACCCTGGTGCAGACCGGCACACTGCACCTGTTCTTCCTGTTCATTCCCGTCTGGCTGCTCAGCGTAGTGCTGTACACGCTTTTCGCCGCCGTGGCCGGCGCGCGAGACAAGCTGCCCGAAATCGCGGCCGAGCCGGGACCGGCTGAGCACGGTGCACGACTGGCTGGTCCCGCCGGCGTCGCGCCGCCGGCGACAAGCACCGTGCTCTTCTGGACCTCCGGCATCGTCGCGCTGGTGTCCCTCCTGGTGTGCGTGGTTTGGCCGTGGTGGTTCTTCGCGCAGGGCAGCGAGAACTACGACCAGCGGCTGCCGGTTTTCAAGGCCGTCATCCTGTGGGCCAGTCTCGTTCATCTGACGAGCGCGACCGTGTGGGCGGTTCAGAAGGACAAACGCCGCGGCGGGTTCTGACGGTCTGCGGCGTGCGGGCCGCGTGTCGCGATGAACGTCTGGCGCCGTCCGCGAATGGGCCTCCCACTGGGCGCTGTACGCCGCCCCGTCCGCTGCTACCATATCTTGCGGCCTGCAAGAAAACGCAGGGAGACTTATGGAGCCAGGGATGGCCACGTTACCCGAAACGATGACGCGCAAAACCGAAACGCCGAGCCTCTTCGAGCAGCGACCCCTGCGGCCGATCCCCGTCGGAACTGTCAGCCAGCCCGCCTGGGAACCCGGCGCGGACGACGAGGACGACCGCGGCTCAGTTGCACCGCCGCCGAAAGCCAAGCCGGGCCCTGTGGCCCAGCCGCCCGCGGCTGGGAGGAAGCCCAAGGCAGAACCGGCACCGCCGAAGGCGGCTGTGCCACACCGGCGGGCCGTACGCTCGCGCGCCGTCACGGCGGAGACGCTGGCAACCCAGCAGCGCGACATCTCGGTCTCTGAGTTCTTCGCCAAGAACCGCCACCTGCTGGGCTTCGACAACAAGCGCAAGGCGCTGCTGACCACGGTCAAGGAGGCGGTCGACAACAGCCTCGACGCGTGCGAGGAGGCGGGCCTCCTGCCGGAGCTGTGGATCACGATCGACCAGCTCGCCGAGGAACGCTTCCGCGTCACCGTCCGCGACAACGGGCCGGGCATCGTGAAGGCCCAGATCGCCAACATTTTCGGCAAGCTGCTCTACGGGTCGAAGTTCCACCGCCTCAAGATGGCCCGCGGGCAGCAGGGTATCGGCATCTCCGCCGCCGGCATGTACGGGCTGATCACGACGGGCAAGAGCGTGCACATCACGTCGCGCACGGCCCCGGGTAAGCCGGCCCATCACATGCAGATTCAGATGGACACGGCGAAGAACAAGGCCGACACCGTACACGAGGTCGAAGTGGAGGTGCCGTGGGAGCGCGGCACCGAGGTCATCATCGAGCTGGTCGCAACCTATTCGAAGGGCCGGCAGTCGGTCGATGAGTACGTCGAGCAGACCGCGATTGCCAACCCGCACGCCCTCATCCACTACGTCTCGCCGGCCCCGGAGCACCGCGAGTTCCCGCGCGGCACGGAAGAACTGCCCGCGGAGACGCGCGCGATCAAGCCGCACCCGCACGGCATCGAGCTGGGTGTGCTGATGAAGATGCTGAAGGACGCCAAGCCGCAGAAGAAGGGCGAGCGCTCGGTGCGGCTGGCGTCGTTCCTGCAAAACGAGTTCTGCCGGGTGAGCAGCCGGACCGCCCAAGAAATCTGCGACACGGCCAAGCTCAGCCCGACCGCGCGGGCCCACGAGATCGGCACGCACGACGTCGAGCAGCTCTACCAGGCCATGCAAAGCGTCAGGATCATGGCCCCGCCGACGGACTGCCTGGCCCCGATCGGCGTGCGGAACTTGCTGGCCGGCCTGCTCAAGGAGGTCAAGGCCGAGTTCTTCACCGCGACCACGCGCGACCCGGCCGTCTATCGCGGCAATCCGTTTCAGATCGAGATTGCGCTGGCTTACGGCGGCAACCTGCCCGGCGACCAGCCGGCGCGCGTCATCCGCTTCGCCAACCGGGTGCCGCTGCTGTACCAGCAGTCCGCGTGCAGCGCGTACAAGAGCGTGCTGGACGTGGATTGGCGGAATTACAGCCTGTCGCAGCCATCTGGCTCGCTGCCCGTTGGCCCGTTGGTCGTGATGATCCACATGGTCAGCGTATGGGTACCGTTCACCAGCGAGAGCAAAGAGGCCATCGCCGACTACGACGAGATTCGCAAGGAGATGAAGCTCGCGTTGCAGGAAAGCGGGCGCAAGCTGGCCGCGTACGTCCGCCGCCGGCGCCGCCAGCGGATGGAAAGCGAGCGGCGCAACATCTTCGAGCGCTACATCCCCGACGTAGCCGAAGCGCTAGCCAACCTCACCGGTCAAAGCGAGGACCGCCTGCTTCGCGACCTGCGCGCCATCGCCAAACACCGAACAGCGGAAGCCGACGTCGAGCTGGACGAAAACGGCAAGCCGATCGCCGCCGAGGGTAGCGGCCCGCGCCCCCGCGCGGCCGCCGTTGCGGCCGACGTCTCGTCGGCCGAGGCTGCGGACGAGCTCACCGGCGACGCGAGCATCGTGATCGTGCCGGAAAACGAGGCCGCGGAGGTGCCGGAGGGCCTGTTCGAGGAGAACGGCAATGGCGCGGGCAAGCAGCGCCGGAGGCGCAGCAAGCGGACCTGACACGCTAGGCCGGACGCAGTTTCGTGCTGGTGCGAGAATCCCTTCTCGCACCTACCCAGGCCGGAATCCTTTCCGGCAACCCACGGCCGGGACCAAGCCCGGCCGCTACTTTTGGCGACGCGGACGCCGGCACATTCTCCGAGTCGTTCGTGCTGCTATGCCGTAGCTACTCGCAACTGATCGGCAGCGGATTGTCCGTCAGCAGCGCGACAAACGGGTTGATATCGCCGAAGTCCACCGTGCAATCGCCATTGATGTCCGCGTTGCACCCAGTGCCGTCACAGTACAGACCGTTAACCAAGGCGCTGACAAACGGGTTGATGTCGGCAAAGTCAACCACCCCGTCGCAATTGCAGTCGCCGCGGCAGATCGCCGGATCGACATCGTCGGGGATGCCATTGCCGTTGCAGTCGCCCGGCGGAGCCACAGACTCATAGCAGCCCATGTCCACAATCGGCGGATCGCCGCAGCCGCCCTGCGGGCAGTCCGGGGCGCCCGGATCGTCCGCCCGGCGCTCGTTGGAATCGAGATCGAGGTCGTCCGGATCGACGCAGGCGTTGTTGCCCGAATCAATGGCAGCCGAACCTGCGCCCAGGTGATAGTTGCCTCCGCTCGCGTCGACAAACAGCGGATCGCCGCCAATGTTGCCGACACCGCCGAGATCGCCGGTCCAGCCCTGGACGCAGCAATGGTCGATCGTGGTGGGGGTGCCGGCGATTTGCTGCCCCTCTACGGTGGCCGCGGCGCCCGCGTTGCCCCAGAGGATCAAACTGCACAGGTCCGCGGTGCCGCCCGGCAAAAGCTCGACTCCGCCGGTCAGTGCGGCGGTGCCATTCGGCGTACCCGGATCGCCGACCACGTTACTCGCGATAGTGCAGTTCCGTAGCGTGAGCTGAGCCTCCGAGCGGAGGCCGCCATCTTGACCGGAGGTACCGCCCGCGCCGGGCTGCCCGAGGCCACCGCCCCCGTTCCCGCCATTCCCGGTGTGGTTGTCGGCTATGAGACAATTGGCCACGGTGAACACGGTCTGCGTATTGGTAGCCACCACTGCCCCACCATCGCCGGCGCTGCCTCCATTGCCGGCGGTCCCCCAAGACTGATAAGCGGCGCCGCCACCACCACCGTTGCCACTGACGTTGCTGGTGAATCGGCAGTTTCGAACCGAAGCCGTGGCTCCGATGAGGCGAAGCGCGCCGCCATCGCCACCGTGACTTCCACCGCCCCCGCTCGCCCCGGCGGAGCCGCCGCCACCCCCGGTTCCGCCGTGGTTGGACAAGAGGTCGCAGCCAACAAAACTCACAACGCCGCCGTCAAAGGACACTGCGCCCCCGGTCCCACCGGCGCCTCCTACGTTGCCATGCCCGTTGCTGCCGGCGCCGCCACCCGTACCGCCGGCGCCGCTGTGATTGCCGGAGAAAATGCAGCCAGAGACGGCCACGTCAGAGTTGCTTGCAAGGAGGGCGCCGCCTAATCCGCCGCTGGCGCCCGGTCCCCCCCAGCCGGTCCCCGTCATCCCGGTGCCATAATGCCCGGTTCCTCCGAGGCCTGCGTTGTTGTCGCTGAACGTGCAGTCCGCGAATGTCGCGACGGAGCCCTCTGCTACGTAAACTCCGCCGCCGCCGCCACCAGGTGCGGCATCATAATGCGCCATACCATCCACCGCATGGCCGTTGCCACCCTTCCCAGTCCGGTTGCTGGTTATGGAGCAGCCTGACAAGAGCGGCTGCGCGGCGCAGAAGCACAGGCCGGCGCCGCTGCCGCCCGCGCTGGAATTGAGATAGTAAAGGCCGTGGCCATTCTGGCCTGGCCCGGTCGCGTTGCCAGACACGGCGCAACCTGTGAACGTCGGAGCCCCGCCATAGCAGTAGACGCCGGCGCCACTGCCCGCCGCAGGAGCACTGTTGCTAGTAGCGCCTAGACTCGTCGCATTCCACCGGATCGTGCAAGCCGCGAAGGTCGCACTGCCGTCGAGCATGTAGATGCCACCGCCGTTGGGTTCGCCGTCGGACGTGACGGCGAAGCCGCCCTGAACCGTCACTCCCTCCAGCCGCGCGCTGGCGTCCGTGTTGCTCGCGATGACCACGTGGTAGCTATTGTCGGTCCGATTGAGAAAGAGGTCGTTCGGATCATCGTTGCCTGCCAGGTCACCACTCAAGATCGTCTCGTATAGCGCGATGTCCCGCGCATCCGGATCGCCCGGATTGGCCAGCCCCGCGTAGCCGCCGAAGATGGCGAGCCCGCTGACCATGTGGAAACTGGCGTGCCGGTCGCCCGGCGTCACATTGCCGGCCTCATCCTGGTCCGGCCGGTACGTCCCGCCGGCGATGCGAACCTCGCCGCCCGTCGCCGCCGCGGCGAGCGCGTCCGGCACATACTTGAACGCCGTGTCCCAGCTCAGACCATCGCCGCCCGCCGGGGCTGTGCTATCCACGCGGTAAACGTCCGCCCAAGCCGCGCTGCTGGCCAGCAGTCCGGCTACTACGATCGTCATGCACCCAAAAACGAGACGCGATCCCAGTGCTCTGCGAGGATTCATGCTGTGCCTCCTTGATCGTGGGGAACATCCCCAGCCCGAAAAGAAAACTGCCCAGCTCCCGGTTCGGACATCGATTTGGCCTCCTCCCAAATCCTGGGAATCGGCAATCACTGATCCAGCTTCCAACCCCGTCAATCTCCTCCTGCCGGTGCCCTAGACAGACGGAGACCAGTCTAGCGATTATGCTACCACGCCTTGGCTGCGAAGGCAACTTCGCTTTCGCTCGTGTGAGAATCCTGACGCTGGTGCGAGAATCCCTTCTCGCACCTCTCCGGGTCGGAATCCTATCCGGCATTCCACGGCCGACACGGGGGTCGGCCGCTACCCCCGGCGCCCGCCCGCCGGTACATTCTCCGGTTTGAGCTGAACACCGCCGCCTTGTTATCAGGAGGTCGCCACCATGTTGAAGCGCACCGCGCTATTGGTCATCGTCGCCGTGTCTACCGGCCTCGCGCTCGGGCAGAGCCGCCCGGGCTGGACCCAGCTTTCCCTCTCCACCTGTCGCGTCGATGCGTTCCGGACGGCGAACCCGCAGAGCGACGGCCGCGGCGTTGTCATCGCCGTCATGGACACCGGCGTCGATCCCTCGATCCCGGGCCTCACGCACACGCCGGACGGGGCGGTCAAAGTCATCGACCTCCAGGACTTCACCGGCGACGGCGACGTGGAGCTGGAGTGGATCCATCTCGATCCCGACAGCGGCAAGCTCACACGCCCCGGCGAGGACGGCGAGCCGATCGAGTACACGCCGCCCACGGTGGCATCCGCACCGGCCGGCGAAGAACGCCGCTGGTGGTTCGGCACGTTCGACGAGCACAAGTTCATCAACGCCGATCAGGCGGACCTCGACGGCAACGGCAAAACGGACGACAAGTTCCCGGTGCTGGTGACGGCGCTATCGGGCGACGGCGACGACCAGGCGGTTTGCTACGTGGACACGAACCTGGACCGCAGCTTCGCCGACGAAAAGCCGCTGCAAAACTACAAGCTCAAGTTCGACGCGTTCACGTTCCACCGCGACAAGCCGGAGACTGAAATTCCGCCGATGACCTTCGCGGCGAACATCTTCCTGCGGCAGGCCAAAGTAGTCTTCCAGTTCGACAACGGGGCCCACGGCACGCACGTCGCCGGCATCGCCGCCGGGTATCGTATCGACAACCAGGATGATTTCCACGGCGTGGCGCCCGGCGCGAAAGTCATCGGCCTGAAGATCGGCATGGGGGCGCTCGGCAGCCCGAGCGTCACCGAGAGCATAAAGAAGGCGATCGAGTACGCGGCCCGCTTCGCCCGCGAGAAGGGCGTGCCGGTGGTGTGCAATCTCTCGTTCGGGGTCGAATCGGAGATCGAGGGCGACTCCGACATCGACGAGGTGTTCAACAAGGTGCTGCGCGAGAACCCGTACCTCGTGTTCTGCACGTCAGCCGGCAACTCGGGTGCGGGCCTCTCGACCGTCGGCACGCCGGCGGCGGCGACCGAGGCGATCACGGTCGGCGCGCTCATGGCCGCCGACACCGGCCGCGACGTAGCCGGGTACACCATGGACGCCGCGGTCGTCACGCCCTTCAGCTCGCGCGGCGGGGAGCTGGACAAGCCCGATATCGTGACGCCCGGCTGGTCCACGTCGACCGTGCCGCGCTGGATACGCCACGGGGATTTCTGGTCGGGCACCAGCATGGCCAGCCCGTATGCGGCGGGCCTGTGCGCGACGCTCATCAGCCATGCCCTGCACCACGATCCCGGCGCGAAAGTCCGCGCCTGCGACGTTCGCCAGGCACTGTGCCTGACGGCGCAGCCGGCGCGGGGCGCGACCGCGCTGGACATGGGCTCCGGCGTGCCGGACTTGCCCAAGGCGGCCGATCTGCTGGGCAAGATTCTGAAGGCCGCGAAGGATGACCCGGTGATCAGCTACGACATCTCGACGCCCTGTGCGCAGGGACACAAGGGGCGCGCGCGGGCGGCGTACTGGCGGAGCACGTACTACCCGCAGGACGAACGGCAGGTGTTCACGATCTCGCCGGTGTTCGCGCCGACGCTGGACGCCTCGGTGCGGGCGTCGTTCACGCGGAAGTTCGACCTGCGCTCGCAGACCCCGTGGTGCCGCGTGCCGCAGGAGACGATCTACCTGCACGCGGAGGCGAGCGCGCGGGCGTTCGTCGAGTACGACCCCGCCGGGCTCACCGAACCCGGCCTCCATGTCGGCGTCGTCGATGCGCTCGCCGACGGCCTGGTCGCGCTGCGGCTGATCAACTCGATCATCGTGCCGTACCGCTTCACTGCGGATGAAAACTTCACGCAGTCGCTCAAAGGTCAGACCGTCAAAGGCTGGACGCCGAACCGGTACTTCATCGCGGTGCCGCCGGGCGCGTCCGTGATGCACGTGGTGCTGTCGGCGCCCGAGGGGCAAACCTCGAAGGCCACCCTCGATCACATCTTTGGTCCCACCGGCGAGCCCTTCGACGGAGCCGGCCGGCTCGATACGGCCAACGGCCGGCGCGAGGTCGAGCGGATGTTCGCCGAGGACCTGTCGCCCGGCGTATGGGAAATCCCGGTCCTCGCGGATCGGCCGGACAAGCAATGGCCGTACGACCTGAAGGTGCAGTTCTACGGGCTGCACGCCAGCCCGGCCAAGATCACCCAGGGCACCCCCGCGAAGCCGTCCGGCGACCTGGTCGTGACGAATCTGTTCGAGAAGCCCGTCGCCGCCGCGGCGGACGGACAGATCGAGGGCTTCCGCACGCACAAGGACGACAAGTTCAAGGGGCTTAAGGACCAGCTCACCTACTCGGTGAAGGTCGATGACCGCTGCGACCGCCTCCGGCTGCGTCTGGAGATGACGCCGGAGGACTATGCCACCACCACGGACATCGGCGTGCTGGTCAACGACTCCAGCGGCGCGGCGGTGTACAAGTCGGCCTTCGAGGGCCGTATCCTCGAGGCGACTTTCAGCACCGAGGGCAAGGATTCGCTTGAAGTTCTCATCAACGGCGGCTTCGCCATTGCCGACGACAAGCGCGAGACGCCGATCACGGTCCAGATCGATCAGCTCTTCGCGAGCCCCGTCGCGGTCAAGGTCGGGCAGGACAGCGAGTCAAGCCTCGCGTTTGTGCCCAGCGTGCCGGTCAAGCTGGAGTACTCGGTGGATGAGAAGATCAAGGACATCCCGAGCGGCCAACGGCCCGTAGGATTCCTCCGCTTCCGCGAGCGGGCCAGCAATGACGCGATCCTGCGAGTGCCAATCGACATTGGCGGCTAGCGGCTGCGCGGAGTCCGGGGCCGCGCGGCGAAAGGAGAGCCCATGACCATCCACTGCTATGCGGCCCCGGAGGCCAAGGCGGACCTCCAATCGCACGCCTACCAAGCTGATTCGCTCGGGCCTTTCGACGTCGAGGTCGCGATCACGCACTGCGGCATCTGCCACAGCGACATTCACCTGATCGACAACGACTGGGGTATCAGCAGCTATCCGCTGGTGCCAGGTCACGAGATCGTCGGCGCCGTTCGCCAGCGCGGCGCGGAGATCAAGCACCTGGCCATCGGCCAGCGCGTCGGCGTCGGCTGGCAGTGCGGCAGTTGCCTGCAATGCGAGTGGTGTCTGCAAGGTGACGACCACTGCTGCCCGGGCCAGCAGGCCACCTGCGTCGGCCGGCCCGGCGGCTTTGCCGAGGCCATCCGCGTCGACGGCCGCTTTGCCCATCCGATCCCGGACGGGCTCGCGTCCGAGCGGGCCGCCCCGCTGCTGTGCGCCGGGATCACGGTCTACGCGCCGCTCGAGGCCGGCGTCCGGGCGACCAGCCGCGTCGGCATCATCGGTGTCGGCGGACTCGGACACCTGGCCATCCAGTTTGCCGCCGCCTTTGGCTGCGAAGTGACCGCGTTTTCGACCACGCCGGCCAAAGAAGACGAGGCCCGCCGGCTGGGCGCGCGGCACTTCGTCGTGACCGGAGATGGGAGGCCGATGGCGGGGGCCACGGGCTCGCTGGATTTCCTGCTCTCGGCGGTGACCGTGCCGCTGGATTGGAGTGCCTGGCTCGACCTGTTGCGGCCGAAGGGGACGCTGTGCATCGTCGGCGCGTCGCCTGGCACACTGGGCGTTTCGCCGTTCGCCCTCATTCGCGGAAAGAAGGCCATTGTCGGCAGCGGGATCGGCAACCGCGCGAGCCTCCGGGAGATGCTCGAGTTCGCCGCCCGGCATCGTATTTCCGCGCAGGTCGAGGTCATGTCGATGGGCGAGGTGAACGCGGCGTTGCGCAGGGTGCGGGAGAACCGGGCGCGCTACCGGATCGTGCTGGCAAACTGAGCTGGCGGTGCGGCGACAGTCAGAACCCGGATTGCGACAAGGGCTTACGTAACGGGGGCGACTTTTCAGTTTTTGCTCGGTAATCGCCGATCTTCTGGGTATACTGCTGTGTGAAGGGCTAAACGGATCAGCCCCTGCGTTGTGCGATAAGGAAGAATCCGTTTGCGAGAACCGTTAAGCTGAACCCTGGGAGGCCGAGACAACTTACCCCCGGCGGGAGCGCCTCCGAGCGTTGGGTCGGGGCAGTGCAGGCCACCCACCTTGACAAAGGGTTCCAGCAAACCTCTTCCACCGGCAATCGCGGAGGTTGGACCTGACAGGGCGACGGACGCTCCAGCCGATCGGCGGAACGGGCCGTCGCTTTTTTTCGGTCCCCATTGAGCTGACCCCGCCCGCGATCTATCAATACGTCGACCCGATCAGGCGTGTACCCACGGAGCGGCCTGCAGCATGCCGGCGACGCATCGGCCACGTCAGTCACCTGCGGGCTGGGATGCCGACAGCCTGCACGATCCGCACGCCCAGCCGGACAAGGCGGCGCGCGTGCAAGCCATGTTCGACGCGATCGCCCCAGCCTACGAGCGCTTCAACACGGTGGCCACGTTGGGGCGCGACGCGGCCTGGCGGCGGAAGACCGTGGCGGCGGCCGGTGTGCAGCCGGGCGACGTCGTGCTCGATGTCTGCTGCGGGACGGGTGACATGCTCCGCGCCTTCGCCCGCCACGCCCCGGCGGCCGGTCTGCTCATCGGTGTCGATTTCGCGGCCAACATGCTCGCCCACACCCGGAAAAGGTGCCAGGAACCTTTTTCCGTCTTGATCCGTGCGGACACGTTGCGTCTGCCGCTGGCCAACGAGTCGGCGGATGTGATCAGTTGTGCGTTCGGCGTCCGGAACTTCCGCGATCTTGAGCTGGGCTTTCGCGAGATGTTCCGCGTCGCCCGGCCGGGGGCCCGCGTCGTGATCCTTGAGTTCGCGACGCCGGAGAACCTCGTCCTGCGCTGGGCCTATCGGCTCTATTGCAGCGTGGTGCTGCCCTGGATGGGGGCGCTGCTCAGTCGCGACCGGACGGGCGCCTATCGCTATCTCCCGCGTTCGATTCAAACGTTCGAGCCGGCGACCGCGCTGGCTGGCCGACTGGAAGCGGCCGGATTCCGCGAAATCGAATTGCGGCCGATGAGTTTTGGCGGTGTTATGCTCTATCGTGGTGTGAAGCCGGCGGGCGGCTGAACGGGATCATCGGCACCGGACACCTGAGGGCCGGCACATGATGCGTCTCGGTAGCGGAGCGTTGGCAGCGAGCCTCTTGATTGGTCTGGCAGGGTGTGAGCGGAGTGAGCCCACCGGCGGCGGTGGAACCGCGCAGACGCCGCCGGCGACCAGCAGTCCGGCGACAGCACCGGCCTCGCAGGAGGCCCTGGAAAAACTGACGCGCTTGCGCGACGAAATGGAGCAGGAGGTCCAGCGCAGGGCCGGCGAGGCTAAGCAGGTGGCGGCCTCCATCGCGCGCCAGATCCGCGAGAAATACGAGGACAACGTCAGTGGCGAGCTGGCCAGAGTCGACGAGCATATCCGGGACCTCAAGCAGCAACTGGCCGTAGCGGGCGGGCAGGCCCGTCCGGCGCTCGAGAAACAGATCGAACAGTGGAGCGGACGGGGGCGAACCCTGCGCGACACGCTGGAAAGGCTGCACGGTGCCAGTGGAGAAGCCTGGGAAGAGATGAAGAAGGGTCTCGACCGCGCGATCGATGAGGTCCAGCGGGCGCTGCACGAGGGCCCCGCCACGCAACCCGCGACTGGGCCCGCGTTGGCGCCAACTACGCAACCGAGCCAGTAACGCTCGGGGGGCTACCCGCGCCCTCTGAAACGTGCAGCGTCTGCGCGCCCGCTGCGGAACACAGGGCCCAGGCCCAATCGCCCAAGCAGCTCGTCCTCGCGCGCGTGCATGCGCTCGTAGTCAGCCCGCCGGTGGTCGTCATAGCCAGCCAAATGCAGGAGGCCGTGCACGAGGTAAAGCGCGAGCTCGGCCCGGGCGGCGGCCCGCGTGCCGCCGCGGCGCGCGGCCTCACGCCGGGCTATGTCGGCGCAGAGGATGATCTCGCCGTCGAGCCGGCCCTGCCGACGATCGCAGCCCAGGTCGAAGGCCAACACGTCCGTGGGTGCGTTCAGTCCCATGTATCGACGATGCAGGCTGGCCATGCGGCGTGCACCCACCACGGCGACGGAAAGTCGGCCGCAGTGGAAACCCTCTGCCGCCGCCACGTGGCGCGCGACGCGACGCAGAAGGGTCAGCGCACCCCACGTACCGCGCACGCGCCAGGCGACGTCGATTGGCAGACGGCCCGTACCGCGGAACCGACCGCTTACCGGCGGGACGCCGATGCTCCCTTTAGGACGCCTGGCGCGGCTCAGATTCGGGCTCCGTGCTCGGGTAGGTGATGCGGGCGTGATAGATGCTGCACAGGCTCTTGACCAGACTGTTGCGAATGCTTTCCAGCTCGCGGAAGGTCAGGTCGCACTCGTCGAACTGCCCGTCCATCATCCGCTTCTGGATGATGCGGGCGACCGTGTCCTCGATGCGGTTCGGCGTGGGCTCGGGCATGGCCCGCACCGCCCCCTCGACGCCGTCGCACATCATCACGATCGCCGTCTCGCGTGACTGGGGCTTGGGACCGGGATAGCGGAACTGCTCGTCGGAGATTTCGGGGTCGCCGGGCTTGCGCGCCCGCGTGGCGACGGTGTAAAAATACTCGACGACGCACGTGCCGTGGTGTTCGGGGATGAACGCATGCAGGCTGGCCGGGAGGCCGTACTCCTTGGCCATCTCGATCCCATCCTTGACGTGCCCGATGATGATCAGGTGGCTCATGGCGGGCGAGAGGCGCTCATGGAGATTCTGCATGCCCAGGGCCTGGTTCTCCACGAAGTACTCGGGCTTGTTGATCTTGCCGATGTCGTGGTAGTACGCCCCCGCGCGGGCCAGCAGGCCGTTGGCCCCGATGGCCTCCGCGGCCGCCCCGGCCAGCGTCCCCACCAGCAGGCTGTGGTTGTAGGTGCCCGGAGAATCCGCCGCGAGCATGCGCAACAGCGGTTTGTTCGGGTCGCACCACTCCAGCAGCGTCATGTTCGTGGTCACGCCGAACACACGCTCGATGCCGGGCAGAATGCCCTCGACGATGAAGGCGGCGGCCAGGGTGGAGAGCCCGGCCGCCAGCGCCTGGTTCCAGAAGAGGAACCGGATGTCCTGGTGGTTGATCAGGCCGGCCAGCTCGGTGACGACGAGCGCGGCGAGACCGGCCGCGAGTCCGATCCCGATGATCCGTCCGCGATTGCGCACGCTGCGCAGCCCGAGATACAGGACCATCGCGACGGCGACGAGAACGACCAGAAACCCGACCCCCTGGCGCGTGGCGAGCGTCACCATGAGGGCCAGCACGCCACCGGTAGCGTACGTCGAGGCGCGCACGGTGCTGATGGCCAGCAGGGCGATCGCGAAGGCGTACGCCCCCACCGCCAGGTACGGCATGGGCGTGGCCACAAACGCGGCCCGGCACAACAGCAGCACGAGCAGCAGGGCCGCTGCGATGGCCAGTCGCCGCCGCGGGCCGCCGGGCAGCTCTCCGTAGAACAGCAGCAGCGAGCCACCGAAGCCAAACACGATCAGGAAGGCGACGAAGCCGCGGGCCCAGCGTTCGCGCAGCGCCTGGCGCGGCACCGCCTGCAAGAGGTCCAGCGTCTGGGCATCCTGCATGCTGAGGTCGGGCTCCAGGTACGCCGTGTACTCGGCTTTGACGAGCTCCAGCTCGGACTCGGTGAGGACCCCCGCGCTGGCGAGGCGTGTTCCGGCAGTGAAAACGTTGTACTGGGTTTGGACGCGGTTCTCGGCCTCCTGGGCGGCGCGCGTGGACCGCCGCGTGTCATAGCGGTAGAGCGGCTTGAAGGTGTCGGTCGCTCCTTCGCGGAGCATCTGCAGCAGGGAGGCCTGGATGGAGTCGCGCAGTGACCCGGGAAACTCGGCCGCGGCCACGACCGACTCGACGGCCTTGGCCACGTGCTCGGGGTTGTTGGAGAACAATAGGGCGTTGCCGGGGACCGGGCGCTCGACCGACTGATCCACCAGAACGGCGTGGATGCCGGTCCGCCGGTGCGCCAGATCGCTGGCTTCGACCAGGGGCTCGCCGCGCAGACTGCGCATGGCTTGGTCGATGGCCTGCTGAAAGGCGGTCGCATCGGGCAGGTCCGCCAGCCGCACCAGCTCTTCCAGGCCGGGATCGTCGAGCAGCACCTTGATCTCGGCGGCTTTCTCGCGGAGCTTGCGCGGGTCGGAGGCTTGCTCGCGCGCGATGCCCAGGGCGTTGGTCAGGCGCCCGCGAATATCCTGGAGCAGCGAAGTGTCCAGCTCGTAGTAATCCTCGGCATTGTCGCGGGCCTGGGCGCGCAGGCGGTCAGTGGCGCGCTCGTCGGCGATGCGAAAGGTGACCCGCGCCGCGATGTCCCGCGGGATCTGCTGTCCGACCCGCAGGTCGAGCACGTCGTGGCCGGCGTTGACGATCAACCCCGTCACGACCCCGCAGAACAGCAGGAAGGCCAGCGGTCCCAGGCGCAACTGCGCGACCGCGCGGTAGTACCACGTCAGCCGCCGGTCGGCTTTCGACCGCCGGATTTCCTTCTGTCGGGCTGTGCGTTTTCCGAACAGGCGCATGGTACTAAGCGTCGTCGCTCTGCTGGTCGCTCTTCAGGGGTGGGGCCGCGGGCTCGTGGTCCGGGGGCCCGGTGCCGGGCACGGTCCCGATATTCTCGGACCCGCGCAGCTCCTGCCGGCGCGAGGCGGACAGGCTCGCGTACCGCGCCACCACCGCCTGGACCAGCCGGTGCCGGACGATGTCCACCTCGGTGAGTCGAATCACGTCTACGCCGGGGCAACCCCGCAGGCGATGGACGGCGTCGATCAGGCCCGAGGGCTGGTCCGGCTCCAGGTCGACCTGGCTGTCATCGCCGGTCACGATCATCTTGCTGTGATGCCCGAGGCGCGTCAGGAACATGAGCATTTGGGCGGGGGTCGTGTTCTGGGCTTCGTCGAGAATGATGATAGCGCTGTTCAGCGTCCGGCCGCGCATGTACGCCAGCGGAATGACCTCGACCACGTCGTTGATCATGAAGCGTTTGAGCTGATCGAAGGTCATCATGTCGTGCATGGCGTCAAACAGCGGGCGCAGATAGGGATTGACCTTTTGCTGCAGGTCGCCGGGCAGGAAGCCCAGCTTCTCGCCCGCCTCCACCGCTGGCCGTACCAGCACAATCCGCTTGGCGTCGCCGCTCTTGAGCTGGTGTACCGCAACCGCGACGGCGAGATAGGTTTTGCCCGTCCCGGCGGGCCCGAGACAGAAGACCAGGTCGTGCCGCAACATCGCGGTGACGTAGTGGCGCTGGCCGTCAGTTTTCGGGGTGACCACCGCGTCGCGGGCAAAGACGCTGATGGTATCCGCGGCTTGCCCGCCCGCATGGTCAACTACCTCCGCGAGTACGCCGCGCACGACGACATCGTCCAGCTCGTCGCGATGCCGCAACATCTCTTGCAGGCGCTCAATGGCGGCAGCGGCGCGGGCCACGTCGGGTGGCTCGCCGAGGATCCGGACCGTCGTGTTGCGGGCCTGCACCTGGACCTTCAGCGTGTCGCGGATTTGACGCAGATTCCGGTCGCCGGGACCGAACAGCTCGGCCCGCCGGTGCGGCTGATGGAGCGTAACGGTCAATTCCATATCCAATAGGGTATGCCGCGCGGCCCATGCTTGGCAACCTGCGGCTGACGGCTAATGGCGGAGAGCTAATTCGTCCCGCTCAGCAGCGCGACAGACCGATTGATGTCGCCAAAGTGGACGTGGCCATCGGCGTTGATGTCGGCAGGATAGATGTCGCAGCTCGGGTACCGCTGCAAGTACGTGCCCCAGTCGGTGAGCGCCAGCACGATCAAGTCCGTGACCAACTACAAGGAGCCGCCGAAGCCAAAACCGACGACGCAAGAGGCGGAGGAGCCCGAAGAGGGTGCGAAGCCGGCGCCGGCGGAGAAGAAGGCGGAATAAGGCGCGCGAGAGACTGTAAGCGGCTGTGCGGGCTTTGCGCGCGGGCCGGCCAACGCGACAAGTGGCGTTGGCCGGCTCGCTGCGTCCTCAGCGGGGGCGGCGGGGCAGGCGCACTTGTCGCCTGCCCGGCTCGCAACGCAACATCGCTGCACGGTCCCTTGCTGCAATGCTTGCGAGGCGCCAGCGGGACGAGGCCGCGGATCGGCGACGGTGCGTAGAATACGGCTTCGCAGTTGGCGCCGTGCTGCGCGTGGTGGCTCAACACCTGTGCCGTTCACACGGGAGATCGCACGATGACGGCCCGAATCTCTCCAATGTGATAGTCCATCGGTTGATTGTGTCGCCCGATGAAGACAGGTGAGCTGTTGGACACCGATCCAAGGTTCTGGATCGGGACGCGGACCAACTCGGCGCAATCGAGATATAGAACGGCGTAGGCGGGCTCGCGCACCAATTTGGCGGAGTGCCATTGCCCATCGTAAATCTCGGGGACTTCTGCCCGCAGGTCGAGGTTGATGCCGCCAGCCGACTCGTCGCTCATCTGTGCGATCGGCCCATAGACGAGTTGGTTGGCACTGTTCCACCAATCGCCGTAGCCGATGTACCAGCCCGTGCCAAGAACCGTCTCGCCCTTCATCACGAGAACTCGATTCCCGGATACCAGCGCGGTATCGATCTTGAACTCCACATACACTTCAAAGGAATCCGTTCCGAAGTTGAGACTGGCGCTGTCTGGAACGCTGAGATAGTTCGAACCGTCGAATGTTGTCGGTTCTGATAGCAGCGAACTTCCGATTGGTGCACAGTCCTCGTTGCTCGCTACCGTAAACGGAACCTCGACATACGGGCACACGCCGGGATCGTTGGCGGATCCTTCGTAATCCTCCCCGCAGAAGTCGCGGACCGCGTCGAATGCGTAACAGAGAATCCAGCGCAAGCGGTACTCGCCAGGCTCCGTCGGGGCTTGGAACGTCGCGCTGTCGACCGCCGTTTCTCCGCAACTGGTGAAATACGCGTCGCTCACGTACAGCGGGTCCGCAGGTTCCCAATCGCCGACCAGCGAGGAGTAGATCACGGCGTTTGGGTTGCAATCGCTGCAGCGACTCCACTCGATTTCGAATGTCACCTGTTCGGCGGGCGCGACTGTCTGGGGCATGGTGACCGCATAAGACTCCAAGCTGGGCCCAGATTCAGTGGCGGTGTTCTCGCACGGTCCCGGACCGTGCTCGATGATTGCCATGTTCATCTCGGCTTCATAGTCAATATCGCATGGACCTTCGCCGCAACCCGGCGTCTCCGGATTCCCGCACCCGCAGTCGCCAGGGTCGATCTTGACCGGGTCGTCCGGGCAGCCATCGTGGCAGTTGGGTGTCCCGTCGCCGTCGTCGTCGGTGTTTGCAACGCCGCAGCCACACTCACCTGGCTCAGTCTTGTTCGGATCCTCCGGGCAATCGTCATTGCAGTCCGCCGTGCCATCGTGGTCACCGTCGATGTCGGCCACCCCGCAGCCGCACTCGCCGGGTTCAGTCTTATCGGGATCATCGGGGCACCCGTCCGGCCCCTGGCAATCGCTGACCGCAACGCGAACGGTATCGCTGGCCGAGCCGCCGCGACCATCATTTACCGTGACACTGAGTTCATATGTGTCGGCGGTTTCCGGCACGAACGAAGGGTCCATCGAGTTGGCCCCATCAAGTCCGACGGATGGCCCCGCGGTCTGGGTCCAACTGTAGGTGAGTGAGTCACCATCTGGATCACTGCTGCCGCTGGCATCCAGGCGCACTGCATCACCGGTGCAGGCATTGACATCCGGGCCCGCGTCTGCTGCCGGCACTCGGTTGTTTGGATCAATCTGGGGCAGTTGAATCGTCGGGCAGCCGCCAATCATCAAGAGACCCAGGATCACCGTGCCCGCAATCAAGAATCGCTTCGACATTGCTTTACCTCCTTCTAAGATCAGGAATCCTCAATTGGCCTATGCCCGCGCACAGTGCCGGGCCCTCCGCCGGCAGCACGTGCGTCAACCGGGCAACGCGAGCGCACAGATCGCGACGGATTCCTCCACGACCGACGGGCGTATTTGCGATCGGTTGGGCCAACCACCACCTAACGCCAGTCCCCCAAACAGGTTGCGCCTCGCGCCCGTCGTTGCACCGGCGCAACCGAATCGTCTATAATGGCGCGCAACGGGGCCCAGCTTCCGAGCCTGAATGGCCGCGTCGCTTACGGGATGAGCCTAGTGGACGGCGCACAGAGCCAGATCACGTCCCTGCTGACCGCCGTGGGTAGCGGCGACACGACCGCCGCGCAGCGGCTGTGGCACCTCGTCTACGACGAACTACACCGCATCGCCAAGGCCAAGCTGGCCCGCCAAGGCTGTCGCGGCGATCTCCAGACCACCGTCCTCGTGCAGGAAGCCTACCTGCGGCTGATCGGTGACGGCGAGGGGGCGCCCATGCCGGCCCACCGGGGGTATTTTTTTGCCGCCGCCGCAAATGCCATGCGCCAGTTCCTCGTGGATGACGCACGTAAGCGCGGAAGGCTTAAGCGCGGCGGCAGCCGACGGCCCGGGGCACTCGGTGAGGCGGCCGCTGCCCTTAATCACGACCCAGCCGAGGTGCTGGCGCTGGACGAGGCGCTGGCGAAGCTGCGGACGCACGACGAGCGCAAGGCGGAGATTGTGCAGCTTCGGTTTTTCGCCGGGCTGAGTATCGACGAGACCGCGGAGATGCTGGAGATCTCGCCGCGGATGGTCGACAAGGAGTGGCGTTTCGCCAAGGCGTGGCTACTCCGCGAGGTCACGTAGATGCGTTCGGCGCCCCTGCCGGACTAGAAAGTCAGTTGGCGCTCTACGGCCGACGGGGGCGTCGGCCGCTACGGACCAATTCAAGGCGTTCTCGTGTATTGACGCCCAGCAGCAGGATTCATCAGCCGTGACAGCCGAGGCTTGGCAGCGCATCCAGGAGGTCTTCGATCGCGTGTTGGCGGCTCCGCCGTCCGACCGGTCGGTGGTGCTCGCCGAAGCCTGCGGCGGCGACGATGCGTTGCGCGCCGAGGTCGAGTCCCTCCTGGAGTTCGAAAGACGCGCGGGCGATGACTTCCTGGCTTCGCCTGCCGTGGCATTTCGACCCGCAGACGACAATTCGCCCGACTGGGCTCAGGTGCTGGTCGGCCGGAAGATTGGGCGCTATACGCTCGTTCGGCTAATCGCGTCCGGCGGCATGGGCTGCGTGTTCGAGGCGAAGCAAGAGCGGCCCGCGCGAGCGGTGGCGCTCAAGATTCTGCGACCGGGCTTCAGTGCCCCCTCAGCTTTGGCGCGGTTTCGTCTGGAGCCGGAGGTGCTCGGGCGGCTCCAGCACCCGAACATTGCCCAGGTCTTCGAGGCCGGTGTGCACGAAGACGAGCAGGGGGTGGTGCCGTATTTCGCGATGGAGTTCATCACCAACGCGCAGCCCCTGATCGAGTACGCCGATGCGCAGGGGTTGACGACGCGCCAGCGGCTCGAGCTGTTCGCCAAGGTCTGCGACGCGGTCCAGCACGGCCACCAAAAAGGCATCATCCACCGCGACCTCAAGCCGGCGAACATTCTCGTTGGCCAGGATGGCGAGCCCAAAGTGATCGACTTTGGTGTGGCCCGAGCGTCGGACGCGGACATCATGATGACCACGCAGTACACGCACGTCGGCGACCTCGTCGGCACCGTGCACTACATGAGTCCGGAGCAGTGCGACGCCGACCCGGCCGCCATCGACACGCGGACGGACATCTACTCGCTTGGCGTCGTGCTCTACGAGCTCCTCACCGGAGCCGCCCCGTACGACACATCCGGCACGACCGTCTATGCCGCCGTGCGCGCCATCAAGGACGAACCGCCTCGCCCACCCAGCGCTGTTATTGGGTGGGATGGGCGTCCCGCCCGTCAATTGCGCGGGGACATCGACGCGATTCTGCTCAAGACGCTTGAGAAGGACCCAGCACGGCGCTACGCGTCGATGGCGGACCTTGCACAAGACATCCGCCGCCACCTCGCGGGTGAGCCGATCGAGGCCCGGCCGCCGACCCTCGCCGTAAAGGTGGTCCAGTGGGCCGCTCGACATCCGCGGCTCGTGACGACCGCAGCGTGCGGCCTGATGCTCGTCATCGCCGCGGCGGCCAGCTTTGTCACATTTTGGTACACAACCATGCGGCCGCATCGCGTTGTGATCTCGGACAACGGCGATGTCGCGGAGCTTCAGACGGCGGTGGGTGCCCCTCTAGAGCGCTGGGCGGCAAAAGGCACAGATCAAATCCGGTACGGCGCGCTGATCCCAGCACCCGCGGCCCCTAGCGGCGGCCCCCTGGTCATCATTGGCTACGCAGCGAGCACCCTTTCCACGCCTCGCAGTTGCTACGCGCTCTGCGACCTAGATCGCGATCCCAAGCGGGCATACCTCGAATTGCGCCTCGCCGACACTGACGTCCCGCAAAAGCTCATCGACCGGCAGGCGAATCCCGACAGTCCGACTTTTCGCGGGGATGACTTCGGGGCACAGGTTGCGATCCTGGCCGACGTGTTCCCCGATCCCGATGGGTCAACTGCCGATGAGTTGGTTGGCGTTTTCCAGCACATGGGTGTCACGCATGCCGCAATCTGTGTGTATCGGCTTGACGGCACGCTGCTCTATCGCGTGTGGGTCGATGCAACGATCATGGGCTTATATTGGATGGCCAACCCGCGGTTGCTGGTCTGTGCCGGTGTCAATGGCGAAGCAACCCTCGGTGAACGTCTGGGGGAGATTCCACCGGAGGGTGGCTCGCCGCATCCGCTGGTTGTCTTCGCGATCAAGCCGGAAAGGGATTGGGTTACCCGGGACTACGTTGTCCAAGAGCCCGCGCTGCGCGCGGGTGCTCCAGAGCCTCTCCGTCCGGTATGGTACTACTGTGTTCATCCGCTTTCGCAGCACAACTTGCTCGGGCTGGAGCGGGGTAAGGCCCTGGTCGCGCCTTATCTCGGCTACGGGTCCGACGACGCGGTCACGTTCAACGTCAAGGTCCGACCGGCCCTCGGGCATATGTCCGACCCGACTACGGAGGGAGCTGGCCGCGGCTGGATCATCAGCGGAGCGGCTGGCGATGTCCGCGACTACCCGATCGGCGACAGCTATCGCCTCAACGAACGCTCGCCCACCAAGCCCGACAACCCGCTGCCGCCTTGGGAGTCGTGGTACCTCGGAGAATTGCCGGCGAAAAGGACAGACTTGCGATAGTCTCATGGTTTGGCATGGCCGCGTCTTCGCGGCCATGATCTCCCGTTACTACGCCGCGGCGTGTCAGACCGATTTCGCCTGTCCGACCGAGCGCGGGGAGATCGCGGAGCGCACTGGTCGGATGTGCGCACTCATCGAGCAGACGCTCATCGGCTATGAGCCATTCTTCGACGTGCGACTGTTCGTGTTCCCCGAGTTTGCCCACGCGGCGCCGATCTACGACAGCATCGAGAAGCTGCGGCAGCATCTGGCCATCCCGGTACCGAACGAGCACACCGACCGCTATGCGCGTCTGGCGGCACAGCACGGCTGCTACATTCAGACGGGCACGTTCCTGGAGACGGACCCGGTCTACCCTGAGGTGGTGTTCAACACCAGCGTTCTCATCGAGCCGGCGGGCAAGCAGCCGGAGTAGCGCCGGGCGATCCTATCGGCGCCGTTGACAACGGCAGCATCAGCGGGACAGGCCCGGTGCGCTCGTGGCGCACTGGGCCTGTTCCTTGTTCTGATGGTGTGATTCTGCTGAGCGAGCGGCCGGTTCCGCCGGGGGAGCCCTCGTCGGAATCACAGCCCGGTGAATAGTGCGACGAACGGATTGATGTCGCCTGCGGTCGGCCGCGACGGCTGATCATCTCCTGCCCTCACCATCCGAGCGAGTCGTAGTTTTGACCGTCGTCGATACAGGCGGCCCCGCGGCGGTCATGCGGCACACTTACGGTGACCTGGCCCGTACATGCGCCGCCAACGCCGTCGTCCGCCTGGAACGTAATCCAATACACCCGGCCGTTGCCGGTGCCGGAGCGTTCCGCCCGGAGGAGGACGGTGTTGCCCTGAATCACTGCATCGGGTGCCGTATCGCCGTCGCCGAGGCCGTTGATCGGCTCATCCTGCGTCACATCGAGGATTGTGATCGCCACCTGGTTATTCTCCGGATCAGTGACGCCGACGATCGTGACCGGCACCAGCTTATGATTGGGCGGCCAGAGCGAATCGACGCTGGGCCGGCCCAACTCGCACCGGGGTGGGGCGTCCCTATGCTGGACCGTGATCTGGACCTCGTCCATATCGCTCCCGCCATAGCCGTCGTCCACCGTCACCTGGAAGACGAGCGTCGCCCCCTCGATGGGGACCAGCGGCGCCGTGAAGTTCGGCGTGGGGCTGTTCGGATCGGAGAGGATCACGGTCGGAACGCTGAGCTGGGTCCACTCAAACGTCAGTTCGTCGCCATCGGGGTCGTAGCTCTTAGTTGCATTCAACGTGACGGTCGCACCCTCGTCCCTTGTCTGATCCTCGCCAGCATCGGCCACCGGCGGATGGTTGACGTTTTCGACCTGGATGCTCACGGTGTCGGGCGGACTGTCCAACTCGGCATGCTTAACGATCAGCTCGAAGACGAGCTTCTCGCCCTCGGGTCCAACGAGCGGTGCAGTGAAAGTTATGCAAACCTGGTCGAGCGGAGGAAGGTCAACCGGCGGTGGACCGCTGATTTGTCGCCACTTGTAGGTTAGGGGATCGTCGTCCTCGTCGTAGCTACCTGAGCCGTTCAGCGTTACCAAGCTGTACTCGGCCACCTTCTGGTCGCCTCCTGCGTCCGCAACTGGCGCATGCGGCACATTCGTAATCTTGATATTGACGAAATCCGGTTGGCTGTCGTTCATTCCGTCGCTCACGATGAGCTTGAATGTCAACGTCGTTCCACCGCGCGGAACCTGAGGCGCAGTGAACGTGGGATGTAGCGGGTCGGTGGTGTTGAGGGTTACAGGATATTCGCCTGGAACTTGCGTCCACCGGTAATCTGCCGACCCGCATGGGATCGAACTGCCCGATCCGTCCAGCGTGACAACACTGCCTTCAGGGTGAGACTGGTCGTCGCCGGCGTCCGCGCGCGGAAGTCCATCCTCCGACTGGTATTCGTAGGCGCCCATATCGACGACGCAATTGATGACGCGCGGTTGCCCGCCCACATCTCTCGGGGGAACAGAGACTGTGCTGCCAGAATCGATGCACGGCGAACCGGCCTGAAGGTGTAGCTTACCATTACTCGGGTCGACGAAGAGTGGATTGAGATCAATGTTGCCCTCGCCGGCGCACCCACCCTGAACATCACTAAACGTGACGAGTTTGCTACCAGACCCACCAATGGATCCCCCGGTGTTCTCCCAAAAGATGCAGTTCTTGACAACGCACTGCGAACCTCCAGCGATATACACGCCGCCGCCTAGGCCTGCCGAGGCCACGTTTCGTGTGAACGTGCAATTTGCGATTGTCGCGGCGCTACTATTATTGAGCACCATCGCGCCGCCGGCGCGAGTGATTCCCGCAGTCACCTGGTTGTTGAGAAAAGCGCAGTTGATCAGTGTGGCGCTGCTGCTAAGCATGTAGATGCCGGCACCGTCCGCTGGACCTATGTTGTCGCTAAAGAAGCAGCTTGTGAACTGTGAGCTACCATTTTCGATGTAGACTGCGTTGCCATCATCGCCACCGACGTTTTGCGTAAAGGTGCAGTGGGCGATTGTCAGGTTGCCGCCTGAGACGTACAGGCCACCACCATTGTACCAAGCCGCGTTCGGCCCGTTGGCGTTGCCAGCAGTGACCTTGAAGCCGTCCAGGACTGCCGTCGCACCGCTTCCGGGTCCAACGACGACGTGGTATGCGTTGTCGGAGTTGTTTCCAGAAGTGCCAATATCGCCGCTCAGCACCGTCGCGTATGACAGGTTGTACGGGTCGCGGGCGTCAAATGTGCCATCGCCGCCACCGCATGGAAAAGCCCCGTAGAGCTCGACGCCCCCGATGAGTTGAAACGTCGCCGTCCTTGCGACTCCTGGGGCAACCGGTTTCGACGGCACATAGGTGCCCACGGCGACCCAGACCTCGTCGCCCGAGACGGCGATGTCCAGCGCGTCCTGGAGACCATTGAACGCCGTGGCCCACGTTTGCCCGTTACCGCCGGGCGAGGCGCTGCCGTCCACGTGAATCACGGCCGCCTGTACCGACGATGCCAGCAGCATACCCAACGACAACGCCGCGGTTGTCCATAAGCGTTCAGTTAATTTGAGCGCGAACACTCTTGACGAGGTCATGTTTGGCTCCCTGTTTCATGTATGTCCTACGCGGACCTGTCCGCCTCACGAATCGCCGGCGCTTCCGAGAATACAAGCGTTCTCTCGGCGCACGGAGCGCACGAATCCGAAAACGCCGCATCACAACCCGATGTCTAAGGCGGGCCGTGGTTCATAAGTGATTGGGCGACAACGTCTTGTGCTGCTGACCGATATGTGTCGGCCCGGGGGCCGCCGTTGATTTTGGGATCTCCAAACACGCTGGTAGAATGAGCCTTGAGGGTTGCTCTGAAGCGCACGACTGGGTTGCGAGGCCAAGGTCATGTCGGACTTGCCGACTCAAATCACAGCTCTTCTGTCCGCTATCGGCGACGGTGACGAACGCGCCGCGGACCAGCTCATTCGCGTCGTCTACGATGAGCTGCACCGTGTCGCGCACGCCCTGATGGCGCGCGAAGATCGCCGGGGAGATCTGCAGACGACCGTGGTCGTGCACGAAATATGCCTGCGTCTTCTGGGCGGCGACGCGGCCATTCTGCCGAAGAACCGGCGGCAGCTTTTCGGTTTCGCGGCAAAAGCCATGCGCCAGTTTCTCGTGGACAACGCTCGTATGAGAGAAAGGCTCAAACGTGGTGGCGGCCGGGCTCCGGGAGAGTTGACCGACGAGCCGGCGCTGCTCGAACGGGATCCGGCCGAGGTTCTCGCGCTGCACGAGGCGCTCGACAGGCTCAAAAAGTGGGATCCTCGGTTGGTCCAGCTTGTTGAACTGCGGTATTACGCCGGCCTGACGGTCGATGAGGTGGCTGAGGTACTAGGCTGCTCGCCTCGACAGGTGGATAAGGACTGGAGCTTCGTCCGGACATGGATGCGACGCGAGCTTGTGTGAGTCCACTGACCCCGTTGGAAGTGCATTGCGGCGACGAGATTGCACGGGCAGCCGCACGTAGCCGTGTGGGGCTGATTCGTGTAACGGGTCCTTGGAGCTGGCAAGATATTCACCGATGACTCCGAAACGATGGCAGGGTGCCCGCCAGGTCTTCGAGCAGGCTCTGGAGACGCCTGAAGGGAGCCGGGCTGCGCTGCTGGACGAGGTCTGCGGCGGTGACGGAGAACTCCGGGCCGAGGTTGAGTCACTCCTCCAGCACCACGAGCGCCTGGACGATAGTTTCCTCGAACCGGGAGGGGTCAGGCTGTGCCTTGTGCCGGCAAGACCGGAGCCCTGGGCGGAATCACTGATCGGTCGGAAGATCGCGCGCTACACGATCACGCGGCTGATCGGCCACGGCGGCATGGGGTGCGTGTTCCAGGCGATGCAGGATCAACCCGCCCGAGCGGTCGCGCTCAAAGTCCTCCAGCCGGGCTTCTGTACCCCATCGGCACTCGCGCGATTTCGCTTGGAGCCGGAGGTGCTCGGGCGTCTCCAGCATCCGAACATCGCGCAGGTCTACGAGGCCGGTGTGCACGAAGATGAGCGGGGGGCCGTGCCGTACTTCGCGATGGAGTTCATCGCGGACGCACAGCCGCTACGGGAGTACGCCGATGCGCACGAGCTGACGACGCGGCAGCGGCTCGAGCTGTTCGCGAAGGTCTGCGACGCGGTCCATCACGGCCATCAGAAGGGCATCATCCACCGCGACCTCAAGCCGGCGAACATTTTGGTGGGCCTGGACGGGGAGCCGAAGGTAATCGACTTCGGCGTGGCGCGCTCCACCGACGCGGACATCGTGATGACCACGCAGTACACGCACGTCGGCGACCTTGTCGGAACCATACACTACATGAGCCCAGAGCAGTGTGACGGCGACCCGGCCGCCATCGACACGCGGACGGACATCTACTCGCTTGGCGTAGTGCTCTACGAGATCCTGACCGGAGCCGCCCCGTACGACACGTCCGGCACGACGGTCTACGCCGCGGTCCGAGTCATTAAGGACGAGTTGCCGCGCCGCCCCAGCACTGTTATTGGGTGGGACGGGCGTCCCGGGTGGGATGGGCGTCTCGCCCGTCAATTGCGAGGCGATCTCGACGCGATTTTGCTCAAGGCATTGGAGAAGGAGCCGGCGCGGCGCTACGTGTCGGCCGCGGACCTTGCGCGGGACATCCGCCGCCACCTTTCCGGTGAGCCGATCGAGGCTCGGCGGCCGGGACCGTGGCGTCGAGCACTGCTTTGGGCGGGACGCCGACCGCGGAGTGCTGCGGCGATCAGCGCGGCCGCATTCTTCGGGTTAAGCGCGCTGGCTACGGTCGTGAGCGCTAGCGCCTACGTGTGGCATTACTTTCGGGAACCGGTCGCGATCGCCCCCGACAACGCGAAGGGGGTGCCGGAAGTGTCAGTGCTCAACCGCCGGGGCCTGCCCATCCACACCTGGGGCGCGGGCGCAAACGGCTGGGTATTCGCACAACTGGTTCAGCCGTTCGCCGAAGATCCGCGGCGAAAGTTGGCATTGGTCGGCTTCAGCACTGGCAGTCTGCCCGATCTGGCGTGTCAGCTTTATGCTTACGATCTGCGCGGCGACCTCAATCGGCCGCTGTGGGCGCGGCGGTTGCAGCCGCGCGACCTGCCCGAGGCGCTGCAACGCGACGGCACTAGAGCGGACCAGTTCAGCCCTACCGACATTTGGACGTTCGATATTTTCCCGGAAGCAGGCCAGCCGCGGATCGACGAAATCGTGTGCCGCTTCTCTCATAATACGAGCTCGCTGCGAGAATTGTGCGTGCTTCGCGCGACCGATGGAGAGCTGCTTTACCGCGTTTGGCACGACGGCAGTTTCGCCTGCCACTGGTTGTCTGGTCGCAAGCTGCTTGTCGTGGCTGGGGACAACTGGGAGAAGTTCCCGCAAGACCGTGGCTGCCCGAAAGCCACTCCTGACGCCCCGAACATGCTCGTCGTGTTCGCGCTGCGGCCGCAACGTGGAGCAATCGCGCCGCGGCTGCTCGACACGTCGCATCCAGACGCGGGCGGCGAACTCGTGTGGTACAAGTGGCTCAGCGTGTGCCCCGTTCCCGGAATCGGCTGGGCATGGCACCTGGAGCCGCCACCCGACGGTGATGTTTCCTTGGTTGCGGTACTCGGGTTGGATTTCAAAACTGACCCGCCATGTGGCATGTCGTGGCGGATCGATGCGGACGGAACCCAGATCGAAGGCACGCTGGTCGCGCCGAGCTACATAATGGCCCGCAGCCTGAACCCAGATCTCCCCCCGATCGAGGAATTCAGGCTCGAAGACGCTCCGCCCGGCCAGTGAACCACGTCGGTGGGCAGCGTACAGCAACCAGAGACTCGAAGCATGAACCGACACGAGTCGGCGGTTCCCCATTGGCACGCGACCGCCAGAGACGAGACGACCGCAACCGGGGCGGCAGGTCTCATCCGCCGCGGCGGACTCCGACCTGCCCTACACTGGCTCTCCCGGCGCGCCGGGACCGGCCGTGGGTGGACCCGCGGCCTTCCACGGCCGGGACCGAGCCCGGCCGCTACCCGCCCGCCGATCGCGTCACGCACCGGGGGCGTGCTATACTGCTCCCGCGATGATCTCCCGTTACTACGCCGCGGCGTGTCAGACCGATTTTGCCTGTCCCGCCGGGCGCGGGGAGATCGCGGAGCGCACCAGCCGCATGTGCGCGCTCATCGAGCAGACGCTCATCGGCTACGAGCCATTCTTCGACGTGCGGCTGTTCGTGTTCCCCGAGTTTGCCCATGCGGCGCCGATCTACGACAGCGTCGCGAAGCTGCGGCAGCATCTGGCCATCCCGGTACCGAACGAGCACACCGACCGCTATGCGCGTCTGGCGGCACAGCACGGCTGCTACATTCAGACGGGCACGTTCCTGGAGACGGACCCGGTCTACCCTGAGGTGGTGTTCAACACCAGCGTTCTCATCGGGCCGGCGGGCGTGCTGTCGAAGTACCGCAAAGTCAACCCATGGATTCCATGGGAACTACATGCCAGCCCGCACGACATTCCCGATTACCGGGACGATCCGTTCCCGGTGGTCGAGACCGAGCTCGGGCGGCTGGGCGTCGCCATCTGCTACGACTACCTGTTCCCGGAGACCATCCGGCAGATCGCATTCAACGGGGCCGAGGTCATCGCCCGCGTGTCGGCGTACATGGACCCGTGGGGGGCGACTGCGCCGATGGACTGGTGGACGTTGTTTAACCGCGCCCGGGCGGCAGAGAACACCGTCTACATCGTGGCCGCCAACCAGGGAGCCCGACTGAAGGATTACCCGCCCTTCAGTTGGCCCGGCGGAAGCATGGTGGTCGACTACGACGGGCGCATCCTGGCACAGGCTGACCCGGGACCCGGGGAGAAGGTGGTTGTGGCCCCCATCGACCTGGCGGCGTTACGCGCGGAACGCCAGCGCCGTCTGGGCCATGACACGCGGGCTCATCTGCGGAGCGAAGTTCACAGCTACCTGTCCCGGCCCCACCTGCCGGCGGCCGCGCGCAACGAGCATCCCCTGACGGACGAGGGCATCCGGCGGCGCATCCAGGTGGGGCGAGAACGCTGCTGACGCATCGGGCAGGGCCCTTGGGTTGCCTTCCTACCGGCGGGACGCCGATGCTACCCGGGAGATACCGGCGGGACGCCGATGCTACCCGGGGGAGATACCGGCGGGACGCCGATGCTACCCGTCGGTCGAGGCATTGCGGAACACCGGACCGCGCCCCAGAATGTCGCGCGGCGGTTGCATTGCGGTCGCCTGGCCGTACAATCCGGCCAGTTTGTCGGATGCCACACCCGGCCCGCGGGGCGGCCGGCGTGGGACAAGCCAGCCCGTGTTCACGCCGGCTTGGCGCGAAGGAGTTTGTTCGTGAGCACACTGACCAAGGTGTTCGTCGTCCTGACCGCCGTCGTGGCCATCGTCTTGAGCTGCCTGACCGTGGCGACGGCGGCCCGCTGGTCGAACCTGCGGGATAACCTCGATAGCTACCAGCAGTTGTACCAGGCCGAGTTCGTCAAGCGGATGAACACCGAGGCGGTCATGGCCACCAGCCTGGCCATGAAGGACGACGAGCTGCAAAACGCCAAGGCCCTGGTGGCCAAGCGCGACGATGACGTGCGCCAACTGGGGGATCAGCTCACCAACGCCCGCACCGACCTGGCCCGGCGGACCAACGAGGCCGTCGCCGCCGACGCCGGCCGCAAGAAGCTCGAGGCCATTCTCGAGGTGCAGACCGCCGAGCTGAGCAGCACGCAGAAACAAAACCAGAGCCTCATTTCGCAGAACATTGACCTGCAGACGCGGAACCAGCGCCTAGCTGCGCGGAACCTGGAGTTGACCGGGCAAGTGACGATCGCAGTCGACGAGAACCGTAATCTGCAGGAGAAGTTGTACGCCGCGGAGCAGATGAACAAAGAGCTCCAGCGGTCCGCCGCGGTCGGCGCACGGGCCGCCCCGGCGGCCGAGGCCCCGGGCGGCGTCGTGCCGGTCTCGCAGCAGGTCGTCGGCCCGATCAGCGGCGAGGTTACCCAGGTGGAGGGCGGGTACGTCAGCATCAACGTCGGCGCAAGCTCGGGCGTCGTGGCGGGCATGGAATTCATGATCTACCGCGGGCAGACGTACATCGGTGACCTGAAGGTCGAGACCGTCCGTCCCAAAGAGGCCGGCGGAAAACTCACGCTGGTGCGCGCCGGACAGCAGGTCCAGCGCGGCGACCGCGTCGTGTGCGGGTTGGAAGGCCGTTAGCCGGGTGCGCAGATGACAACCTTGAACACCGGGCCGCGTTCCTCGCGGCCGAGCGGCGAAACGGACGTGTATACGGCACTACTTCTGGTGGCGTTCCTTTTCCTATTGGTTGCGACAATCTACGTCGCCTACCGCTCCGTGACCCTGTTCGGTGGCCTGCTGCCGCCCGGCGGAGCGTAGCTTCGGAGCCTGCGGTGTTTCTCCGCCGCCTGATGGGCCTGTTCAGCCTTGACATGGGCATTGACCTGGGCACGTGCAATACCCTAGTCGTGGTCCGCGGCGAAGGCATCGTCCTGAATGAGCCCTCGGTCGTGGCGGTCCGCAAGGGCACCAACGAGGTGCTCAAGACGCGGGACGGGGAGGCGGTGGGGTTGGCGGCCAAGGCCATGGTGGGCCGTACGCCGGGCTCGATCACCGTGATTCGCCCGCTGAAAGAGGGGGTCATCGCCGACTTCGAGATCACCCAGGCCATGCTCAGCTACTTCATCCGCAAGGTGCATGGCAACCGCGCCATTGCACACCCGCGCGTGGTCATCGCGGTCCCCTTCGGGATCACGGCGGTCGAGAAGCGGGCGGTGTTGAACTCCGCCGAGCGGGCCGGGGCCTACCGTGTATACCTCATCGACGAGCCGAAGGCGGCCAGCATCGGCGCGGGTCTGCCCATTCACGAGCCGCGGGCTTCGATGATCGTCGACGTGGGCGGCGGCACGACCGAAGTGGCCGTGCTCAGCCTCGACGACATCGCCGCGTGTACCTCGATGCGGGTGGCCGGCGACGACATGGATGAGGCCATCATGAACTACATGCGCCGCACGTACAACCTCATGATTGGCCCGCAGACCGCGGAGAACATCAAGATCCAGGTCGGCTCGACCGCGCCCTTGCCGGAAGAAACGAAGACGGACGTCAAGGGCCGCGACATGATCAGCGGCCTGCCGCGGCGGGCGGTCGTCACCAGCGAGGAAATCCGCGAGTCCCTCAAAGAGCCGGTCGGGCAGATCATCGAGGGCGTGTTGCACACCCTGGAGCAGCTTGAGCCGGAACTGGCCGCCGACCTGGTCGATGACGGCATTTGCCTGGCCGGCGGGGGGGCGTTGCTGCGCGGGCTCGACACGATACTCGCCAAGGCCTCGGGGCTGGACGTGCGCATCGCGGAGGATCCGCTGACCTGCGTGGCGCGCGGGACGGCGGAGTGCCTCGAGAACCTGGATGCGTGGGCGCCGGCGATGGATTCGGACCAGGACGAGTATTAGTCGCCTTGGCACTCCCACCCCGACGCTCGCTCGCCCGCCGTAGCGTTGGCCCGCCGTGGCCAACGAGGTGCCCGACCCGCTGATACCGCCATGCGCTTGCACTTGCCCTCGAAAACGGCCGCTTTCTGGATTCTGATGGGCTTGTCCGCCCTGTCGGCCACGGTTCTGCACGACTGGACCGCTCCGGCCCGTGGCCTGTTTCAGCCGCTGGCCCTGCTGCAGTGGCCGCTGTCCTGGTTCACCCACCAGGTCGACCAGGCCGTGGGGGCCGCCGCCGAGAAACCCCTTCCAGCGGACCAGGGGCGCGCGCTCCGCGAGGAAGTCGACCACCTTCAGAGACAGGTCCTCAACCAGCGTCTGGCGTTGCAGAAAGCCGAGGAACGGGTGGAGGAGCTCTCTGGGCTGGCCGGTCAGATGCCTGATAGCCATGCCGGGATCCTCATCGCGCCGGTGGTGTCGTACGACGCGAATCCGCGCCATAGCACGCTCCTCATCGCCAAGACCAAGATGCGACAGAAGCGGTGGGTGCGGGAAGGCCAGTGGGTCATCGCCGGCGGGGCCAGTGCCCCAAGCGGGGATGCGGGGGCGACCGTGCGTGACCTGCTATGGCGGGGCTGGCTGGTGGGCCGCGTGAGCGAGGTGCAGCCCGAGGTGGCGCGGGTGCAGCTCGCGACCGACCCGCGTTTTGCCACGGAAGTGCGGGCGGCGCGCCTGCGGGCGGATGGGACGGTGCAGCTTGCCGACAAGCCGTGTTTCCTGGAGGGGCAGGGTGCGGGCCGCATGCGAATCACGCAGGCGGTCGAGGACTACTTCCACAGCGGATACCGCCTGGTCGTCGTGCCGGCGTCGCGCGACCTGCCGGCCCCGATGACGCTGGGGCGCATCGAGGCTGCGATGCCGCGGGATGACTCTGCGCAGCACTTCGACCTGACCGTCGTGCCCGCGGGCCCGGTCGAGAAACTGACGCACGTGTACGTGCTCGTAACGGAGCCGTAGCGTTGTTTGACAGCCCCCGTCCCGGCGCTATAATCGCGGCCTGATTTGCCGGCTGTCCTGCGGTTCCGCACCTACCCAAGCGGTTGCGGCACGTGGAGGTAGCTATGTTCCGAAGCGCCCGGACCTCAACCGTTGCGAGTTATCGTCTCGGACTGGTTCTTGTGTTCGCGGTCGCCACCGTCGCGGCCGCCCAGACCTCGACCGAAGGCTTCGTCAGCGGGGCGGTGGCCCAGGCCTGGGACAAGTGGCAGGCCGCGCTGCAGGCGCTCAGCGAGCGGGACAGCGCGCGGACCGAGACCGCCTTCAGCGAGTTGCTGGCGATGGACGTATCGCCGTTCCGCGTGGCGCTACTGGCCGACTATACGGTGCAACGCACGGACCTGGGCGGGGCCGTCCTGCTGTTCGAGCAGGATTTCGAGGCCAACGCATTGGGCCCGAGCGGCAAGGCGCTCGCCGAGCGCCTGCAGACCGGGCGCGAGCAGATGAACGAGGCCGACGACGGCTGGTACTTTTGCCAGATCGGCCGCTTTGACGTGGCCGACGCCAACTTCCGGGCCCTGCTCAAGGCCGACCCGGACCCGGTCGCCGTACTCGAGCTCACCGACCAGGTCCCCAAACGCCGGGACATCCTGATGCAACTGATCGACCACCCGGTCGTCGGCGAGTCGGTGCGCGCCATCCTCAAGCTGCTGGACCGCGGGGAGCGCGAGATCAAGGCCGACCCCACCCGCATCCGGGAGAACATCGAGCGGCTGGGGGGTCCACCGCGTGGCTTCGAGAACGCTGTGGAGGCGCTGAAAGACTCGGGCGAATACGCCATCCCCTTCCTGGTTGACGGCCTGCGGGATCCGCAGAAAAAGGACCTCTTGCAACCTATCCTGCGGTGCCTGCCGGCCATCGACCGGCCCGCCTTGAACCCGCTGGTAATGGCCTTGCGGATGGACGACCCAGCCACGAAGCGCTACGTGATCGAAGCGCTGGGCAAGATCGGTTACCTGCAAGCCGTGCCCTATCTGCTGCAGCTCCGGGAGGATCCGGACACGCAGGAAGTCTTGAAGCCCGTCATCGACGAAGCGCTGGCCGCCATCCGCAGCCACGGGGTGACCTTCGACCCGGGCATGGCCGCTGCCCAGGCGTTTTACCAACTGGCCAACGACTACTACGCAGACAAGCCGTCGCTGGCCGCCGACGTCCGGTTGGACACCGCCAACGTCTGGTACTGGCGGAACAACGTGCTGGAGAACGTGCCGGTCCCCACGTCGGTCTGCAACGAGATCATGTGCCTGCGCTGCTGCGAGGAGGCCCTGCGGCTGGATGCCGGCCTGAAGCCGGCCTTGGCCTTGTGGCTCGCCGCCAACTTCCGTCGTGAAGCGCAACTGCCGGTGGGCGAGCCGGACCCGACCCGGCCGGAGAACTACCCGCCCGCGGCGTATTTCGCCCAGTCGGCAGGCGCGGAATACTGCCTGATGGCCCTGACCCGGGCGATCGACACCGACGACCCGGCGGTGGCGCTGGGAGCGATTGCGGCGTTGAGCAAGACGGCCGGCCCGGCCAGCCTGGTGACGGACTCGCAGGGACGCCTGCCGCTGGCGGAGGCCCTGTCATTCCCCGACCGCATGGTTCGCATCCGCGCCGCGCTGACGCTGGGTGCCGCGCTTCCGGCCCAGAAGTTCCTGAAATACCAGGACCTCATGCCGGTCTTGTCGGAAGCGCTCATGCTGTATCGCGGGGCACGCAACGCGCTGGCCGTCGATCCCGACGCGGAATCGGCCAACGCGGTGGCCGCGGTCCTGCGGGCGCAAGGGTATGAAGTGCTCACGGACGCGTCGCTGCTGCCCGGCCTGGCGAAGGTCCGCGCGCAACTGCCGGGGATCGACGTCATCTTCGTTGCGTCGGACATCACGGAGCCGGACCTGGTGCCCGGCCTCAACATGTTGCGCAGCGAATTCCGCTTCGCCAACACGCCGGTGATCCTGATCGCCAAGCTGGGTGGCGGCAACCTGGTGCGGGATCTGGTGCGGGCGGATCACCGGTTGGGGGCTGTGCCGCAGGACCCGGGGCCGACGGACGTGGCGAAGGCGATTGCCCAGGTAGCGCACGCGGTCGGCGCGCAGTCCATCACGCCCGAGATCGGCGCGACGATGGCCCGGGAGGCGACGGAGGTGCTGCGGCTCCTGGCGGTCACGAACAACCCGGTGTTCGACGTGGCCGACGCGGAAACGGCGCTGCTCACGGCGTTCGGCACTGAGGATCAGGAGTTGCGTGTCGCGATCGCCGAGGTGTTGGGCTATCTCGGGTCGAGCAGGGCGCAGGAGGCCATTACCCGGATCGCTCTGGATACCAAAGAGACCGACGAAATGCGGGTCAAAATGTTTACGGCCCTGGCGGAGGCCGCCAAGCGCCGCGGCAACCTGTTGAGTGCGGCCGTCAGCAACCAGATTGTCGCCATCGCCGAGAGCGACCCGAATATGACCATCCGGGAGGCGGCGTCGCGCACGCTGGGTGCGCTGAACCTGCCAGGCGAACCGGCGAGCAAGATCGTGCGCGACCAGTACCGCGGCTAGGAGTCTCTGATGTCGCCTGTTCTGGCGCCGTTGACGTTGTGGCTTGTGTTTGCCGCGCAAGGCGGTCAGGAGGTGGGGACCGGCCCGCAGCCATCGCCATACCCGGTCTCGTGGGAGTTTGAGTTCAAGTTTCTGGACCCGCAGCGGATCGAGGTCCAGCTTCCCGGCGCTGAGCGGCCGGAGGTGTACTGGTACCTGGTGTACACGGTGACCAATCCCGGCCCGCGGAGCCAGCGGTTCTTCGCGATGTTTCAGATCGTGACGGAGAACCTGCAAGTCTTCGACACCGACATGGGGATTAACCCGCTGGTGTTTGACGCGATCCACGAGCGGCACAAAATCACGCACAAGTACCTCGTCGACCCCACGCAGGTGATCGGAGTGTTGCTCTCGGGCGACGACAACGCCCGCGAGTCGGTGGCCGTTTGGCGGAATATCGACCTAACTCTAAACAGTTTCAGTGTTTACGTTGCGGGGCTTAGCGGTGAGACGCAGTTTTTGGCGAATCCGAGCTTCGACCCAGAGCGGCCCGAGACAGGGACCGTACGCGGCCCCGGTGGCCGAGAGCAGCAGCTCGTCACCAATCCGCGGCAGTTCACCCTTCGCAAGACGTTGGAAATCCGCTATACTCTCCCTGGTTCGCCGGCGGCACGCCCCGCGGCGGTGCCCGAGCGCGACACCCTGCGTTGGATTATGCGCTAACTCGGCTGCTAATTGGGTAGTTTGCGAATATGGCACACAAAAAGGGACAAGGTTCAACTCGTAACGGGCGCGACAGCAACGCGCAGTTTCGCGGCGTGAAACTGTACGGCGGTCAGTTGGCCCAGCTCGGCAGCATCATCGTTCGCCAGTGTGGCACGCCTTTCAAGCCCGGCCGCAACGTCGGACGCGGTCGCGATGACACGTTGTTTGCGCTGGCCGAGGGCGTAGTCCAGTTCCACGGCCGGGTCGTCTCAGTGACGCCGGCCACGGCCGAGAACTGATCGGTCGACTTCGTTTTCTCAACGGCCGCGCGTACCGGGGAGGTGCGCGCGGCCTTCTTTGTGCGCCCGCTCGCGGCTCGGGTGGCCCTGGAGGGACCTTCGGCCGGTCACACGTCGGACACGGAGGTCCGACGCTACTCAAAGGACGTGGGCCAACGCCAACGGCCTACGCGCGCGAGCTGTTCCTGGTCGGTCAGGTCCGCCCGCAGCGGCGTGATCGCGACATACCCGTTGCGGATCGCCGCCAGATCGCTGTCCGGGCACTGCTCGTGGTCCGGCAGCGTCCCATTCAGCCAGTAGATCGCCCGGGCATCGCTCTCAATCTTCTTGTCGTAATGCTCCTCCCAGTTGATCGGTGCCTGCGGGCAGCAGCGCACGCCGTGCGGCCAGCCCTGATCCAGGGCGGGGATGTTGACGCTCAGGCAGGTGCCCGGCGGCGGTTGGGCGGCGACCACGTGCTCGAAAACCAGCCGCGCTACGCGGCCGGCCTTGCCGAAGTCCAGCTCGTCGGACAGCTCCAGCGAGAACGCGATCGACGGCACGCCGAAGAGGGCCCCCTCGACGGCCCCGGCAATCGTCCCGCTATAGAGCACATTGACCCCTGCGTTCGCGCCGGCGTTGATCCCGCTCAACACGTAATCGGGCCGCGCGCCGAGCAGTTCGATCATCGCCAGCTTGACGCAATCCGCCGGCCGCCCCGCCACGCTCCAGCCGTAGAACATGTGGCCGATGTGCACACGCCGGACCAGGAGGGGCGTGAGGACCGAGATGGCGTGCCCGATCCCGGATTGAGCGTCCTGCGGCGCCACGACGTCGACCTGGCCCAGGTCGGCGACGGCCTGGTACAGGGCCTCCAGTCCGGGTGCCAGAATACCGTCGTCGTTAGTGATCAGGATGCGCATGAGCGCATTGTAACGGTTCCATCCGCGGCCGGCTGCGGACGGGCGAGGCCGGCGGATGCGCCATAAACTGATCGGGGGCCACGCTCATCCCGGGCGTCCCTTCCGCGACCTGCAACCCGTGACCATCCTCGCCGAGCATCCAGGTCTGATCGCGGCCATGCTCTTTGGCGAGGTAGAGCATGGCATCCGAGCTGCGGATCAGGTCGTCCGGGCAGCTCGTGGCCGCGCTCTTCTCGGCTACCCCGCAGCTTACCGAGACTTCAATCGTCGCGTCTTCGCAGACGACAGACGCCGCCGCAATGTCCACGCGGAGCTCCTCGGCCAGGAAGGCCGCGGCGGGGCCCGGCGTGGCCTGGAAAATGAGGACGAACTCCTCGCCACCAAAGCGCCCGCACAGCTCGGGCTGCCGGGTATGCCGGCGGATGGCGTCGGCCACGCGTTTGAGAACCTGGTCGCCCACCGCATGGCCGTACGTGTCGTTGATGCGCTTGAACCGGTCCACATCGAGCATCAGGCAACTGAGCGGCAGGCCCTGCAGGGCCGCGGTCTTCCAGGCTTCCGCGAAACGCTCGAACAGGCAGCGCCGGTTGGGCAGGCCCGTGAGGATGTCGGTGTTCGCCATGTGCTCGAGCTTGTTCGCCAGCAGCGCCATCTGCACGTTGGCCTTCTGGACTTCCACGTTGCGGCGCACCAGCTCGTCCTGAAGCCGCAACATGCGCTCGCCGACCTTCACGCGGGCCAGCAGCTCGCCGAAGTGGTAGGGCTTGGTCAAGTAATCATTGGCCCCGGCGGCGAGCCCCTCGACGACCTTCTCCTTCGTGTCGAAGGCGGTCAGCATGATGAGATGGATGTTCCCGAGGGCCTGCATGTCCTGCAGCTCGCGCACGGCGCGGCACAGCTCCAGGCCGTCCATGACCGGCATAGACCAGTCGGCAATGACAATGCCGTTGCCCATCTGGCAGATCGCCTGGAGTGCGCTGCGGCCCTCCGGGAAGGCGTCGACGTCGTACCCCGCATCGTGGAGTTGCCGCTCGAGAAGCTTGCGCGTCAGCGCGTCGTCCTCGACGATGATGATTCGGCTTTTCTGCGTTTCACTCACGGAAACCGCTGCCTGCTCCGCAGACGCCCGGGCACCGCGGCTGCGTCTGTGTCGTTGACGGTCCTGACGGTCACGCCGCGGGCGTCCTCCGGCCGGTCGCACGGGCGAAACTGCCTTTCCACCTACCGTGGGCCGGTTGGCAGACGGGCCCCGGCCTCCCGCGCAACGGCTCTCACTTTCGCGACGGACTACGTAGACTGCCAGCCGTTGGATCGACATAATCGGCTTCGGCTTCCAGTACGAATGGTCTTTTTCCCGCGACCAGGTTGTCCCCAGGCACCAGGGCTGGACGGGCCCGCGACCGATAAACGGCGGCAGGCGGAAGAATGACGGACGGTGAGCAGCGGCCACGTGGTCGGCAGCTCTGGCTGGTTCCGGCCGAGGGTCAGGCCGGGCAGCACCTCGTCGCCGACGTCGCAGTCAACACCCCGACACGGCAACTTTACAGCTACGCGGTGCCGGACGCCTGGAAAGAGGCGGTGCGACCGGGGGCCAGGCTGCGTGTTCCGTACGGTCGCGGCCAGCGCATTGTCGAGGGCTTGTGCCTGCGCGTGACGGGGCAAACCTGGGACCATACCTGTCGGCCGATTGTGGGCGCGCAGCCCGGGCCAACGTGGTTGTCCGAGTCGCTCGTCGCGCTCGGGCTGTGGGTCAGCGATTACTACCTGTGTGCGCCGTGGAAGACGTTTGCCGCGCTCCTGCCGTCCGGGCTCCGCACGCCGCGCCAGACAGCGGTCACCTATGTCCGCGCCACCGGGACGCCCCCGACGAGCCGGCTCAGCGCGAAGCAGGCGGCGCTGCTGGCCGTGCTCGGCGAAGCGGAAATGCCGCAGGCCGCGGCGCTGGCCCGCGCCGGCGCGAGCGCGGCCACGCTGCGCACCCTGCGCCAGCGCGGACTTCTGGAGTGCGCGACGCGCCGGGAGCCTGCGGCGCGCCCGTGCCCGTGGCCGGCCCGCCCCGTCGAGCCCGGCCCGGAAGACGCTTTTGAGCTGACCCCAGGGCAGCAGGAAGCCTGCCGGCAGGTCCTGGCCGCCCTGGAGCAGCCCGACGGCTTTCGAGTCTTCCTGCTCTTCGGCGTCCCCGGCAGCGGGAAGACCGAGGTCTACGTCCGCGTCATGCGCGAGGTGATTCGCCGCGGCCGGCAGGTCATCCTGCTGATCCCCGAAATCGCGCTGGCGACCCAGATCGTCGATCGACTGGCGCGGCGTTTTGAGCGCGTGGCGGTCCTGCACAGCCAGCTCCCCGAGCGCCTGCGGTGCGACACGCTCGAAGCCGTCGCGGCCGGCGAAGTGGACGTGATCATCGGCACGCGCAGCGCGGTCTTCGTCCCCTGCCCGAAGCTGGGCCTGGTCGTCGTCGACGAGGAGCAGGAGAGCAGCTTCAAGAATCTGGCAGCGCCGTTCTATCACGCCCGCGACGTGGCGATCAAGCGGGGACAGCTCGAGCAGGTGCCGGTGCTGCTGGGGTCGGCGACGCCCGCACTCGAGACCTGGTACAACGTCCAGCAGCGCCCGCACTATCAGCTCATCCGCCTGCCGGAGCGCGTGCCGGGGGCGCGCCTGCCCGAGGTGCAACTCGTCGCAGGCGGCGGGCCGGAGGGCCGGCTGGCCCACAGCCTGCTCTCGCCGCAACTGCGGGCCGAGATCGCGGAGACCCTGGCGGCGGGGCAGCAGGCGATCCTGCTGTACAACCGGCGCGGGTACGCGGTTTACCTGCGCTGCTCACGCTGCGGCCTGACCCTGCGCTGCGAGCGCTGCGGCGGTCACCTGATCTACCATCGGGCCGAGCAGGTGCTGAAGTGCCATCGCTGTGCCGTGCGCAGCGCGGTGCCGGTGCGCTGCCTGGACGGTACGTGCGGCGGACGGCTCGCCCAGACTGGCCTGGCCATTCAGCGTTTGGAGGAAGACCTGCGGGCGGCCTTCCGGCAGGCCCGGCTGCTGCGGCTCGATCGCGATACGATGCGGCGCCGCGAGGACTACCAGACGGCGCTGCAACGTTTTGAGCAGGGGGAAGCCGACATCCTCCTCGGCACACAGATGGTCGCCAAGGGTCTGGACTTCCCGCGGGTCCGGTTGGCCGGGGTGATTGACGCAGACGCGGCGTTGTCGCTGCCGGACTTCCGCGCGGCGGAGAGAGTCTTTCAATTGATCGTTCAGGTCGTCGGGCGAGCGGGCCGACGCGAAGGCCCGTCCCGGGCGCTCGTCCAAACGGCCGAGAGGCCCGCCGCCATCATTGCACATGCCCTGCGGTTGGACTACGAGGCCTTTGCGGCCGAAGAGCTGGACGTGCGGCGTCGGTTTTTCTACCCGCCGCTAACGCGGATGGTACGCCTGGTGCTTGCGGACCCGCGGCCCCACCGGGCACGCGACGAGGTAGAGCGTCTGGCGGCAGGCTTGCGGGAGCGGGCGGCGCGTGTGCACACGGGCTTGCGCGTCGACCCGCCTGAGCCGTGCGTCGTCAAGCGCCGGGGTGAGCTGCTGCGCTACCAGATCCTGGTGCGCGGCCCGCTTAGCGGGAGCATCCAACGGCTATTAGACGAAGCGGGGCGCGACAAGCAGCTCGCGCCCCGCGTGCAACGCTTCACGATCGACGTCGACCCGGTCGATCTCCTTTAGACCCGCCAACAGAACCCGACACGTCCGTCACGGCGGACCGGGCCACAAAGGCCCGGCCCTGGCGGGCGGGGTTCTGATCGGGGGCGTAAGGGACGTCTACCGCGGCCGGGCCGGCGGCTCTTCCGTTGTGGCACGCGCCACGCGCAGCGTCTGTTCCGCCAGCGCAGCCGCGTTTTTCTGCCCTTTGCTTGCCGCTTCCAGTTGCGTTTGGGCCAGGGCCAGCGCCTGCTGGACGATTTGCCGGCGGATCTGCGCTTGCGTCAGTTCGTCGATGTGCGCCCGGATCTGCTTCTGGGTGTTGCCGCACATGCTTTCCCAGTGCTTGGCCTGGGCGTCAGTTGCGTTCAGCTTGGTGCGCAGCGTGGCCAGCTCCATGGTCAGCTTCTGCTTCTCAGCCTGAAGCCGGGTGTTGTCGCGCTCCAAGCTGGCCATCTTGGCATTCGGGCTCCCGCAGCCCGATAACATGAGGGCGGCAACGACCACCGCACAGGGCAAGAGACGGGCGACGAACCGCATGGCGAATCTCCTTGCTGACTTGCGCGGCCGGTGTACGCACCGGCCCGGTTGTGATTCTCTCCGTGCTAACCGGCGTTACTTATCGGAAAGCGGGGCCCGACCGGACGATGCAACGCGCAAAATACCGCCGCGCTGACGGACGCGGAGCGTTTGAGTAAGCTATCGGTATGTCCAACACGGGAATCCTGATCGACCCCCGTTTCCGGCGACACATGACCGGCGACGGCCACCCCGAAGCGCCCGCCCGTCTCACGGTGATTCATGAGGCGCTGGAGGCGGCCGGCCTGCTCCAGACCTGCCCGCGCATCGAGCCGGTGCCGGCGAGTGAGGCGGTCATCCAGTATGTCCACACGCGTCAGTACCTGACACGCCTGGATGCGGCGTGCCGCCAGGGCTACCCCTACATCGATGTCCCGGACAGCGCGATCTGTCCGGAGAGCTACGACATTGCCCGCCTGGCCGCCGGCGGCGTGGTCGAGGCGGCGCGCCAAGTGGCGCGCGGGGAGCTGCAGCGCGTTTTTTGCGCGGTCCGGCCGCCGGGCCATCACGCCGAGCGCGACCGCTCCATGGGCTTCTGCCTGCTGAACAACGTGGCGATTGCCGCCTGCGTGCTGAAAGACGAGTTCAAGTTCGACCGGCTGGCGATCATCGACTTTGACGTGCACCATGCCAACGGGACCCAGCACACGTTTGAAGCGGATCCGTCCGTGCTCGTCATCAGCCTGCATGGTCACCCGAACTATCTGTACCCGGGCAGCGGATTTGAAGATGAGATCGGCGTCGGGCCCGGCCGCGGCTACACGGTGAATGTTCCGTTTCTACCCGGCGCACGCGATGATGACTACCGCGAGGCGTTCCATGCGCGGGTCATCCCCGCGGTGGGCCGGTTCGCGCCACAGGTCATCCTGGTCTGTGCGGGGTTTGATGCCCATGCCGACGACCCATTGGGGAACTTGGCCCTGTCGGATGAGATCTACGCGTGGATGACAAAGACGATCGTTGAGCTGGCCGAGCGCCCCGCGCACGGACGGATCATCAGCGTCCTGGAAGGCGGCTACGACCACGGCGTGCTCTCCCGGTGTGTACCGGAGCACGTCCGTTTGCTACAAGCGTAGGTAGCAGCCGGCGCTGTGGGACCGGTTTCCAAACCGGTCAACGACGAGCGCAAAAAAGTGACCCGCCCTTCGGCCGGAAGAGCGGGTCTGACAAAGCAGTTGGCAGGAAGGGCGAGCCGAGCATCATCCCGCCAACCCTTCTCCACACCGTGTGGAGAAGCCTGCATCGTTACACGCACTGCAAGCCGTGCGGACGAGGGTCTCGCGGTTCGCTAGGATTGTAGTAGGCTGGTTTCGGATTTCGACTAATCGAGAAAGCCCACTTGGAGCCCTTGAAAACAGTCTTTTCTGCCCACCCGCGTCGCTGGCGGGAGTTCCGGTACGTTTATCCGGTAATCTCGCGCCGCAGCCATGGGCTCAGCATCGGCATCAACCTCAATCCGGATGCCGCCTGCAACTTCAATTGCGTTTACTGCTGCGCGGATCGCCGCCTCAAACGCGACGCCCACGAGGTGGACCTCGGTGTCCTCGAGGCCGAGTTGCGGCACATGGTCGCGAACCGGATGGCACTGTTCGACGAGCCGGAATTCCGCGCGGTCCCGGCCGAATTCCGGCGGCTGAACGACATCGCCTTCTCCGGGGATGGCGAGCCGACGGTTGTGCCGGTGTTCCCGCAGGCCGTCCGCATCGCGGTACAGGTTCGCCAGGACTACCGGCTCGACGACGCCAAGATCGTCGTGATCACGAACGGCGGTAGCCTGACGCGTCCGGCGGTCGTGGAGGCGCTCGCGTTGCTGGACCAGCACAACGGCGAAATCTGGGCCAAGCTGGACGCCGGCACGGAGGAGTACTTCCAGCTCATCAGCCGCGCGCGATTCCGTCTTCAGCGGGTACTCGACGGCATCCTGTCAACGGCGCGGATCCGCCCGATTGTGCTGCAATCGCTGTTCATGCGGACTCACGGCCAACTGCCGCCTGCGGACGAGATCGCTGCCTATGTGGAACGGGTGCGGTGGTTGCTGGACCAGGGGGCCCATTTGAGTCTGATCCAGATTTACACGGTCGCCCGCCGGACGGCCGAACCGTTTGTGGCGCCGCTCTCGTCGGCGGAGCTGGAAGCGATCGCGACGTCCGTCCGGCCGCTGGGCGTCCCCGTGGCCGTGTTTCCATGAAGAAAGGGGGGGAAAAGGGCTCGGGAGTCTGCCTGGTCGGCTCAGCAGTCCCGGCGCGCCGGGATCGCCCTCCCGCGCCGGATCGGCGCTTCCCGGAATTCCGTAAAGAACCAAAAGAGACTCCCGACCCCTTTTCTCAGGGGGCGACGAGCGGACCGGCCAGGCGCTTCTGCCGCTGCGTCGCCAGCTCAATCGCCAGCTCGATCGCCGCCCGCATGCTCCCCGGGTGGGCCCGGTTCTTGCCGGCAATGTCGAACCCCGTGCCGTGTACCGGGCTCGTGCGGACGGCGTCGATGCCCAGCGTCATCTGCACCGCCTGGTGGAACGCCTGCATCTTCAGCGGGACCAGGCCCTGATCATGGTACATCGCCACCAGTCCATCGTAGCGCTGCGCGACCTCGGGCACGAAAGCCGTGTCCGGCGACAGCGGCCCGCTGGCGTGAATGCCGGCGTTGCGCGCCGCGGTCAGGGCGGGCTCGATAATTCGATGCTCTTCGTCGCCGAGCAGGCCATCTTCGCCCGCATGCGGATTCAACCCCAGCACGCCGATATGCGGTTTTTCGATCCCGAACCACTCGCGGAGCGCGTGGTCCAGCAGATCGATGGGCTGGTGCACCAGCCCGATCGTGAAGCGATTGCGCAGCTCAAACAGCGGCACATGGTCCGAGGCCAGGGCCACGCGCAGCCGGCCGGCGACGAACAGCATGTTGACCCGCCGGGCGTCGAACCGCCGGGCCAGGAACTCCGTGTGCCCGCGAAAGCGGTGTCCCGCCAAGTGCCAGCTCTGCTTGCTGATCGGCCCGGTGACCAGCGCGTCGATGCTGCCGTCGTGCAAGTGTCGCGCGCCCTCTTCGACGAAGCGAAACGACGCGTGACCCGCCAACGGGTCGGGCTCCCGCGCCCCGTTCGTGCGCACCGGCTGCAACTCGTCAAAGTCCGCCACGAGCACGCCGCTGCCGACCCGCACGCCGCGATCGTATGGCTCGCGCCACCAGAACGGGTTGACCTCGGCCTGGTCGGCGGCCACCTGGAGCACGTCCTCCAGGCCAAAGATGACGAAGCGGGCGCGGGCGCGCAGCCCGGGGTCGGCCAGGGCCTTCACGATGACCTCGGGTCCCAGCCCGAGCGGATCACCCATGCTGACGCCGATCAGCGGGCGGCTGGAGTTCGAAGTGGACGCAGGCCCGTTCATGGCAGGAACCCGCCCGCCCGCAGCTTCTCCCAGCTCAGGCCCCGTGTGCCGGCCGGCGCCGCCGCGCCGCCCGTCAGCGCTTCCAGCCGGCGCAGGAGCACGCGGGCCAGAAGGTCGGTCTCGACGTTGACGTGGTCGCCGGCCCGCCGACGGCCGAGGACCGTGCGTTCGAGCGTCGTCGGAACGAGCACGACCGAGAAGCGGGCTTCGGCTACGTCCACGACGGTCAGGCTGGTTCCATCCAGGGCGATGGAGCCCTTGGGGATGATGGCGGGCATCAACTCGGGCTCGGACTCGAGCCACAGTTTCCACTCGCCCTGACCACGTTCCACACGGGCGACGACGCCGATGCCCTCCACGTGCCCTTGCACGAAATGCCCGTCGACCGGGTCGCCCACCCGCAACGAGCGCTCCAGATTGACCGGATCGTGGACGTGCAGCTCACGCAGCGTGGTGCGCTGCCAGGTTTCCGGAACGACGTCAAAGCCGGCGACCGTGCCGCGCAGCTCGGCCACCGTGAGACACACGCCGTTGACGGCTACGCTGGCGCCGAGCCGCAGACCCTCGGCCAAGCTGCCCAAATCGACGCCCAGCCGATAGACGCACCCACCGTCATCCCGGCGGCGCGGCGTGGCTTCGACCCCGGCCACGGTTCCGACGGCCTCGATGATCCCACTGAACATGCCATAAGTATCTTATGACAAAAGAAACGCCCTGGGAAAAGCGGAACACGTGTTTTGCAGTTCCCCGAGTGCAGACCGCATGCGCCAGCAAAATATGGCGGCCGGCCTCGGCGGCGACCGTGGAAAGCCGCATGCGCTTCCACGGCCCGCGCCGAGCCCGGCCACCGGCCTGCCCCCATAGTCGTGAACGAACGCTCTCTAGGCTCCGAGTTGCTCCACGGCCCCCGCGTAGGCGTCCGGATTCGCGGCGATCGCTTCGATCACGGCCAGCACATCCGGCGGAATCACGACCGAGCCAGGATTCTCCTTTGCTTCCTCAATCTTCGCCTGGAGGGCCTCGATCGTGGTGATGCCATTGGCCTGGAGGAAGCTTACGACGGCCGCCGCCTGCTCGTTGGTAACAGCCGGGAGGCTGACGCCGGCGATCTGAGTGGCGAGGTCCGCCAGCACCTGCACATCGTCGGCATTCAGGCCGCCCAGGTTGTTGGACAGGATCTTACCGGTCGCCAAAGCGGGCGAGCTGCAACCCTGGTCACAGGTCCGCCCCGGCATTGGTATCAGCCCGCAGCCCAACACCACCAGGCCCACCGCTCCCAACACAACGCACAAAGCTGCCTTCTTCGCATCCATTCGTTTTCTCCTCAGGGCAATTCGGGCAACAGAAGACTGAAGTCGAAGTCAACAAACAAGCTACGTATGACCTGATCCCCATCGGTGATCACGCTCGGAGCGCTGTTGCCCGGCGTATCCAGGTACGTGGTCATGTCCTGCGGGGAAAAGAGGCTGTTGTCGCGAAACCACACGACCAGGGCCTGCGCCTGCTCGTCGGTGAACTGAACGTTCAGCGTCGTATCGATCTGGCCGGCCTGGAGGGCGAAGAGCTGGACCTCATCCGGCGTCAGCGCGGTGAAGTCCGGCGCCACGAGCTTCTCGTACGCCGTCCGCAACGTGCCGCCGAACTGGTTGCCCAGCGGCTTGTCCTGCAGCAGGGCATTGATCGTCACCGGGTCCAGGCCAAGTTCCGCGAGGCGGCTCCGCATCTCTGTCACCGGCATGTTGGGGTCATCGTGAATACGTTTGATCTCCGGCAGCGTGGGCGGCAACAGCGTCGCATAGTCTTCCGGCGGGCACCCGACCAACAGGAGCATCACCCCCAGCGACAGCACGACCGGCACTAGCAACGTGAATCGCATCGGAGCCTGATACCTTGCTGTTGTTCCAAGCCAGCGCATGTCCCAGCCGGGCGCTCAAGCCTACACGCCCGCCACGTGTCCTTGTATCATATATCGGACGGCCGCGGCCGCAAGCTGTAACGCAGCCGCTGCACACAGCGGCGCGCGCCAGCCCGGCCTCCGACGGCCTAACTGCGGGAGACGATCATGCGCGTCGCGATTGTCGGCTTTCCCTTTTCGGGCAAAACGGTGGTCTTTACCGCGGTATCCGGCGTTGCGGCCGCCCACCTCAAACTCGCCGAAGAGAACCTCGCGGCGGTGCACATCCCGGAGCCGCGGCTGGACCTGCTGGAAAAGCTGTTCAAGCCGCGGAAACGCACCGAGGCAACGATGGACTTTATCGATCTGCCGGGCAGCCGGGAGGGCGAGGTCGAAAAGGCCGGCCTGGAGAAGCACCTGCCGACGTTGCGGCAAGTGGACGCCCTGCTTCTGGTGCTGCGGGCGTTTGAATCGGGATCGGTCCCGCCCCATCAGGGCAGTGTCAACCCACAGCGCGACCTCGCACAGCTCCGCGATGAGATCCTCGTCGCGGACCTGACTCTATGTGCGGGGCGTGTGGAAAAACTCGAGAAGGCCATCCCGAAGGCGACCAAGGACCGCGACCAACTCAAGCATGAGCAGGAGCTGCTGCTCCGCTGTCAAAACGCGCTGGAAAACGAAAAGCCGCTCAGCGAAGTCGTGCGGCCCGGCGACGAAGAGAAGCTGCTGCGCAGCTTCGGGTTCCTCACGCAGAAGCCCGTGACAGTCATCATCAACATCGGGGAGGAGCAAATCGGAAAGGACCTGCCCTTTCGCGACCCGCATGCGGCGGACACGCTCGCGGTGTGCGCGACCCTGGAAACTGAACTGGTGCGCATGGACTCCGCCGACCGGCCGGCGTTCATGGCCGAGTACGGGATTCCGGCGCTGGCCCGCGATCGGATCGTCCGGTCGTGCTTCAATGCCCTCGGTTTGATCACGATGCTGACCGCGAACCCGGAGGAAACCCGGGCCTGGCCGCTGCCGAAGGGCACGGCCGCCATCGACGCGGCCGCGAAGATCCATACGGACCTGGCCCGCGGGTTCATCAAGGCGGAGACGGTGGCCTACGACGACTTGCGCGCCGCCGGCTCGCTGCGCGACGCGAAGGCCGCCGGCAAGGTGCGCCTCGAACCCAAAGGCTACGTCGTGCAAGATGGCGACTTCATCACGGTCAAGTTCAATGTCTAGGGACCATCCGTGCACCGCCTGAAGATTCTCTGCATCGCTGCCCTCATTCCGGCTTATTCGGCCGTCGCCCAAGAGCGCATCACGCAGGCCGAGCTTCTGCGGCGTGTGATCGATGTCCAGCGGCTGGCCACGCCGCCACGGGTCGGCGAGCGGACCGCCGTTTACTCCTCCAGCCCCGATGGGCCGGCGCCGCCTAAGGATGAGGACGGCTGGGACGTGCTGCTGGACACGCCCGGTCCCGGCGCGATCACGCGGTTCTGGTTCGCCAAGCCGGAGGGCGACGTCCGCTTCGTGTTGGACGGACAGCCCGTCATCGATGCGGCCCTGGACGCGCTGCTGTCCGGGCGACTGGCCCCGCTTGAGGAGCCGCTCGTTGTTCGCGGTGCTGGCTGCTACTTCCCGATCGGCTTCAATCAGAGCTGCAAGGTTGTCCGCCGTCGGAGCACCGCGGACTACCTGATCAACACGGTCCAGTTCCCGCGCGGGACCGAGGTGCAGCCGTTCCAACCGGAGCTGGACGATGCGGCCCGCGCGGCGCTCGCCGAGGTCCAACGCACGCTGAAGGACGGGTTTACGGAGAAGCAGCTATCCGGGGGCCAACGCCTGCTGCCCGTCGCGGTCGAGCAGGAGCTTGGCCCCGACGAGGTCCTGAGCGAGCCGCTGGAGAACGCGGGCACGGTCCGGGCGTTGTACGTCGCGCTGACCGAGCGGAACAACCCGCCGGAGGTCGGCGCGCTGCACCGCTGCATCCTGCGCATTTACGTCGATGGCGAGAAAAGCCCGCGCGTCGAAGCCCCCTTGTGCGACTTCTTCGCCGCCGGCTTTGACCTGCTCCCCGTCCATAGTCTCGTGCTCGGCACGGACGCGACGCTCCCGCTCCCGCTACCGGAGCGGCGCAGCGGCGAAGACCGCTTCATGTACTGCCTGTTCCCCATGCCGTATCGCGACGGCCTGAAGGTTGAGATCGAGAACCTTAACGAAGACAAGAGGAAGATCGGGTTGCTCCTGCATTTGCGCGTGGACACCCGGCCGCCGGCGCCGGACGCCTTGCAGTTCTACGCCCGGTTTCGCAAGGAGGACCCTTGCCGGACGCCGGAGTATCCGCTCCTCGAAGTGACGGGCCGCGGCCGGCTCGTCGGTTGCGTGCTGAACGTGGACTGTCCCCGGGCCGCCTGGTGGGGTGCGGGCGTGGCGAAGCTCTGGCTCGACGGCGCGAAAGTCCCGTTCTGTGCGGGGACCGATACCGCCGCCTACTTCGGCCAGGTCGCCCCGCTGCAATCCCGGCGCGCCGGGACTGCGGGCGCGTTCGAAGGGGTCACGCGCACGGGACCGTTCGGGAAGAGCTCCGCCTATCGTGACGGCCTCGCCGACTGCGTCAACTTCCAGAAGTCGGTTCGTTTCGCGTTCGGCAACGCGCAGGCACAGGGGCTGAAGGACACCTATTACAGCAGCGTCGCGTACTGGTACGCCGAGCGGGGGGCCAAGCACTTCTTCAAGCCGCTGAAGGCGGCGGACCTGACGGTGCCCGGGCTCCGGATTCCAGGCGCGATCGAAATCGAGGACAACATCCGCGGGAAGGATTGGGGCTCCTTCGTCAAACAGAAGTTCGCCGAGGGGGCAGAACTCTCCGGCAAAGAGGCTGCCAGCATCACGACCGACCAGCCCGTGGAGATCAACGTCCCGTCCGAGGCGGAGCGAGTCGTGCTGCTGAAACTGCGCGTGAACCCACGGCGGCCCTTCGAGACCATCACGGTGCGCGACAAATCGGCAAGTGTCGTCGGCACAGCGACTTACGACCGGACCGCGGACGGCATCTACACCGTCGGCACGTTCCACGTGGAAACTGGCGATAACTGGGTGACGGTACAATGCAGCCGGCCGGCCATGCTCGATTGCTGGATTCTCGACACGCCGGCGGCGATCTCGAAGGGCGGCAACCCTCCGTAGTCGATGACGGCCATCCGGCGTGCGGGAGTAGAGCGGGCTGGGCCCGCCGCAGTCCGGCGGCTGAAACGTGCCCTACACGTCCGTCCACACTCCTCCCCCTCATAGGGGGAGGGCAGGGTGGAGGTCATGCCTCCGTCCCTTCCTGCCTTCGTGCCTTCTTTCCACGCTACTCCGTCAGCGCCGCGTACACGGCTTCCCAGTACGCGCGGCTCTCGTCGTCGGGCTGCACCTCAATCGCCGCACCGACCACGCCGACCAGGTCGTCGTACAGCTCCGGCCAGATGTGCGTGGCTAACTGGGCTGCCAGTTGCTGCGGGCTCATGCGCTCGCCGGCGTCGCCATCCCAACACGGGGCGCAGTCCCACAACATGCAGCACTGGTGTTCCATGAGCACGACGAACGGGTTGATATCGCCGAAGTCCAGCGACCCATCGCAGTTCACGTCGCCATGCCAGATTCGGGACCCGCCCAAGCAGTTGGGATCGTTCGGGTCGTCGGTGCACCCGAGGCCCGGGAAGGTTTGCGAATACCCGACCGGGTTGCTCAGCGCCAGGACGAAGGGGTTGATGTCGGCGAAGTCAACGCTCCAACTGCCATCCAAATCACCCTTGCATGGGCTAATCTCCCATACGTGCTCCTCGGGCGCGTTGCCAGTCAGCCTGCGCCAGGCAACGTCGATGAAGGCGTACTGTTTCCACTCGTCTTGGCTTTGGTCCCCGTCGTAGTCAACGGCGATGAAGGCCTGACTCCACCCAAACCTCCCGGCGATGTTGATGTACCCGGGGCCGAAACCGTTCCCGAACGATCCGTTGACGATGATGTGCCCCGCGGCCGGGTTGTCGGTGTCGTCCACGAGGTTAACACTCACGTCGATCCTTCCCGTCAGGTCGTGGTCCACGGTGATCGCGCCCGTCAAGTTGGCCTGGGCGAGGCTCCCGACAACCACCAAGGCCGTCAGGTCGCCGTGCACGACCACTTGGCCCTCAACGCCACTGAACACCGTCTCCAACGTGCCCCACAAATTACCTCCGACCTCGATCCGGCCCGTGGCCCCGATGCCGTAGGCGATGATACACGCGCCGAGGTCGCCGGTGACTTGGAGGACGCCATTCAGGGCACTCACGGCGACCTAACCCAGCGGCCCGTTAACGTAGATGGTGTCTGCGTACGCGCCATGAATGGTGATCGTCGTCTCGGGACTGGAGCTACCGGCCACGCTGAGATTTCGCATGCTGTTGCACTCGATCGTGCCCGTGAACCCGGTGACCTCGATGTCGTGCCCGATGGCGTGGCCGACCTCCATTGGGCCGGCGAGTTCGTCGGCGTCGACGTTGCCGTCGGTCGCCAGGTCGTGCGTAACGCGGCACTCCTGGATCACGGTCGTCGCGTCGCCGGACAGGTTGAGCAGGCGCACGTCGTAGGCGCCCGGCCCACCGCCTTCCTCCGGGCGCCGAAGGATGTAGACTTCCACCGTGCCCGTGACGTAGTACGCTACGGTGATCGACCAGATCTCACCCAGCCCATCGTGATCGCCCGTGGCCTGAATCTTGAAGACGCCGTCGCTCGTGATCTCCACCGACCTGGCAAACTGGTCCAAGTTGAACGTGCCAGTCGCATCCCAAACAGTGATGAGATTGTCGGCATTTGCTGTTGCCGCCGCGCCAAGTGCGCATACCAACATTGTGATGCACTTCCTGAACATTGCTCTTCTCCTTCTTCCGCTGCCTTTAACCCGACTATCCGCGCCTGGGCACACGCCAGGCCACTACCCACACGAACAGACAAAACCCGCGCGCCTCCGGAACAACGCCGAATCGCACGTAGTCCCAGTGATGCAGGCTGGCGGCCCCTTGGGTGCCGTCGCCCCAAGCGACATATGACCCAGGAATCATCACGTCGTCGAAGCTTCCGTGATGCACGATGCCCCCGTCGATAGCGAGGTCGTAGGACCGCATGTCCCACGAAACGACCTGATACTCGTGCCACAGCCCCGGTTCAAACGGAATGGACAGGTAACCTTCGAAGATGCTGCGCAGATGGTCCTCGCCGTACGTGTACGCCAGCACCCAGCCGTCGTCACTCCTGAGTGCCAAGCCGGGATCGCCGTCGCCGTTGACGACATCAACTTTCAGCCTCCATTCACATGTGAATGTTTCGTTGGGCCCCGGATCCATCGAGCCAAAGTTCTCCATGTAGTAATAGTCGTACACCCCGGAGTCATACAACGAGTCATAGGTGAGGACGCCGTTTTCGAGAGTCCGGTTGGCGCCACCCTGGTGCGGCCCCTGCCAATTGCCCCATGAACGGATGTAGCCGAGCGCGTCCGGCCAGTCTGAGGCATCCCAGTCAATCCAATACGCGCCAAGCACAGGCGCGTCCGATAGCGCTATCAGCATCGCGCCGATCAGTGCACGCTTCATCACATTCCTCCTGCCGCCCGCTGCCAGTGTGCGTGAGCCAACGCTCCCCGCCTGGCACCGCGCCAGGCCATTACCCACACCAGCAGATGAAACCCACTTGGCTCGGGAATGACGCCGAACCGAAAACTGTCCCAGTGGTGCAAACTGGCAGCGCCTTGAACGCCGTCGCCAAAGCCGACATAAGACTGCGTGAACACCTGCTCCAGCGTGCCCTGTCGAGCCAGCTCTCCATCGATGCACAGGTCATAAGTGCGCATGTCCCATGAGTCCACTTCATACTCGTGCCAGAGCCCTGGTGCGATCGGGATGGACACGTAGTTCTCAAACACGCTCCGAACATGGTCCTCGGCATACTCGAAAGCAAATGCCCAGCCGTCGTCGCTGAAGAATCCCGCGACGGGGTCACCGCTGCCCTCAACGATGTCAACTTTGAGCACCCACTCCATCACCAGTAGCTCCCCCGCGCCCGGATCCATCTGTCCTGGCCGTTCCATGTAGTAGTAGTCGTAGACCCCGGGGTCGTACAGCGAATCGTAGGTGAGGACCCCGTTTTCGAGGGTCCGGTTGGCGCCGCCCTGGTGCGGGCCCTGCCAGTTGCCCCAACTGCGCGTATAGGCGGCGGCTTCGGGCCAGTCCGAACCATCCCAGTCAATCCAATACGCGCCGAGTACAGGGGCCACCAACTCTATTAGCATCGCGCCGATGAACGCACGCTTCATGACATTCCTCCGACCTCCCGCTCCCGGCATGCGTAAGCCAACGATCCGCGCCTGGCACCGCGCCAGACGATCACCCACATGAGGACGAGAAGTTCAGACGCGCACGGTTCTGGAACGACCCCGAACCGAAAGTAGTCCCAATGATGAAGGCTGCCGGAAGTGAAGTTCTGCCCCGCGTCACCAAAACCGGCGAGCGATCCCGGGAACACGTGCTCAAGGGTGCCCTGATGCACCAGCTCTCCATCGACAAAGAGGTCATAGACGCGCAGGTCGGCCGAGACGACGCGGTACTCGTGCCACACGTAGGGCGCGAACGGTATCTCCAGGTAGTTTTCGAAGACGCTGCGGATGTGGTCCTCGGCATACGCGTACCCAAGCATCCATCCATCTTCGCTGCTGATTGCGACTCCGGGATCGCCTCCACTATAGGCCTAGTCAACTTTGAGCTTCCACTCCATCACCGCCACTTCCCCCGGACCCAATTCCAGGGGGCCAAAGTCCTCCATGTAGTAGGAATCCCACACCCCGGGGTCATAAAGTGAGTCGTAGGTGAGGACCCCGTTTTCGAGGGTGCGATACGCCCCGCCCTGGTGCGGCCCGTCCCAGTTGCCCCAGCTACGGATGTATCCGACCGCCTCGGGCCAGTCCGACCCATCCCAGTCGATCCAGAACTGATTTCCGAGCCCCGGCGCGCCCGAAAGGGCGATCAGCACCCAAGCCATCAGAGCAGATTTCACGACATTCCTCCAGCGGCTCCCCGGCAGTGCAAGACCAACACCGCAAATGATGAGCGGCCCCATGACGGCATCCTCTAGCGGCAGCCAAGAAAACCGGCCGGACGGGTTGGGACGTGTACACACCGAACTGCCCGCCCGAAGCGGCTCCCGCCAAGTTCCTTGGCAGCCCCGACGTCTCTCCAGGCGCGCACAACTGCGGTCAGGGCCGCCCGATAATCCGAATATACCGTTGTGGGGGGCGAACTCAAGGAAAAAATGGTTTTCTTGTCCTTCTTTGTGGGCTATTCAACACGGCTACTTACTCCCGGTGGCGCTTTGGGCTCGGATTGTGCCGCCGTCCGGCGCTGCGGCTTCTGGTAGGTGCTCTTGGCCAAGAGGGCACGTACGCCGGGGCCGGCGCGTGCCTGGCGGTCTCGTCACGCACCCGCCAGCGAGCATTTCTTGCGAAAGACGCGCAACCCCCAGGCCGAGGGTGTTATTATAGTTGTTCTGTTGTCCCAATCTCCCTGCGTACGCCGCGGGGGAACAAGCGGCGACGTCGGTGACGATGATCGCCGCTGGGACGAGGCGAGCACACTGCATGAGGATGTGTCGATGGACGCAAAGCTCAGACGAGGGCGACTATGGATTGGAGGGCTTCACGGGTTGTGGGGCCCAGTCCTTATGCTCGCGGTCTTGGCGGGGTGCGCTCAACCCCCGAAAACCAGCGCGCCCCAGCCGGCCAAACCGCAAGCCACGGAAAGTGTGACGCCCGCCAAGCCGGCGCCGGCGGCTCCCGGCCCTGCCCCTGACAAGCTCGCGCCGTGCGCGTCGGCGGCCAAGAAGGCGAACGCCGCGAAGGCGCCGGCTCCCGCTCAGCCGGCCGCAGCGCCGGCGAAGAAAGAGAGCCACGGCGCGCCGGCCAGCCCGGCGAAGGAGGCGACTCCGCAGCCGGTCGATCAACCAGCCGGCGCGCCGCAGGGCCAAAAACAGGTAGCGCCCGCGCCGGAGTTGACTCCGCCCCCGGCGGATCAACCCCAGCCGAAGGCCGTGTGCAAGCAGACGAAAGTCGTCGCGGCCCCCGTCTGGCAGGGGAAGACGGCCGAATTCACCTTCACGCTCAGTAATGAAGGGCAAGCTCCGCTGGCCATCCGCGTCAAACCGACCTGAAAGACCAAGGTCAGCGGTCAGTCTGACCGCACGATCCAGCCGGGGCAGAGCGAAGAGGTCGTAATCAATGTGGCGACCGGTCCGCTGCGCGGGAAGCTCAGCAAGATGGTCTTCGTCGCCACCAACGATCGCGAAAACCCGGCTCTGCGCCTGGAGTGCGAAGCCGAGATTCTCAGCGCGCTGAAGTGCGACCCCGAGCGGGCCGACTTGGGCCGCATTAAGCGCAACCAGGGGAAGATCGAGCAGAGCGTCAAGATCACGCGCGGCAACGGCGGCCCGCTCAAGCCGCGGGTCGCGTTCACCACCAACCCGCAGGTCACGGCCGAGCTGCGTGAGAACGAGCCGGGCGAAAGCTACGACCTGCTGGTCACCGCCCAGCCGCCGTGGCCCAACGGCACGCTGCGGGCGACCGTGCAGATTGAGACCGGCGTGGAGCAGGTTCCCCTGGAGAGCGTCGTGGTGTTGGCCAGCGTCGCGCCGCGGCTGCAGGCGGTCCCGGCGCGCTTCACGCTCCGCCCGGAGCAAAAGGGTGACCTCCGGCTGGTCGCCCGCCTGGCCTGGGATGACGAGCAGCCCGGCAACGCCACCGGCGCCACGGTCAACGATCCGAACCTCGTGGTGCGCATCGAGCAGCAGCGCGACCAGCAGGTCGTCGTGCTCAACGTTCCCACCGACTACAACCCGCAGCCGAACAAGAACGTCCAGGTCACGGTCAAGACGGACGACGCGGCGGTCCCCCTCCTCCAGATTCCGGTCACGGCGATGGTCACGCCGTCCGGTGGTGCGCCGCCTGCTCCGGCGGCCGGCCCCAAGCGGCCGGGCGCATCCCCCGCAGCGCCCCGAGCGCGGGCCCCAGTCACGCCCGCGACCAAGCCACCGACGCCGACACCCGCGGGCGGAGCGCAGTGAAAATAGGCCTCTTGACCGGCTGCGGGGTGCGAGGACACGAAGGCGACCGGCCGACAACGTGGCAGAACCGCAAATGTCGCGGGTCGGCGCTTCCCGGAATTCCGTGAAGAAGCCTTTTTTCTCACGCTCGCCGCCCGCCCGAAGAGCGCAAATGGGCCGCGCGCCCCCATCCACGTTTTTTTGGCGGCGCGCCTCCCGGAGGGCCGGCCGTGGTATAATGAATGGTTCGTGGTTCCGCCACCCCTGGGCAAGATGAGGGGCTTGAGGAACCCAGGCGTTGGAGCGGAGATTCTCCATCCGGCAAGACAGGCAGACTCTTTGAGGATTCGCGCATGGCAGCACAGTTCAGGTTGGCACGAAAACGAACCGGAAAACTCTACTGGCTGTGGAGTCCGGCCCTTGTGCTCGCGTTGTTAGCCGGCTGCACCCAGGCTCAAAAAAGCAGCCCGGCCAAGTCCACCACGCCGCAGGCGTCGGGGAGACCGCCCGCGGCGAAGCCCGCGGCGCCGGCCCCCGCCGCGAACACGGGCCAGGCAGCGCCGGCCCCCGCGCCCGAAAAACCTGCCCGCGGCGCGCCAGCGGCGGAGAAACCGCAAGCCGAGAAGCCTAAGGCCGAGCCGCAACCCGTCGAGAAAACGGCCGAGGCCCAGCCCGCTGAGTCCGCTCAGCCGCCGAAGTGGCCGGTGCAGGAAGGCCAGCCTATGACCGAGGAGCAGCGGGACGCGCTCGCCCAGATGATCCGCGCCGCTGCGGAGGAAGGGCAAAAGAGGCAGACCGCCCAGCAGCCGCCAAAGACTGACCAGCGCGCCGCCGCCGCGCAGCCGAGCACCACGACACAACCCGGTGCCGAGGCGCAGAAAGCGGGCTGTGGAGCGACGGGGGGACCGCCGATTGACCTGACACCCCTGCCGCCGGACCAGCCGCAGCCCAAGTTTGCCTGCCCGCAGAAGAAAGCGGTTGTGGAGGGGGTCTGGCAGGGAAAGATGGCCGAGTTCAGCTTCACGATCGGCAACGAAGGGGAGGCCCCGTTGGCGGTCCGCATCAAACCGGGCTGAGGGGTCAAGATTAGCGGTCAGTCTGACCGCCTGATCCCGCCCGGGCAGAGCGAGCCGGTCGTCATCACCATGGGCACCGGACAGAAACGTGGCAAGCTGACCCGGACGATCACCGTCATGACCAACGATCGCAACAGCCAGACGGTCAGCCTGGAGTGCGAGGCCGAGATCCTCAGCGCGCTGAAGTGCGATCCGGAGACGGTCAACTTCGGCCAGATCAAACGCAGCGACACGAAGATCGAGAAGTTGGTGAAGATCACGCGCGGCAACGGCGGACCGCTCAACCTTAAGGTCGGCGCGATCAACAACCCGCAGATCACCGCCGAGCTGCGCGAGATCGAGCCGGGCGAACGCTACGAACTGCAGATCGTGGCCCAGCCGCCGTGGCCGAACGGCATGCTGCGCGCCAGTGTGCCGATCGAAACGGGGCTCGAGCAAGCGCCCAGCGAGAACATCTCGGTGTTCGGGAACGTGGCGGCCCGCGCCCAGGTCAATCCGCAGCGCTTCACGATCCGGCCGGACCCGGAGAACGAGCTCAAGCTGGTCGCGCGGCTGAACTGGGACGACAACCAGCCGGGCAAGATTACTGAGGCCACAGTGAACGATCCCGCGCTGAAGGTGCAGGTCGAAGACCAGGACAACCAGCAGGTGGTCGTGCTCGACGTTCCCGCCGGCTATAACCCGCCGCGGGGCAAGGGTACGCAAGTCACCGTGAAGACGGACGACCCGGCCGTCCCCGCGCTTCAGATCCCGGTTTTCGCGATCACGACACCGACCAGCGAACCGGCGGCGGCGACCACGGGACCGGCCGGAGGACCCGCCATGCAGCGCGCGAACCCGGCCATGCTGCGGGCCCGCGCGGTAGAGCCGCCGCCGGCTCCGCCAACGCCGGCGTCGACGCCGGCCCGAGGCGCGCAACCGAAATAGGCCGCCGGTCGTTGATTCGCCGGCCGCGGGGACAGGCGCAGATGAGGGCGGCCCGGCTATCCGGGCGCCCTCAGTTGCTTGCGGGGGGATTTGCGGGCGACCGCGGACCCACTTCCTCAAAGCGCACGCCGTCGAACCAACAGGTACCCGCCGGCCAGAAGGCCCAGAGCTTGATCCGCACGTACTTGATCTCGTGCGGCTGGTCGCGCACCACCTCCGCCGGCCGGATCGCGAAGTCGAGATTGAACGGCTGCCAATCCTCGGACGCGGCGATATCCTTGCGCATCGTGTAGACGGCGTCGTCAAAGACCTTGACCTCGCCGTGGACACGATGCGTTATGGTCGCATAGCCGCGCACGAACACCTTCATGCGCGGGCCGGTGGAGCGCGTGTAGCCGGTACAGCGGTAGCGCATTTCCGGCTTGACCGGGATTTGGCCGCTGAGCAGGTCAACGCCGTACGAGGCCATGAGCTTCTGGTCGCCAGCCATCTCGACCACTTGGCCGTGGCCTTCGGCATCGTCCACCAGGCGGACGTTGGGCGGATGCTCGCTGGTCCAGCCATCGGGAAGGCGCCCCGCCGCGTCGGCCCGCTCGAAGTCACCGTTGTAGACCAGATTGGCGGGTTTGCTCGAGGGTCCCGTGGCCGGAGCCGATTGACCTTGTGCTCCGACGGCGCTGAGGAGGCGGACAGCGGCTGTCATCCCGAGGAGTGCTACGACGACAGAGCGGGTCGCGGGCACCCAGTGGACGGTCACTTCCGGGCCTCCGAAAGCTTCGCTTCGCATTCTTTGATCTTCTCCGCCGCGCGCTGCCGGAATTCGGAGTACGTGAAATCCACGCTGATCCGCCGCAGCTCGGCGAGCGCCTCTTCGTAGCGTCCGCGAGCCAGGCAGCAATTGGCCCGCAACCAGACGGTTTCCGGCACGTGCACGGCCCGCGGCGCGACCCGCTCGGCCAGGCGGAGGTAGCGCAAGGCCAGCTCGCCCGGGGATTCCACGAACAGCACCTTGCCGCGGAGAAAGAAGCTATAGCCCTCCAGCTTCTGCAGCGGACACTCGTTCTCCCACTGGTCGAGCATCTCGCGGGCATACGAGTACTCACCCCGCGCCAGCAGGTCATCGACGATAAACGCAAAGCTGCCGCCGCGGGCCAGCTCGGTTGTGGGACCGGTTTCCAACCGGTCAGCGCGCTGCGTCGTGCGCTTTTCGTTCATCTCCTCGGCTTGCCGATACAACGCCTCGGCCTGCGGGTAATCGGCGGCCACCAGGGCTGCATCGCCCAGCCCGATCAAGCACGCCCGGCGGAGGTTCTTGAAGTAGCGCTCGTCCTGCCCGCGCGCCGCTTCCTGCAACTCCTCGTACAGCCTGCGGGCCGGCTCCGGCTGATCCAGGTGCCACGCCAGCACGTGCGCCCGGCGCAGCAGCAGGTCATAGTGCTCGCGCGGCGCCTCGGTCTGCGCGAGCGCCATACGCAGCCACTCGTCCGCGAGCTCGGGCGCATACGCCTGCGGCTGCAGACAGCTTTCGACGGCTGGGACGACGAGACGCGCGAGGTCGGGCGAATCGGCGAAGCGCCGCACGTAGGCCCGCACGGCGGCGACGTGCCGGGCCCACTGCTCGAGATTCCCGCAGAGCTCGGCGTACAGGGCCAGGTCGTCGCGCTGCAACTTCTCGCAGTCATAGCTCGCCGTCGCTTCGAGGTAGTCCTTGGCCTCGCCGTATTTGCGGGCCCGCGCGACGTAGTCCCACTGAAAGAGGTACGGGGCCAAAGTCGCCGTATCAGAGTTGCCGGCCGCGTCGGTCACGGTGAGCGTGACCTCGGGCCGCCCCAGGCGAAAGTACGCGTGCGACACCTCGCGCCCCTCGCCCGTCAGCCCGTCGCCGAAATCCCAGTGCCACGCGACGACATCTCCCTTACGGCTGCGGCTGCGGTCGGCGAGCTCCACGAGGCTGACTTGCTTGTCCACCGTGTCGCGAATCCAGTACGTGCTGACGACGCTACAGTCCGCGACCGCCACCAACGGGCGCTCGCGGGCCTGGGACATGCCGGGACCGCCATACCGCACAGCGAGCCACTGCTCGTTGGGGATGCCCCAGAAGCTCTCCGCCCCCGGTGGCTTCCAGCCGGCGAACGCCATCTGTCCACCGGTGCCCTCCTCCTGAAAGTACTCCACGCGGGCAACGCCTTTCTTCAGCTTGACCGTGCCGCTTCTTTCGCCGCGCTGCGAGCCGTCAAAGCCGTGCGAGCCGGGCCATTCCACGACGGTGTGCCCGTCGACCAGCAGCCAACTGCCATCGTCGCTGACGGTGCAGAATGCGTACTCGCCCGGCTCGTCGATGCGCAGGTAGCCTTCATAAACGCTGATGTACTCCTCGCTGACGCCGAAGGGGTTGAAGCCGTCCGAGATCGCGGACCGGAACCCGGCGCCTTCGAGCGTGCTCTTGTGGACAAGCTTGCGCAGGTCGCGGAGCGTCTCCGGATGCCCGGACTCCGCTTTGCGGTAAATGCGGAGGAGTATCCCGCGGCGGGCCTGCCATGCGGCGGGAGCCTTGGGCTCGTCGGGCACGTCGGGAGCTGCGAGGGCCGCGGATTCCCGCTCCAGCTCCTGGATCCGTTTGCGCAGCTTCTCGACCGCGGGGCCGTTGTCGCCGGCGGCCTCGGCTTGCGCCAGGGACGGCCGCAAGCGCCCGAGCTCTTCGTCGATGGTGCGCCGCCGGCTGAGGGCTTCGTCGCGCTCGGCCTGCTTCTGCTTCCACTCCTCGTACGCGGCCTGAAACTGCTCAAACCCGGGGTTGGTCGATTTGATCGACGGCGCACTCAGATTGCCGTAGTACAGCCACGCGCTCACTGGCCTGTCGGGCGGCGCCTTGAACTCGATCAGCGTGGTGAGGTGCGGATCATGGTGGACAATCTCGAACGGGCGCGGCTGTCCGTCGGCGTCGACCAGCCGCAGGTCGCGGCCGTCCGGCCGTGCACGGTCCGCCAGCGCCACGCGGACCACGGCCACGTCGCCCGCGCCCTCCTTGCAGTTGATCCGCACGCGATAGGGCCAGTCGTTGTTCCACCAGTCCTCGGCCTGGAGAATCGCGGGCCCCGAAAGCAGGAGCCCGAGAGCGGCGACGTTGTTACTCCACCGTTTGCTCATTCGCTCTCGCTGAGCTGTTGGAAATACCGCCGGACGGCTTCCTGGTATTCCTCGGGCATCGGTTCGTCCATGGCGTCCAGAATCTGCCGGCGCTGGTTGGCCGGCAGTTGCCGGGCACGCTCGACCTCCAGGACCATCTCGCGCGAGGCCAGCTCCCCGGCCAGCCGCAGACTTTGCAGCACCATCTGCTGCGTCTTGAACATGTCCGCATAGCGGCCCTCTTTCGCCGCCCGCTCGGCGCCCTGCATTAGGGCCACGCTCTGCTCCAGGCTGGGCACGTTCACCCGGATCACCTGCAACTGGCCGACCACCCGCTGGGCTTCCTGACGGATGCGCTGCTGCCAATCACGCATGTATTGCAGGTCCTCATAGGACGGCGGCGGGCTTTGGCCCTGCAAGCCTTCCTGGCCGGAGCCGCGCGCCTTGCCGCCGCCGGTCGCGCCGCCCGTCGCCAGCTCCTTCAGTTCCCGCACGACGCCCTGCTCGTACGCGTCGTTTGTGATCCGCGTCGGCGTGTGCCGGCCTTCCAGACCGCGGACCACGTCCTGCACAAGCTGCCCCTGGCTACGGCCGGAACGCCCTTCGCCAGCCCGGCCTGATAGCTCGTTGTTGTCCGGCAACTGGTTGCCTGTCTTGCCCACGGCCGAGAAGTTGCTGATCGGGCCGCCCTGCACCTCCCAACCCGCGCCCTCGGCGAGCGAATCCGCCCAGGCACTGGTCCAGTCTTCGGCCGCGTCATTCAGCTCGTCCTGGCTTTCGATCAGGTCGCCGATCAAGTCCCATAACTGATCCGGCAAATCGACCAGCGGGATCTCCGGGAAGCCAAGCGGCTCCTCCATGATCCACTGCACGTGGTCCGGCGAGCTCGGCAGCCACATCTCCATCTCTTCCACCAGCGACTCCGCCAACTCACGCCCGGACTGCTCCCGCGGCACGGCAAGCTGCACGAGCTGCGGCGTCAGGTTGCGGCTGGCCTCCTCGATCTGCTCGACCATCTCCTTGTAGTCATTGGCGATCGAGCGGTCGGCGAATCCCTGCTCGGTCAGCTTTTGAATGTCCTTGACCGAGCCGGCGAAGATCTCCGCCCATTTGTCCTCGATCTGCTTGAGCTGCTCGATCTTCTGCCGGTCGGCGTCGGTGAAGTCGGTGCCCTTGCGCGCCAGCTCCTCGCTGCCGGCGATGACGCGATCCTGTTCCAGTAGAAAGCCCTGCAGCTTGTCGAGCAGCTCCCGGATGTCCTTCAGCGCTTGCTCGCGCTCCTGCGCGGGGAGCTGCCCGAGCACGCGTTCCGCTTTCTCGGCTTGCGACAGGAGCGCGCTCAACTTGCCGATCAGGGCCTCCAGCCGGGCGATGATCTCGTCCATCTGGGCCACGATCGGCGGCTTGAGCCGGAAGCGCTCCTTGTATGGACCCTCGAAGTCCGCCAGAAGCTGCGCGACCTGGAGCATCGGGCCGTCGGCCAGCGCGCTCAGCTCCGCGAGCACCGCCTCGTGGGGACGCGGGGCTTTGCGCTCCTGCTCCACCGTCGCCGTCGTAAGGTCGCGAATCTCCTGCTGCCGGGCACGAATCGGCTCGACCTCCCGATCCAGATCGAACGCCGTGCGGTTCTCCCGCTGTAGGGCCAGGACATGCTGCAGCGCGTCGAGCAGCCGGCGAGTCTGCGCCGCCAGCAGCGCGCTCTCCTCGTCCGCCGCCGCGACGGCAATAGAGTAGGTCCGCCCGACGCCGACGTTCGCGGTCGGCTCGCGCCGGTCGAGTGCGATCGCGCGGTACAGCAGTCCCGGCGCGCCGGGATTGACTTGCAGCTCCATCGCGGCCAGGTCGAGCGTCATCTCGTGTACCTGCCGGCGGGAACCCTGCGGCGAGGTCTCGAAAGTCTGCACGTCCGCCCACTCGCCGCCGCCCGGCCGAACCTGGAGCACGACGCGTGCCAGGCCGATGTCGTCTTCGGCCTCGATCCGCAGTTCCAGCCGGGCGTTGGCGGGCAGAATCAGATCGCGCCCTGGCCGCGTGATGGCGACCACCGGTGCCTGGTCGGGCTCCGCGGTGAGCGTATAGCGCGGCGGGTTCAGGTTCATCAGCCCGCGCGTGTCCGTGAGGCGGATCGCGTAGCCGCCGCTGCGCTCCAGCGTGAACTGGCCGCGCACCACCGCGCCGATTTCCAGCGGAATCGCCGTCCCGTCCGTCAGCTCCAGCGCCCCGGCCGAAAGCGCCGTCGAGGCCGCAATTTGCACGTCGATCGTCGAGCCGACGAGCGCCGTCACGTCGCCGACATCGCGCGGCAATGGGCGGCTCTCGCCGCCGGCGTACGCTGGCCGGGTAACGATGACTTGCAGCTTGCTGACGCGGGGACGGGCTTGCACGGCGACGTGGTAGGTTGGGCTCATCGAGCGGCCCGCACGGACGCGGTACTCCAGCGACCGCCAGACCGCCGGGAAGATGTACTGGAAGCTCGCCAGCCCCGGCTCGGCGATTAGCCGCGTCATGCTCGCCTGCGCCCACGCCCGCGAGCCGACCTGGTATTCGAGCCGGGCCTCGTCCGGCGAATATCCGTGGCGCGAAGCGGGCACGTCCGCTTCGATGGTCAGGCTGTCGCCCTCGGTGACCTCCGTGTTCCCGGGGCGCACGTTCGGCTCAGTCGCGAGCAGGTGCGGCGCAGGGTTGAGCGGCTGGAGCAGCCGTGCCAGCCCGTTGGCCACCCAGTACGGCCGCACGATCGTGTACGCCAGCGCGAGCAGTGCGACCATCCCGAGCGCTATGGCCAGACTCTGCACCGGCCGCCGGTCCACGGCCCGCGGCGCCGCGCCCAGGTCGAGGGCCACCGCGTTTTCCGCAATGGCCGCCTGCACGAGCGGATCGCTGCGCAACTGCCGGGCCGTCATGAACTGGATCGAGTTGATCAGGCGATTGTGCTGGCCGGGTACACGGGCTTCGTACAGGCAGGCGAGGCGCGGCGCGGCCGGACGGGCGACGGTCAAACGGGCGAACAGCGCGACAATCACAACGACCGCCGCACCCGCCAGGATCCCCCAGCCGAGCAACAACTGCCCGCTGCTCAGCACGAGCAGGTTGTCGAGCACGATCATCACGAGCAGCCACGCGACCAGCCCGATGCCGGCCAGGGCCGCGAAGCCCGCCAGCTCCCGGCGCCGCCAGTGCCGGTAGATCGCCCCGATCATCGTCGCGATCTTGCGTTCAAACGGATTCATCGGGTGCTCCGCACACCGGGCACAAAGGCACGCAGGCACGGAGGCACGAAGTGAGGGCCGCGAAATCTCATGCCAGTCGACTCCTACGTCGCAAAACCCACTCTGTACACAACAACACCAGGAACGCGCCGCCCAGCAGCCGCTCGCCGAGTGCCGGGTGCCACGGCCGTGTCGGCCGTGAGGAACCGAGAAGACACGGCCGACACGGCCGTGGCACCCTGGGCAACTGGTCCGCCCAGGACTCAACCTGGTCGGGTCGCAGGACGCGACCGCCGGTAAGCTGGGCTACCTGCGCCAGCCATTGGGGATCGGGCCGCGGATCTAGCGCTTCCAGGTCCGGCCGCTCGACCTGGACCGTCGCGACCGCCGACAGCTCGTCCGGCTTATCCTCGCCATTCCACGCACCGCCAGACGGCACGCCGTGAACGAGCAAATCGAGGCGCCCGGCGCCTACCGCGGCCAGTGTGCCGCGAAAACGGCCCGGCGCAGTCTCCGCGAGCGGTACGACGCTGCGGCTGCCGGCCTCGGTGAGCGCCGCGGCGGTAACGCGATAGCCGGCCGTCGTGTAGCGCGCGGGCTCCGCCGCGCTGTAGCGGCCGGGCTCTGTACCGGCCGTAGAAGGCGACAATCCTCCCGACTGCCCTCGGCCGGGACGGAGCCCGGCCGCTACATCTCCGTTCGGCGACTGGACCTCGACATTGACCTCGATCGTCTGGCCGGTCCGGTAGCGGTAGCGATCGGTCGCGACGAACAGTTGCTCGACCGGTTGCAAACCGGTCCCACGCATCCAGCGCACCAGTTGACCCCAAAACCGCGGATAGAACGAGCTGTCGCCGGTGAGCCCCCCGACGACCATCCGCCAGCGCCAGGTAGTGTCGGCCGCGAGCACCATCGTCCGTCCCGCACCCACGTCCTGCGCAACCATCACGGGCAGACCGTCCGCCGCGGAGCTGCCGGGCGCACCCATCTGTGGGTTGACCGCCAACACCTCCGCGCCCGGCTTGACGCCCGCGATGCGGCTGCAACCCGCCAGCGGCGGCAGGGCCTGGAAAAACGCCGCATCGCGGACTGGATCGCCCGTCAGGTTGAAGATCGGGCTTTCCCGGCCGGCCTCGGTGAGCTTCAGGCTGAACGGTTGATCGCTCTGCGGGTTCGACTCGCTGCTGAACTCCACCGGCAGAATGTCGCGCAGTGTGGTGGCTCCGAAGCCATTGGGCCCGAAGCTGTGATACCCGCCGGTCAGCACGACGGCCCCGCCGCTTTCGAGCACCCAGGCGCGCAGGGCGGTCATCTCTTCCGTCGAAAAGAACGCCGCCTCGACGTCGCCGAGGATGACCACGTCGAGGTTGGCGAGTTGCGGCGGCAGCAGGAGGCCCTGCGAGCCGCGGTCAGTGCCGGGCGGCGCGGTGCGGACTGCGGAGATCAGGTTGATATCGGGGTCGGAAGAGAGAGCCTCGCGCACGTACTTGCCCTCCCAGCGCAGCACCCCGTCCACGTAGAGGACGGTCAACGGCTTGCTGGTCACGTGCAGCGGAAAAGTCTGGCGATTGTCCGACCCGTCCAACTCGTCCGGCAGCATGCCGGCCTGGACCGTGTACACGAAATCGCCCGCCCGGCGGGGCACGAATTCAAGCTCCGCGCGGCGGCCGGAAGTTGCACTCGACAACTGCACCGTGCGCGTCGCGACAGGTCGCTCGGAATCGAGGATCGAAACGGGCACCGACGTGTTCTGGGCTGTGCCACTCACCGCCAGGTTCACGGCGACGCGGACGGTGTTGCCGACCAAGGCCCGGCGGTTCGCTGCCACGCCCTGAATGGCGACGTTGGGCGGCCCCGCCGGCCCGCTGTCATCCGCGATCTGGACGACATGGACGGGCACACGAAGCTGCTCTAGTCCGCCGGTCGCAGGCCGATCCAAGACCTCCCGGCCATCGGACAGCAGCACGATCCCCGCCAGCGGCTGGTCCCGCAACGTCTGCTGCACTTGCAGCAAGGTACCGGTTAGCGGGCTGCACACCCCCTCGGCATCACGGGGCAGCTTGTTCCCATCGAGGGCCCGACCTTCCGCGTCGAAAAGCGATAGCTCGCAGGCGCGCCCCAGCGTCGGACGCAGACGGCGGGTCAGCACGTCGGCCGCGGATTCGTACCGGCTGACCACCTTGTCACCGCCCATCTGTGGTGCCCGCGCGGGCTGCGCCATGGACGCACTGTCGTCCAGGACGACGGCCAGCATGGGCCGCTGCGCGACCTGCTCCTCGCGCACCCACGCGGGATGCCATAGCGCAAGAACACCGCACGCGATTGCCGCCAGCCGCAAACCCAGCAACCCGAGGTGCGACACCGACGCGGGCGCATGCTGCAGAAGCCCGACGGCGTAGACGGTCACCACCCCCACCACCCCGGCCGCGAGCGCCAGCCCCGCCAGCCATCCGAGCTCGGGGGTCTCGAACGTCAGGGCCGCGACCAGCAGGACGATGGCGCTCATGCGGCGAGCCTCGCATTCTCGGCGGGAGCCGCCGCCCGGGCACGACCCAGCCGGCCGGCTACCAGCGGCTCGAGCAGGGCCAGAATCAGCACGATCCAGAGCAAGGTGTCCCAGAGGCCGCGTCCGCCACGGCCGGAAGACCACAGTGCGGCGACCGTGTCCTCATAATGATCCGCGACGGGGCCCAGCGTGGTAAGCCGCCAGCGGCCGGCCAGCTCCTGGGCACGGGCCAGGTCCAGCACGCGCGGGATGGATTCGCGACGCGCGACGTTCACGGCGCGCAAGGTGCGCTGCGCGCCGCCCGGGAACTCCACACGGTAGAAGCCGGCTTGTTCAACGGCATCGCCGGGGAGCAGGGCCACGGGCTCGGCCCCGACGACCGCGACCGTGGCCCGTAGCCGGCTGCCGTCGGGCCGCGCGACATAGACGGGCTGATCGAGGTCCCATCCGCCGCGCAAGAGCACTATCTCCTCTCCCACCGCGGCGTCGGCCGCGCCGCTGCCGCCGCCGGCCAGGTAGCTGACGAGCCGGCTCGCGAGCGGCAGGAAGACCCGCCGCAGCGGCAGGTTCGTCCAGCGCGGATCGGGCAAGGCCGTGAACAACATGACGCGCCCGCGGCCGTAGCCGCGCTCGACGATCCAGGGCAGCCCGCGGTCCAGCGTGGCCACGACCCAGGCCTCGTGCGGGACGACGGCGTAGGCCCGGTAGACGCTGACGCCGGCCAGCGCGCCGTGCAGGCCCTCCTTGAAGCGCTGCAAAACGGGGTGTTCGAGGTCCGCCAGCACAACGTGCAGGGGATGATCGGCGCCGCGCGTGTCCGCCAGATCGCGTACCTCAGCCGGCATCAACCCCCCGAGCGGCCGGCTCGTCGGGCCGCCGAGCAGGTTATTGTAGAAGTCGCGGTCCGCCGTGGGACCGAGAAAGATCGCCAACCCGCCGCCCGACTGCACAAACTGCTCCAGCCGTTCTACCTGCGGCAGGGGCAAATCCCGCACGTCGCACAGCATGACGACCTGGTAGCCATCCAGCGTTACGGCGGACAGATCCGTTGGCGGCACGCAATCGAGCCGGACGCTGTCGCCCGCGCTGCTGACCGCATGCAGCGCCGCGCGGAGATAGAACGCCGCGGACTGGCGGGCCGGCGCCGCGCCGGCGGAGTCTGCGCCGCCGTCAACCAGCAGCACCGCCAACTGCGGCGGAACGCCGACCGTTGCAAAGCACTCGTTGTCGGCGGACAAGTCATCCGCCGCGTCGACCGCCACTTTGAGCCGATGCTCACCCGGCTCCGAAAAAACGAGCGGGACACGCTCCACGTCCGTGCAACCGCCCGCCAGCTCCAGCGGCCGGCGAACCGTCTCCCGGTCATCGACGCTCAGCACCATGTCCACGTGCCGCGTGTCCGGCGCATAGTTCACCAGTCGCACCCGCAGAAGATTCGGCTGCCCGACCGCCGCTGTCCCCTGGCTCAGCGCGATCTGGTCAACCGCGATATTGTTTTCCGTGGGCGGGTTCAAACGGACCGCGGTGGCCGCGATCGGCTGGGCAGGCTGCGGCCATGCGCCGGAGCGCCAGTCGTTCTCCTGGAAGTCTGACAGGATGAGCAGGCGGGGCTGCCGGCTCGCGGACTGGCCGAGCAGTTCGGCGGCCCGCCGCAGTGCCGCATGCGCATCGCCGGCGGCGAGTGTCGGCGGAAGCTGCTGCACCTGGCCGGCCAGGCCGAGGAAGTCGTCGGAAAGCTCGAGGCCCCTTGCTTGCGCTTCGGGCTCCGTGGGGCCACGGCCGACACGGTGTCCGAGCGCACGTCCGGTGAACGTCACGATCGCCGCGCGGTCGCCGCCGGTCAGGCCATTGAGCACGTCGGCCGCGATGCGGCGGGCCTGGGCAAACCGCGACGGTGCGCCCGTCCCGGCCTGCATGGACAGGCTGTCGTCGAGGAGGATGACGAGGTCGCGCCGGCCGGCCTGCGTCAGGCCAAGCCAGTCGCTGACGGGCCGCGCGAGGGCCAGCGCGAGCAATCCGCAAATGGCCATGCGCAGCACCAGCAACAGCCAGCGGCGCAGGCGCAGCCGGCGCTGCGAGCGGATGATCGTGGCGGTGAAGAACCGGTTGGTCGAGAACTCGATCACGGCCCGCCGCCGGCACTGGTAGAGGTGCAGGATCAGCGGGACCAGCGCGGTCAGGCCGAAGAGCAAAGCCAGGGGGGACAGCAGCGTCACGGCCGTCGGCCTCCGCTGCGCCGCGGGTCCAGCCACCCACCGGCGCGCTTCCCAGCCCCGCAGGGGCGCCAGAGGTTAGCCGGGGGCGTAAGCCCCCGGAGAGCATCGCCTCGACCAACAGAGCCCCGGAGGGGCGAAAGAGGCCTATCGCCAGATGTACCGCTCGTCATAAGGAATCTCGTGTCGCTTCAAGAACTCGACAAACTCCTCCTGGAAGGTCGTCTTCTGGTGGTGCTTCTCCTGATCTCGGACGTACTGCCGCACCGCGGCGAGGTTTGACAGACTGACCGTGAACGCGCCGTAGCCGTCCTGCCACCCAAAGCCATGTTCGCCCAACGTCTCGCGGACCCATTTGGATGAATTCGCCTTCACGATGCGCAGAACGTCGGCGGGCGCGCCAGTCGGATGCAGTCGCACGACGAGGTGGACGTGATCCGCCATTCCGTCAATCTCGACCAGCTCGTGACGCTGCTCCCGGAGAATGCCACCGATGTAGGGGTACAGGCGTTCGCGCAGCGCCGCCGTGATCAACGGCACGCGGTCCTTCGTGCTGAAGATCAGGTGGAAATGGAGGCTCGTGAACGAGCTGGGCATCGTCGGCCGTCCGATTCTCTTTCGCCCCTACGGGGCTGAGGATGTCAATGCGACGCCTACCGGGGGCTTACGCCCCCGGCTAACTTCTACCGCCCCTACCGGGGCTGCCACCGATGCGGTCCACGGGCTCGCCAGGCCACAACGTTCGCGCACTCATACCCGCCGTCCTTTCATCCTTGATACCAGGCATTGCGTCAGCGCCCGCTCCACCGGCACGTCGGTCGGACAGCGCTGCAGGTGCACCCCGTGGGCCCGCGCGCCGGCGTCGAGCTGGTCGCAAAACCGTGCGATCTCCGCCCGCACCAGGTCACGCACCAGCAGCGGCTCGGCCTCGAACTCGGCCCCCGTCTCCATGTCCCGAATCACCGTCACGCCGCGGCCCGCCACTCCGAGGTCAAACTCCAGCTCGCGCGGATCGAGGACTTGCAGCACGAGGACCTCGTGCCCGCGGTGCGTAAGCTGGCCGAGCCCGGCGAGCACATTCTCCGGCTGGTCGAGCAGGTCGCTGATCACAATGACCAGGCTGCGGCGGGTCATACGGGCCGCAAGCAGCGCGATCACCGCGGCCAGGTCCGTGGGCCCGCTCGGCGTCGTGCTTTCCAGCAACTGGCAGAGGCTCAAGATGTGCCCCGGCGCCGCCCGCGGACCGAGCTGCTCGATGATGCGGTAGTTCATCAGCAGGAGGCCGACGCTGTCTCCCTGGGAAAGCAACAGGTACGCCAGCGCCGCCGCCATTACCCGCGCATAGTGGAATTTCCCATCGGGATCGGATTCCCCGGCTGAAGGCTGACGGCTGAAGGCTGACAGCTTTTTCCCGTCAAACGCCATCGACCGCGAGCAGTCCACGAGCAGGACGACCCGCATGTTGGTCTCCTGCTCGTACTGCTTGATCACATAGCGGTCGGACCGCGCTAGGACCCGCCAATCCAGCCGCTTCAGCTCGTCGCCCGGCGTGTACTGCCGATGCTGGGCGAATTCAATGGACAGCCCGTGGAACGGGGAGCGGTGCAAGCCATGCAGCACGCCCTCGACCACCCGGCGGGCCACCAACGAAAGCCCTTTGATCCGCTCCAGCAACGCCGGATCAAGGAGCGGACTCTTCTGCGACACCGTCATGCTTGCGTTCTTCAAGACAACCACAGAGGCACCTGGAACGATAAGGGATAAGAGATAAGCGATAAGGGATCTTCGGCGCCGTGCCGCGGTTCGGTCATCCTTTATCTCTTATCGCTTATCTCTTATCCGTCTCCGTGTCTCTGTGCCTCTGTGGTGACATTCAGGCTTCCGGAACCGACTTCACGAGCGTCTGGACAAGCCGGTCCGCGTCCATGCCTTCGGCTTCGCCGGCGAAATTGGGCAGCACCCGGTGCCGCAGGACGATCGGCGCCACGTCGCGGACATGGTCGCAACTGACGTTCGCGGTCCCCGCCAGCAGCGCGCGGGCCTTCGCCCCCAGGACGAGGTACTGCGCCGCCCGCGGACCTGCCCCCCAGCGCACATACTTCCGCACCACCTCGGGCGCCGTCTGGTCCACCGGCCGCGTCGCCCGCGCCAGCTTCACCGCATAGCCGGCCACGTGGTCGGAAACCGGCACACGCCGGACGAGATTCTGGAGCTGCAAAATGCCCGCGGCATCCAGCAGCTTGGCCGGCTGCGGCAGCGCGTGCCCCGTGGTCGCCTTCGCGATCGCCAGCTCTTCCTCGGCGCTCGGGTAGTCGACCTTGAGCGCGAACATGAACCGGTCGAGCTGCGCCTCGGGCAACGGATATGTGCCTTCCTGCTCGATCGGGTTCTGCGTCGCCAGCACGAAGAACGGGCTGGGCAACGCGTGCGTCTGTCCGCCGGCCGATACGACCCGTTCCTGCATCGCCTGCAGCAGCGCGGCCTGTGTCTTGGGCGGTGTGCGGTTGATCTCGTCCGCCAGCACGAGGTGTGCGAACACCGGGCCGTGTACGAACCGGAACGCGCGCTTGCCCGTCGTGCGGTCCTCTTCGAGCACGTCCGTGCCGGTGATGTCCGCGGGCATCAGGTCGGGCGTGAACTGAATCCGCGAAAACGACAGGTCCATGATGTCGGCCAGCGTGTGGACCATCAGCGTCTTGGCCAGCCCCGGCACGCCGATGAGCAGCGCGTGCCCCTGGGCGATGATGGCCGTCAGTAAATCGTCGATGACCTGGCCCTGGCCGACGATCCGGCGGGCGATTTCCTGGCGCAGGCGGGCGTGCGTCTTGGCGACGCCCTGGACGAGCTGCACTTGTTGCTGCACGGCCTGATCAAGCTGGGTTTGCGCAGGTGTCATACGGCTCACTCGGTTGCCACGGTCCCTGGTTTGCTGGTGCGAGAATCCCTTCTCGCACCCACCTCTGCGGGAATCCCTTCCCGCACTTTACGTCGGTCCCGGCGCGCCGGGAGAGTCGGCCGCTCCATCGGCTGGCGCCGGCCGCTACTGCATCGCGTACACAATCAAGTTCGTTCCGAGCTTCAGCGCATCGGTCGTCATGTAGCACCGGGCGTACACGCTGAACTCATGCGCCCAACCATCCCCCAAGCCATACGGGCTGTACAGGATGACCGCCCGATCGCCTACGACCACCGCCTCAATCCGCGGCGCCACCGGCTCACTCTCGTGGTGTAGCGCCAGCTTCTCAATCGCATGAAAGCAACTGAAGACCGCGTGCTCCGGCGGCAGCGGCGCCAGCGGCACATCCGGGAAAAGCTCGCGGCACAGCGCACGAAAGGCCACGTCGAACTCTGCCGCCCCGGCCGCCGCGTCAGCGAGCAGCGTACCGCCCGTGAGCAGATATCGCCGCAGCAGGACGATCTCTTCCGGCTTCAGGCCCGGGTCCCACGAGCCGGTCATGTACAGCAGCGGATGCTCGAACAGGGCCGGGTCCTTGATCTCCATCGTCTTGCGCTCGAATCTGACGGCGATCGAGGTATTCGACGCGATCTCTTTGAGGAAGAACGGCACCGCGGACGGGTTCGGGTTCCAGTTCCCGTCATGAATGAGCTGCGGGAAGACCAGTTGCTCGCGCGGCCGGTCGCTGGGGCCGGCGATGTCGCGCGTCCGCGCCAGGAAGCGGGCCAGGCGGTGCTCCGCTGTGACGTAAGTGAGGAGATTGAGCCCCAGCCGCGTCGCGTCTTCCGTCTGCACGCGGACCACGCCGGGATTGTTCCACTCGTTCCAGCCGCTGGCCAGGTCCTCCAGGCTCACGAGCACGGCGGCCCGCGTGCCGAGCGTGACGCCGCGCAGACGCGGGCGGTCGACCTCCCCTGTGTCCGCCTGCGCGGCGTCGGTCGCCGGCGTCACGTAGCGGACCTGCGTAATCTCGTAATAGGCGTGATACGCAGGGTGGTCCGGCGGCAGCAGGCGCAGGGGGACCTTGGGGAACATCTTGGCCAACTCGGCCTCGGCCGACGCCAGCGCCTGCGGCTGGCCGCAGCAGTTGATGAGCAGCGTGCCGCCGGTCAGGACATAGCTGCGCAACGCCTCGCGCGGGCCGTCGCTGAGCTCCAGCGGGTAGTAAGCACAGAGATACAGGATCGGCGTGCGCAGCTCGACATTCGAGGTGTGCTTGCGAACGAGCTCCTCGATGTCCAGCGGCTCCCAGCCGTACCAGGCTTCGAGCTTCTCCTTGGCCTTGGCGACCAGCCGATCCACCGCCCCGGGCGAGCCCTGCCAGCCCGCGAAGCTGAAGTTGGTCAGATTGGCCAGCAGGATCGGCGGCGCCGGCGACCGCTTCTTCTCCGTCCGTCGCTGCGGCACGACGGGTAGGGGCAATGGCGGAAAGCCCTCGGCGGCCTTGGTCATGTGCGGCTTTTCCCGCGGCGGCGGACCCCACACCGTGATGCGCTCCTGGCTCACCGCCGCAGTGCAGACCATTCCGATGACAGCAGGAGCCAACAGCCGCGAGGTGACGCCTCTGGGGGCGTGCATCGCAACATCCTCCATTCTCGCCCCCAACTGCCAAACGCACCGGAGGGCGGGCCCATTGCGGTTGGCACCAGCCGCAAACCTGATTATACACAATTCCCGGTGGTTCCTGCGCTTATGTTGGGACGCCGGGATGGCCCAGGGTGCGTGACAGAATCGGCGGTCCGCCGCGGCGGATAGCGTCCCCCACCCGGAGCGCAACGTGGATGCCGGACCAAGTCTCACGCCGGACCGCGCGGATGGAACCTGAGTCGATCTTCGGGCAGGTCCCGGTGAGCCGGCGGTGGGCATTCGCCCACGTGATGATTTGTTGAATCGTCAATCGCGGCAGGGCGCCGCTGTTTCGCCCACCGCGACGGCTCGGAGTGTGTCAGCGCCTAGCGGCCATCGCCGGCGGCACGCGATTCCGGGTTGGACACTCGGGCGTGTCGCTGGGAGGGCTCCTCGTCGTTGCCGAACAAGCGCTGCTTCATCAGCCGGCCGATCTTGAACTTGACCGTGCGCTTCTGCGGAACGAACACCTTCTCCATCGTCTTGGGGTTCTGGGCCACGCGCGCGGCGCGCGAGCGGATCTCGAAGACGCCGAAGTCCCGGAACTCCAAGCGGTTGCCGGTGCCGAGCTCGGCCACGATCTCGTCCAGAAAGGCCTGGATGATCTTCTTAACGACGATGCGCTTGTTCGCGCTCTTATCCGCAATCCGGTCGACGAGGTCCTTCTTGGTAATCGTAGTCATCGCGTTCCCCAACACGCTGTCGCCACCACCAGCCGCCCAATGGCCACAGGGTCACACAATCCGATCCACGAGACAGACGCTCCTACCGACACGGAGCCGAACTCCCACGCATGATAAGCGAAGGCGTCGATCCGTTCAAGCGGAATCCTTGAGATGACAATGGGTTAAGCGTAAGTGCTCCCGCACCGCGTGCGGCGTATATCGGACGTTGCGGACCTTTATTTCTCGGCCTCTCATCGGTCCAGAGCCGCACCGACGGTGTGCCGGTCCGCCGCGCCGCGGGCCGTTTTCGCGGCGACGGCAGCCACGCGCTTCGCACCGGCGCGGGCGCGCGCCGGGCGCGCCTTGGGCGATGGCAACGCCGCCGCCAGCACGTCTTCGACGCGTGAGGCAAGGACGACGTGGAGTTCGCTACGTACGTCGGCCGGCACTTCGTGCATATCCGGCTCGTTCCGGGCCGGCAAGACAACGGTCTTCACGCCGGCGCGATGGGCGGCGAGCACCTTCTCCTTCACGCCCCCAACCGGCAGTACCTGCCCGCGTAGCGTGATCTCGCCGGTCATGGCCAGCGTGGGGTCCGCCGGCTTGCCCGACAACAGGGAGACCAGCGCGGTCAGCATGGCTACGCCGGCGGAGGGGCCATCCTTCGGCGTGCTGCCCGCAGGCACATGAATATGGATGTCGAGCTTCCGCAGCTCGGCGGAAGAAATGTGCCACTCCTTGGCGCGGGCCCGCACGAGCGACAGGGCCGCCTGCGCCGACTCGCGCATGACGTCCCCGATCTGGCCGGTGAGCGTAAACATGCCCCGGCCGGGCATTTTGGCCGCTTCCACGAAAATGATCTCGCCGCCCACGGGTGTGACCGCCAGCCCGGTCGCGACGCCGGGGACGCCGTGGTGCAGGGCGGTCTCGCGGTCGAAACGCGGCGGGCCGAGGTACGGCTCCAGGTCGTCCACGGATATGGTGCTCGGCGCCTGCTCGTCGCGGGCCACCTTGGCCGCAATGCCGCGCAGCACGGAGCCGATGGCCTGTTCGAGCTTGCGGACGCCGGCCTCGCGGGTATACGACTCGATGATCGTGCGGAGGGCCGCTTCGGCGAACTGCACGTCGCGTCCGGTCAGCCCGTTTTCCTCGATCTGCCGCCCCACCAGATAGCGCCGGGCGATCTCAAGCTTTTCGGCGGTGGTGTACCCGGGCAGCTCGATGACCTCCATGCGGTCGCGCAGGGCCGGCGCCACCGGGTCCATCTGGTTGGCGGTCCCGATGAACAAGACCTTGGACAGGTCAAACGGCACACTGAGGTAATGGTCGGTGAAGCTGTGGTTTTGCTGCGGGTCGAGGACCTCCAGCAGGGCGGCCGCCGGGTCGCCGCGGAAATCGGCCCCGATCTTGTCGAGCTCATCGAGCATGAAAACGGGGTTGCGCGAGCCGGTCTTGCGGATTTCCTGGATGATCCGGCCGGGGATGGAGCCGATGTACGTGCGGCGGTGGCCGCGGATGTCCGCCTCGTCGCGGGCCCCGCCCAGCGAGACGCGGATGAAGTTGCGCTCCAGAGCGCGGGCAATGCTTTGCCCGAGCGAAGTCTTGCCGACGCCCGGCGGACCCACAAAGCACAGGATGGGCCCCTTGCCGTCCGGCTTGAGCTTGCGGACGGCGAGGTATTCCAGGATGCGGCGTTTGACCTTCTCCAGGCCGTAGTGGTCCGCCTCAAGCACGGCCTGTGCCCGGCGGAGGTCGAGGTTGTCCTGCGTTTCGGTTTTCCAGGGCAGTTGGCAGAGCCAGTCGAGATAGTCGCGGATGACGCCGTTCTCGGGCGAACCCTGGGGGATGCGCTCGAGGCGGCCCAGCTCGCGCTGCGCCTCCTTGAGCACGGGTTCCGGCATGTTGGCCTGCGCGATCTTCTTGCGCACATCCTCGAGCTCGGCTGTCCGGCCGTCGGTCTCGCCGAGCTCCTTCTGAATGGCCTTAAGCTGCTGCTGGAGGTAGTACTCGCGCTGCGATTCGTCGATCTGCGCGCGGACGTCGGCCTGGATCTTCTGCGAGAGCTGGAGGATTTCGAGCTGGTTGTTCAGGATGGCGGTGACTTTGCGCAGGCGGTCGGCAATGTCGAACGTCTCCAGGAGCTCCTGCTTCTGGGCCACGCCGAGCGAGAGGTTGGCCGCCAGGTAGTCCGCCAGCGGTCCGGGCTTGTCGATGTTCTCGAGGATCAGGCGGGCCTCATCGGGCATGTTGGGGCTCAGCTCAATCACGTCCTGAGCCGTCTTGCGCGCCGTGTAGACCAGGGCCTCGATGTCCAGCGACATCGGCGTGTCTTCATCTTCGTGACGGTTGATGACGGCCCGCCAGTAGGGCTCGCTGGCGACCCAGTCTTCGATCCCCACGCGGACCAGGCCGTGCACGAGCAGGCTGTTGGTGCCGTCCGGCATCCGCAGCAGCTTGAGGACCGTGCACGCCGTGCCGATGCGGTAAATGTCGTCGAGCCCGGGATCTTCGACGTCGGCGCGGCGCTGCGTGCAGGTCACCAGCAGCCTGTCGCCGCTCAGCACGGCGTCGATGAGGCGTTTGGACTTCTCGCGGCCGACGCTGAGCGGGACCACGGTGCCCGGGAACACCACCATGTCGCGGATCGGCAGGACCGGCAACTCGCGGGGTAAAGGCGACCCTTTCTCCGGGCTGCCGCTATCCGGAGACGAGGTGGCAGGGCTCGCGCTCGCCGGGCTGTCCGGCTTGGCTTCCTGATCGTTCACAGTCATTCGGTCCCCGTCTTGCGCAGCTTGATCCATAGATACCCGTTGTCGTAGCGGGCTTCGATGGCGTCCGTCGCCACGCGCTGGCTGAAGTCGACCTCGCGTTGGAAGGGGCCTTCGTCGATTTCCATCAAGTCGATGCTGAACGGCTCGCGCAGCTCGGGGACACGCGTGCGCTGGCGCTGCCCCGTGATGCAGACGTGTTGCGGGTCCACGAATTGCACCGCGACGCACTCCGGGTCCAGGCCGGCGAGCTCGACGCAGACGATGTAGGCGGATGGCGTCTCATAAATGTTGATGTTGGGCAACCAGGTGCCGGTCGCGCGATAATCGAAGAAGCTCCGATTGCGCATTTCATCCATGATGTCCTGGATGCCGCGCGTCCAGGCCCGGAATTCGTCACTCGGCCCGAATTTCTTCTGGCTCATGATCGGCCGCCGTCGGAGGCTCCCGGGGGTAGCATACACCGTCTCGCCGGCGTTCGCACCCCAAGTATCTGCCCTATTCTATCGACTGGCCGGGAACTTCGCGATGCCCGCGCGCTGGACGGCGCGTCCCGGCCGGTATATGAACGTGCCCGCGCTGTGGACCCGGCCACGCGCCTATCGACAAAGGGTTTTCGGATGCCTGTCACACGCATGCTGATCAGCTCGATCTTCTGTATCACCCTCGGCCTCCTGGCCGGCTGCCAACAACCCCACGGAGGCACCGTCGACCGCCTCCTGATTGGCGAGGTCATGATGCACGCGGAATTCTCCGCCAATCTGCGCGAGCTGTGCACGCCTGGCGGCCGGCTGAGCGGCTCGCCGAACGGAGCACGGGCGGAGCAGTTCGTCGCGGACAAGCTGCGGGCGTATGGCCTGCACAACGTGCATTTCGAGCCGTTCGACTTGGCTGGCTGGACGGTCCATGAGACCAAGGTCACCCAGTTGGCCGACCCGCCGCGCGCGCTGGAGGGGGCCGTCGCGCTCGCCCGCACGCTGAGCACCCCGCCGGGCGGCGTGACGGCCGAGCTCATCGACCTGGGCGAGCCCAAGGAGGAGGACTTTGCGGCGCGCGGCGACGAGCTGCGCGGCAAGTACGTGCTCGTCCGCGAGGGCCGGGGGTGGCGCGCCAAGCGGTTGCGCCTGGCCCTGGAGCACGGGGCGGCCGGCCTGATCATCATGAGCCAGCCGGAGCACGAGCCCACCATCGGCAGCGGGCATGAGGAGCCGCGGCCGGAGCCGGCGGTCGTGATCCGACACGACGAAGACCTGCTCGAACGCCTGGCGCGGGGCGAGACGCTGCGACTGAATATCCAGCTCGACACCGAGAACTGGGCGGGCCGGCCGAACAACGTGGTGGGCGAAATCCCGGGGCAAGGCCCACTGGCCCGCGAGACCGTCATCCTGTGTGCCCACCTCGATAGTTGGGATCTGGCCGAAGGGGCCATCGACAATGGCAACGGCGCGGCGGTCATCCTCGAAACCGCCCGCGCGCTTATCCGCGTCGGCTGGCAACCACGCCGCACGGTGCGGTTCATCTGGTTCATGGCCGAGGAGCAGGGTCTGGAGGGCAGTGCGGCGTATGTTAGAAAGCACCACGACGAGCTGGACGACGTGGTCGCCGTCATCAACTGTGACATGCCCGGCGCGCCGCGGATGTTCGCGATGCACCCCAAGCACGCCGAGATCGAGCCGTTCCTGCAGGAATTGCGGGCCGACCTGGCCGGGTACGAATTGAAGGAAGAGGTCGGCCACTGGGCGGGCCACGGCAGCGACGACGCCAGCTTCGCCGACCAAGGTGTGTGCACCCTCGCGCTGGGTGGTGAGCTGGGCCCGGGCGCCAAGTACTACCACACCCCCGACGACAAGTACGACATCGTCGACCGGCGCGGGACGGTTCCCTCGTCCGCGGTCATCGCGGTCCTGGTCCGGCGTCTGGCAGACGTGCCGCAACGGCCGAGCGTGCGCGCGGAACCGACCACGCAGCCGACACAATAGCGGCGGGCGTGGCCGGGGTGGAGGACGTCTGCGGAAGTTGAGTAGCGTCGTCACCCCTCCTGCAACAGCTCGGGCGCCAGGATCACGAAGACCATCGTCCGGGCGTTGAACAGGGCGTGCAGCAGGATGCACGGCCACAAGGCGCCGCAGCGCAGCCGCAGGTAGCCGAGCACCACCCCCATCGTGAGCAACGGCAGCACGGCCTGGGGTTGCGCGTGGACGCAGCCGAACACGAGCGCCGAGACGGCGACCGCCAGCCAGGCTTGGCGAAAGTGATAGCAGACCGCCTGGAGCAACACGCCGCGGAAAAAAAGCTCTTCCGTCAGCGGCGCGATCAGGACGGCGCCCACCACCAGTTGGACGGTGCCCCAGACGCCCCACGCGCTGTGGCCCAGCGCCTGCAACACCGCGTGCAGCGGCGGCGCGGCCTCGGGATAAAACCAACGCCACAGGATGCGGCCCATTTCGTCCTGCAGGGCCGCAAGCGGGAATAGAACGAAGAGGCCCAGCGCGCTCCCTACGAGGCAAGCCCGTGGGCCCAGGCGGAGCGCGGGCGGTCGCCGCCGTCGTGCTTGCGCGAGCAGCGCGGCCATGAGCAGGGCCACCAGCAGGTCGACGGCTTGCTCGGCCAGGGTCGCCCGGTGCCAGGCGGCGGAACCGGGCGGCGGGGCCGCTCCCGAAAGTGGAGCGTGGTCAATCAGGCTGACGGCGATCCTCAGCAACGCGATGTAGGCCAGCACGGCGGCCCCGACGCCCGCGATGGTGGGGCCGCCTGCGGGGATCGTCACGCCGCGGAGCGGATCGCGCCAGCGACCGTCGCGCGCCAGCCAGACGAGTGCGCCCAGGCAGCACAGCCCCCCCACGATCAGCAGCGCAACATTGATGACTTGCAGGATCGAAACCATGGTGCCCATTCGGTCACGCCTGTCCGCCGCGGCGGACGCTATCCTATAGGGCCCACGTTAAGCCCGCGACAGCGATCCGAGCCCGGAGTGCCAGCGCGGAGCCTGGGGCCCGTCGCTGGCATCCGGGTTCGGATGGGTTGCGCAGTCACCCGAAAAAACAGGCCGGGCGACCGTAGTCGCCCGGCCCAAACCGAGAAATGAGAGTAGGCAACCGGGAATCTCTTACGACAGCAGCGACAACACCTGCGCACTCTGCTGGGACGCCACACCGAGCAGCGAGATGACCGACTGCATCAGGATGTTCTGGCGGTTGAGCTCGGCGGTCTCGACGGCGTAGTCGACATCGTCGATGACGCCCCGGGCCTTCGACAGAGCCTCCTTGGTGTCGGTCAGGGAGTCGAGAGACGTCCGCACCTGGAACTTCTGGAACCCGCCGATGCGGCCCTGCAAGGTCGCGACCTGCGACCCCGCGACGCGTGCGACGGTCGCAGCCTGGGCCGGGTCATCCAGCAGCGAGTTGCCGCCGCCGCTGACGAGCGACTTCAGGTAGCCCTCGGTCGCGTTGCCAAGCTGGGCGCTGTACACCCCGTCGATGCCGAGGGTGGCCTGCGTGTCCGACGTGGTACCGAGCTGGAACGTGGCCCCGCTGTCCCCGTCGCTGTTGCCCTTGATCGTGAGGACGACCGTGCTGGTCAACGCCCCCAGCTCGAAGGAGACGCTGATGCCGTTCGCCGTGTAGGCGACATGGTCGCCGTCCACTGCGGTCTGCTGGCCGTTGACCGTGACCACCGCGTCCGCGCCATAGTCGCTGTTATCCGCGACGCCGCTCCCATCGATCAGCTTCGTGCGTACGAACGCATCGGTCCCCTTGTCCGAGCTGTACAGGTTCAGGACTGTGCCGCTCACGGCGGCCGAGACGCCGGTCTGCGCGGTGGCCTGGTTGATCTTGTAGGCCACCGAGGACACGTTCTCGGTGGAGAGGGCCTCGATGACGGCCGTGCCCAGCTTGCCCTGAACGGAGAACGTCGTGTCCTCGGTCGTGGTGGTGGTCATGACGGAGGTGACGACCGCGTTCGAAGCGGCCGATTCACGCTCGACCGTCAAGGTGGTGTTATCGTTCCCGGCTCGGCGGCTGTACACCTTGACGTCGGTGATCGCGCCCGCCGTGCCGACGGTCGTGTTGATCGCCCGCGAGCCGTCCAGCAGCTTCAGGCCGTTGAACTGGGTGTTGCGCACGATGCGGTCGATGGAGCTGATGGCGTCATCGATCTGCGCCTGGTTGGCCGCCAACTCGTCGGCCGTCAAGCCGGCATCGTTGGATGATTGGTTGGCCAGCGTTTGGATGTCTTCGAGCAGGCTGCTGATCTGCCCCAGGGCGCCGTCCGCGACGCCCAGCAGCGCGTCCGTGCGCTGATTGCTCTGGATGCCCGCGTTGACCGCGGTCAACTCGGAATCCAGGCTCGCTAAAGCCAGCAGACCGGCCGGATCATCCGCTCCGCGGTTGATCTTGTGGCCGGTCGCCATACGGTACAGCACGTTTTCCTGGGCTGTCGTGGTCCGGTTCAGAATGTTCAGCAGCGACAATGTGGTGACGTTGTTGACTGTCAATCCCATGCCCATTCTCCTTGCGGTCGCCGGCGAGAAAAAGACCACTAGTAGCCTTCAAAATGCGGACGCGCGTAGGCAAATTCGCCCTACGTTTTTGTGGCGGCCGGGTTCCGATACGGTCCGCGGCGGCGCCGGTCCGGGAGAATGCGCGTTCAGAGTGGCCACGGGGAAGGCTTACCGGGCGGCGGCCCCCCGCTTATCGGCGCTGCGTGGAAAACATTATCCCCCAGCGGCGCGCAGGCGACGGACGACCTCCATGAACGTGCCCACGCGGCCAGGATCCACGGCGTTCGACCACCGCCCGTCCACCTTGAAGAACGAGCCCACGATAAAGATGTCCGCGTGCGGCCAGAGCGCTGCCAGGTTGTCCGGCGTGAGCCCCGAGCCGACGCAGACGGGTAGGTTCACCGCGCTGCGCACGGCGACCAAGTCTTCCACTGCGGTCGGCGCACCGGTCGCCGCCCCGGTCACAACAATCCCGTCGGCATCGAAGAACGCGATGGTTTGGGCAGCCCGCGCGAGCGAAACATCCGCGGTGATGGCATGACTGGAATGCTTCTTCTTCACGTCGGCAAGAATAGCCACGCTCTCAGCGCCGATCTGCCGCCGATAACGGAGCAGTGGGCCCGCTTCGGCCGTTGGCATCAGGCCCTCGTCGGCCACGTGCGCGTACGCGAAGTTCTCCACCCGCACGAACGCTGCACCGCACGCCTGCGCCGCCGCCAGCGCCTCCCGGTTCGCCGCCGCCAGAATCTGCACGCCCAGCGGCAGCGGGCTCTCACGCCGCACGGCCAGCCCGACCGCGGTCATGCCGGCGACGATCTCCGGCCCGACCTGGCCGCACAGGTACGGCACGTCGTGCATGTTCTCGATCAAGAGCCCATCGAGGCCGGCGTTAGTATACAGGCCCGCTTCCGCGACGGACTGGGCCACGCTGGCGTCGAGTGGCGCCCGGTTCCGTGGCGTGCCCGGCAGCGCCCCCACGTGAATCATGCCGATGACGGCTTTGCGGCGGGTTAACTGTTCCACGAGGGCCATGCGCGCTCCTCACACTCATCGCCAACAGTACTGCGCTGCGGATTCTCGGTGGAGCGGGCCGAATTGGGAAGCGGTCCGCCGCTCGCCTATACTGCCGCGGATGCGGCTGGCGACATTCAAGGCGGACGCGATTCTCCTGTTCGCCGCCGTGATTTGGGGAGCGGCGTTCGTCGCCCAGCGGGCCGCCATGCAACACATGGGGCCGTTGGGCTTCAACGGCATCCGCTTCGCCTTGGGGACCCTGGTCCTGCTGCCGGTGATCTGGGTCTGGCGGGCTCCCGTGACGGCCGACTGCGCGACAGAGCGCCGGCTCTATTGGCGCGGCGGCCTGCTGGCGGGCATTGTGCTGTTTGTGGGCGCCAGCCTCCAGCAAGCCGGGCTGGTCTACACGACGGCAGGGAAGGCCGGGTTCATCACCGGCCTGTACGTCGTCGGCGTGCCGATCCTCGGTCTGTTGATCGGCCAGCGGACGCCGGTGCTGACGTGGCTCGGTGCGGGCTTGGCCGCCGTAGGTCTCTATTTGCTGAGCGTTTCCAGCCGGTTGGAGATCAATCCGGGCGATGGGCTGGTGCTGGCCTGTGCCGGAGTGTGGGCCGTGCATGTCCTCATCATTGGCCGGATCTCGCCGCGCACCGACCCCCTGTGCCTCGCGGCCGTGCAATTCGGCGTCACGGCGGTACTTAGCCTACTGGCCGCGGCGGTCTTTGAACGGATCACACTCACCGGGATCGCCGCCGCCAAGTGGGCCATTCTGTACGGCGGCCTGTGCTCCGTCGGGATCGCCTACACGCTCCAGGTCGTGGGCCAGCGTGCGGCGCCGCCCGCCCACGCGGCCATCCTCCTCAGTTTCGAGGCGGTGTTCGCCGCTCTGACCGGTGGGTGGCTCCTGGGCGAAGTTCTCGGTCCGCGCGAGTTGCTCGGCTGCGGCCTGATGCTGGCCGGCATCTTCGTCTCCCAGGCCCGCCGGGCGAAAAAGGCGACATTCTGAATTGTTGGAAAAAGCAACGCGTCCCCGGTGCTCAGCGCCGCCCGGGCCTGCTCACAAACGGGCTGCCTACGACAAAGAACCGCAGCAGCACGTCGCAGGCAGAGGTAACGCCGACTCGCGGGGAAACGCCGACCTCCGCCGGGTGGACCAGACTCTCGCTAGCAGCAATCCAGAGCTGTTCGCCGCGCGTCAGGTCCCAGCCGTCGAGGGCGCGATCGATGGCGAAGGCCTCGCACAGCCGGGCCGGCCCGCGGGCCAGCTCGCGCGCGAAAAGGGGGCCGGCTGCTTTCTTGCGAAGAGTAGAATGTCCCCTTGTTTGGCGGCGCTGCTCCATCAGCGCCAAACCCTCCAGCGGCTCGACCGCTCGCAGGAGGACCGCACTGGGTACGCCCGCCGGCTCGGTCACCGCGTTCAGGCACCACCGCGAATGAATCGCGTACACGTAGGCGTGCCCGGGCGGGCCGAACATGCTGGCGTTGCGCTGGGTCTGGCCGCAATGCGCATGATTGGCCGGATCGTTTTGTGCCAGGTAGGCTTCGACCTCGACAATGCGACCGGCCACAAGGCCCTCCGCAGCAACCCGCACGAGACTTTGATCCAGCAGTTCGCGCGCGACAACCACGACGTCGCGGTCGTAGAAGACGCGCGGCAGCGGCGAGTACGCAGCGAGCTTTGCGGCTTGGGCCATTGCACAGGCAGAATACCGCGCACCGCGCCAAGGCACCTCCTTCGCTCGCGCTTCAGGCTCGGATTGGTGTGGCAGCAGCGCGCACGAGTTCCTACAATGGCACTGTGGACGCGTGCCTGCACCGGATCGCGACGGCTCTGCTTCTGGCCCTGGCGGGCGCTGCCGCCTGCGCCCAAACGGCACAGACCCAGCCGGCCGGCATGCAGGCCATCGATGAGTGCGGCACGCTGACGCAGGGTGCGGGCTGCACCTTGTTCGAAGGCGCCGGCGGGAAGTATGTCGTCGTGGCGAGCGGCGACTTCCGCGCAGGCGACGCCGTCCGCGTGGTCGGAACGGTCGATCCCCAGTGCATCACGATCTGCCCCGACGCCGATGGTTGTATCCGCGGCGCGGTACTCTACGATCCCGCGGTCTTCCCCTGCGGAACGGCCTTACCGAATTTCCCCGAGGACATCATCACCGGCGTGTGCTCCACGCTGAGTGCGTCACTCCTCATGCTGACGCTGGCCGGCTTGATCGTCGCCGGCCGGCGTGTCCCGGCGCGCCGGGATCGCCCGCGGACCTGACCCGCCCCGCCGCAGGCGGGTTGCGAGCCGCTGCCAGCGAACGTAACGGAGAACCCGGCCACAATGGATTGGTACCTGCTGGACCTCGTCCTGCCCAACGCCCGGCCGCGGATGCGGGCTGCCTGGGACGCGCTGGAGCCGCTGCGGGCGCGGGTGCGTGCCGCACCGCGGCGAGCGCTCGTGCTGGCCAGCGTCGCGGCCCTCCTGCTGTTGACCGCCTTGATTCTGACGGCCCGGTCCGGTCCGGACGACGACGTGCCGGCCAACGAATTCGTGGGCTTCTATTGTCCGACGTGCAATCAGTATTTCGAGCTCAGCCACCGGCAGTTCAAGCGGCTCTGGGATGCGCACGAGTTCAAGAGCGACCCCGTCCGGCAGACCCTGGTCTTCAAGTGTGCCAAGTGCGGCAAACTCACCGCCGTGCGGGCCGATAAGCCCCCGGCCAGCCGGCCTGGGCCGTCGCGCAAGCCCTGAAAGCGGCCCGCCGAGGCTTGTCACGGGCCCTAAGATGAGAGTGGTGGGGCATCGGTCCGCCGCGGCGGTCGGTCGCCCCACAGGGCAGGTTGCGATGTGCGGCGACACGGGAAACGAAGCACAGGTGACGAAGCTGATGCGACGCGGCTTCACGCTCATCGAGCTGCTGGTCGTCATCTCGATCATCACGCTGCTCATGTCGATTCTGCTGCCGTCACTCTCCGGGGCACGCGAGCAGGCCAAGCAGGTCAAGTGCCTCTCCAACCTGAGGCAGATCGGCATCGCGATGCTCTCGTACTTCGGCGACGAACGGGACTGGTTCCCATTCGAGAAGCGCAACGCGGTCATTCTGGGGACGGTCTGGCCCGCGTTGCACGGCTTCTACTACGGCGGGCATCCGGGGCACCAGGATCACCCCGGCTCTGAGCAGTGGTGGGGCTACGTGGAGGAGGCCTTCCGGGACACCCCCGGTGGCCGGCCGTTCAACCGCTACCTGTATCCGGGCCTGCCGACCTACGACGTGCCGCCGACCGACCCGATGTTCGAGATCGTCCGCAACATGCCGGTGTACGCCTGCCCGTCGGACGATGGCGGTTTCTGGATGTTCGAGACCGGCGACAACCCGAACTGCCGCTCCCTGTACTGGTTCTCCGGCAACAGCTACGACTGCAATTACCACTTCTCGCGGAATTGGGCCGCCGCCCGCTTTGAGAATGATGTGCCGATTCGCTGGCTCCAGCGGTCCAATGCTTTTCTGCGGGTGCAGCTCCAGAAGTTCTCCGCGACGTTCATCATCATCTTCGAGGACCCGTTCGACTCGGCCCAGTGGAACCGCATCCCGCGGTCCGGCTGGCATCGCAAGTGGAACCGGCACAACCTGCTGTTCCTCGACGGTCACGCCGCCAACCTGCTGACCAATACCACGCAGGGGAGCCGTGGCACGGGCTGGAAGAGCGGCTCCGGCAACGCACCGCAGGACCCCGTGGCGTGGTGGAACAACCCGCAAGACCCCGACTACCAGTACCGCGACCTCGCGCCGCTCGGCGGCCGCTGATCCGTTGTGTGTGCCACTGCTCTGTGAGCAGTGCCCGACGCTACGGCCGACTCGGGGGTCGGCCGCTAGGCGTGGATCGCCCGCCCGTCGACCGCCAGCGCGGCCTCCTTGAGACATTCCGCCAGCGTCGGGTGCGCGTGCGAGCAGCGCGCCAGGTCCTCGCTGCTGGCCCCGAACTCGATCGCGACGGCGGCCTCGGCGATCAAATCGCCGGCCCGTGGGCCGATGATGTGCACGCCGAGGATCCGGTCCGTCCGGGCGTCCGCGAGAATCTTCACCTTGCCGTCGATATGCCCCAACGCGCGGGCCCGCCCGTTGCCGCGGAACTGAAACACCCCTTTGCGGTACCCGATGCCGGCCGCCTTGAGCTGCTGCTCGGTCTGGCCGACGGCGGCGATCTCCGGCTCGGTGTAGCACACGCCAGGAATGGCGTCATAGTTGACGTGGCCGTAGCCGGTCACGATGTGCTCGACGCAGGCGATGCCCTCGTCCTCGGCCTTGTGTGCCAGCAGCGGCCCGCGAATTACGTCGCCGATGGCGTACACGCCGGCGGCGGAGGTCGCGAAGTGCTCGTTCACGGGGATCCGCCCCTTCTCGTCGAGCTGGATCCCGACCGTGTCCAGACCCAGGTCATCCGTGTTCGGTACGCGCCCCACGGCCAGCAGCACGCGGTCGCAGCGGATCGGCTGCAGACCCTCGGCCTGCACGACGCAAGAACCCCCTTCGTGGCTTCGTGGCTCCGTGGCTTCGTGGCTGTCCAAGACCCGCGCCGCGGTCACGCGGCACCCCAGGTGAAACTCCAGCCCCTGCCGCTTGAGCAGCTTCAGCGCCTCGGCGGCCAACTCGTCGTCCATGCCCGGCAGGATGCGGTCCAGGTATTCGAGCACGGTGACCTTGGCCCCCAGCCGGCACCAGACGGAGCCGAGCTCCAGGCCAATGTAGCCGGCCCCGATGACGACCAGGTGCCTGGGGACCTCGGGATAGGACAGCGCCTCGGTGCTCGTGCCGATGCAGTCGTAGTCCAGCTCGACGCCTTTGAGCGGAGCGGACTTCGAGCCGGTTGCGATGATGATGTGCCGGGCTTCGAGCTCGGTCCGCCGATTCTCCTTCGTGGCTGCGTGGCTCCGTGGCTCCGTGGCTCCGATCACGTCCATGCGCCCCGGCCCGACGAGCCGCGCGTGGCCCACGTAGCGCGTAACCTCGTTCTTCTTGAACAGCGCTTCGACCCCCTTGGTCAGCCCGCCGACGATCTGGTCCTTGCGCTTCAGCATCGCCGCCAGGTCGAGCTCGACCTCGCCGAGCTTCACGCCATGTTCGGCCAGGTCCCTCCGCGCGGCGGCGTAGCGCTCGCTGGACTCGAGCAGCGCCTTGCTCGGAATGCAGCCGATGCGCAGGCAGGTCCCGCCGAGCGCGGCTTCCTGCTCCACGCAGGCGACGTTCAGGCCCAGTTGTGCGGCCCGGATGGCGGCGACATACCCGCCCGGTCCGGCGCCGAGGACAATCAGATCATATGGCGTCATTCGGTACTCCTGAGCCGAGCGAGCGAAAAAGCGGCAACCTGCCGAGAACACTCGCGCAATCCGGCGATCATGAAGCGGGCCAGTAGAACCGGGTCAGAGGAATGAGCGCACGCCCGTCCGAATCCAGGTTCTCATAATGCTGCGCCACGAGCGACGCGAGATCATCGAGGGTGAGCAAGCCCAGCGGGATTGTCGCGCGTTCGGCCTCATAGACTGCTTCTTTGCTGAAGCCTCCCGTACTCACGTAAAGTCCTCGGTCGTTTTGCCGGAGACCGCCCAGAAAGCTGCGCAAATCGGCGGAGCCCATCTGTTGCTTGGGCCTGTGTTTGATCTCGACCTTGATCCGGGGCGGTGCGAGTCCGAGCCCATCGGGCGATGCGACGATGTCCTTCCCCTGATCGCTGCCGCGCGGTGAGACACGTGTCTTGTAGCCCATGGCTCGAAGCACCGCTGCGACCAGTTCCTGCATCTCCTCCCAATCGAGCGAGGATATGCGATCTTTGATGAACTCGTGCGACTTATCGACGATCTCGCGTCGGATGCGTTCGATCTCTCCTTCCCCGTCGTTTGCTTTGGGTTCATCCAACCCTGTCGAGGGTTTGCCCGCGAGTAATTGGTCAAACTCCTGTTCGACCTCCGTTCCCGGCTGAAAAATAGCAACGTGGGCCCCAAGCTTGTTGCGGGAGGACTGGCTCAGGTTATCTCGGCTTATCCGGCCGAGCCAACAAACGCGGCGGACGTTCGGCATTCGCGCCTCGAAATCGGGGCGATACTCGTAATCGCCTTCAACTCGGCCGACGAGGTACTCACGGGTGGTGGGGTTGTATGTAGTGACGCGGTCATCGGGTTTGATTACGAACCGAAACTTCGCGATCGTGGCAACGTTGATGCCCGCCGCTTGTTTCTTGTCATCTGGATAGGCCTTTGCCAAGAGGCGCGCAAGGTCCTCGCGCTTCTGCACGTGGGTCAGGTCGCCCAAATCGGCCCAGCCAATGGCGACACAGTTCTTGTCGGCGAACTGGTCAAACATGTACCCCCCAGAGCCAGCTTGCACCATCCAGAATTCGGACATTTGTCAGCCCTCAGCGCAGAAGGGGCGGGCACCTAAGCCAGCCGCAATTCCATTCGGTGGTTCGTGGCTACCGGGCACCGTATCGCCGACGAAGACGACGGGCAAGCTGCAGGCTGGTGCCCGAAGGCTGAGTTGGCACCCTCGGCGGTGTTGGTTCCCGGTGGGTTACACTTCCACCAGCATCCGCGCTGGGTCTTCGACGCACTCCTTGATCCGCTTCAGGAACGACACCGATTCCCGCCCGTCGATGATGCGGTGATCGTACGTCAGCGCCACGTACATCATCGGCCGGATGACCACCTGCCCCGCGCACGCCACCGGCCGGTCCTGGATCGCGTGCAGACCGAGAATCGCGCTCTGCGGCGGGTTGATGATCGGCGTCGCCAGCAGCGAGCCGAACACGCCGCCGTTGGTGATCGTGAACGTGCCGCCCTGGAGCTCCTCGATCGTGATCTTCCGCTCGCGGGCACGCCGCGCCAGGTCGGCGATCGTCCGCTCGACCTCCGCGAAGCTAAGCCGCTCGGCGTTGCGAAGCACGGGCACGACCAGCCCCTGCTCCGTGCTCACCGCGATGCCGATGTCGTAGTAGTTCTTGTACACGATGTCGGTTCCGCGGACCTCGGCGTTCGCCATCGGCCAGACTTTCAGCGCGTCGATCGCCGCCTTCACGAAGAACGACATGAGTCCCAGCCGCACGTGGTACTTCCGCTCAAACGCCTCGCCCCCCTCGGCCCGCAGGCGCTGCACGGCGGACATGTCGACCTCGTTGAAGGTCGTGAGCATCGCCATCGTCTGCTGGGCTTCGACCAGGCGTTGCGCGATGCGCCGCCGGAGCATCGTCATGGGGATGATTTCTTCTTCGCGATCGCCGGCGGGTGTTGGGGTAGGTGGTACGGCCGTCTCGGCCGTGTCCTCGCGTCCTCCGACGGCCGGCGAGACGCCGGCCGCTACCCGGCGCTGGACGTCCTCTTTGAGCAACCGCCCGCCGGGGCCTGTCGCCTTGACTTCCGCGGGCGACAAGCCGGCTTCGGCCAGCGCCCAGCGGGCGGCGGGCATGACATGCGGTTCGGCTGGGACGCCGGCCGGCGAGGCGCCGGCCGCTACGGCGCTCGCTTGCGCTTCGCGTTCTGGATGGCCCGGCGCTCGCGCTTCGGGCTCGGATCGTGGGGCCCGTTGCGTGGCAGGCCGGGCGGCCTCCTCAATCAGGGCGATGACCGCCCCGACTGGGACGATGTCGCCGGCCTGCTTGAGCCGTCGGGCGAGGACGCCGCTGACGGGCGACGGCAACTCCATTGACGCCTTGTCCGTTTCGATCTCGACGACCGCCTCGTCGCGCTCGACGTAGTCCCCCTCATTCTTCAGCCATGTGCCAATCTGGACCTCGGTGATCGATTCGCCCGCGGACGGGATCTTCAGCTCGACGGTCATGGCTATTGGGCTCCTCTGATCTGCATGTGGCCCGGGTGGCACGACCACCCGTGTAGCGGCCGGGCTCTGTCCCGGCCGAATGAAAGACCGCAGCCTTCGACGGCCGACACAGAGGTCGGCCGCTACATTCCGTTGTGCCACTGCTCTTGAGCAGTGCCTGACGACGTCGGCCACGGGGGGCCGACGCTACCTCGGCCGATCCCGGCGCGCCGGGAGGGGTCGGCCGCTACATTCCCGCGGGGGCCGCGCCGAATGCCTGCGTCAACAGCCGCTCCTGCTCCAGCTTGTGGCTGGCGGCGGACCCGGTCGCCGGGCTGGCGGCGGCCGGCCGGCCGATGACGTCGAACGGCCGCCCGGCCAGCGTCGCGCCGAATCTTAAACGCAGGTGCGGTGCCGCGCCCATGTTCAGCGGTTCCTCCTGCACCCAGTAGACGGGCACGCCCACGCGGTACGGGGCCAGGACCTGTTCCAGCGACTTCGCGGGCAGCGGATAGTACTGCTCCACGCGGACCAGCGCAACGTCCGGCCGCCCCAGTTTCTCCCGCTGCGCGAGCAGCTCGTAATAGACCTTCCCACTGCACAGCAGCACGCGCCGCACCTCGTTCGGCTGAGTCAGCTCGTCTTGCAACACGCGCTGAAACCGCCCCGTCGCCAGCTCGTCGAGCTTCGAAGTGGCCCGCGGATGCCGCAACAGGCTCTTCGGCGTCAGCACCACCAGCGGCTTACGCCACGGTCGCTGCACCTGCCGCCGCAAACAGTGGAAGTACTGGCCCGGCGTGCTCGGGTTCACGATCTGCAGGTTGTCGTCCGCGGCGAGCGTCAGGAACCGCTCCAGCCGCGCACTGGAATGTTCCGGCCCCTGCCCTTCGAGCCCGTGCGGCAGGAGCAGCACGAGCCCGCTGAGGCTGCGCCACTTGTCCTCGGCGCCGGCCAGGAACTGGTCGATGTAGACCTGGGCCGCGTTCGCGAAATCGCCGAACTGGGCCTCCCACAGCACCAGCCCGTCGGGGTAGGCGACGCTGTAACCGTACTCGAAGCCGAGCACGCCGGCCTCGGAGAGCGGGCTGTTCCAGGCCTCGAACGGCGCCTGGTCGGCGGCCAGGTGCTGAAGCGGGACATACGGCCGGCCGTCCTGGTGATCGTACAGAATCGCGTGACGGTGACTGAACGTGCCCCGGCCGCTGTCCTGGCCGCTGAGCCGGACCCGCGTCTTTTCGGTGACCAGGGTGGCGAAGGCCAGCGCTTCGCCGGCGGCCCAATCCAGCGGCTTCTCCCCGCGCGCCATCTGCCGACGCTGGTCCATCGCCCGCTTCAGCTTGGGGTGCAGGTGGAAATCGTCGGGCCAGCGGGTCAGCGCTTCGAGGAGCTGCGCCAGCCGCTCGCGTGGCACCCCCGTGTCAGCTTCCGGCACGTCCGCGTCCGGCCCGCCCAGGTATTGGTTCCAAATCCGACCCAGCGTGCTGGGCCGCGCGCTCACCGCCGGACCCTCGCTGGGCGCATGGGCAAGCTCCTCTTCGAGATAGGCCCGTCGCCGGGCCGCAATCTCGTCCGCCTCGGCCCGCGTCACGCCGCCCAGCTCCAGCAGGTGCTTCAGATACCCGTCGCGCACCGACGGCCGCGCCTCGATGTGCCGGTACAACACCGGCTGCGTGAACGAGGGCTCGTCGGTCTCGTTGTGCCCGTAGCGGCGGTAGCAGTACATGTCGATGACGACGTCGCGGCGAAACTGCTGGCGGAAGTCCAGCGCGAGGCGGACCACCTGCGCGACGGCCTCCGGGTCTTCGCCGTTCACGTGGAAGATCGGGCTTTGCAGCATTTTCGCAACGTCGGTCGCGTAGGGCGTCGAGCGGCCCTCCGCCGGCGTCGTCGTGAACCCGAGCTGGTTGTTGACGACCACGTGCAACGTGCCGCCCGTGCGATACCCGGCCAGCTCGCTCAGGTTCAGCGTCTCCTGCACGATCCCCCCGCCCGCAAACGCCGCATCGCCGTGAATCACCAGCGCCATGCTGCGCTCGCGGCGGACGTCGCCCAGGCGGTCCTGCTTGGCGCGGACGCGGCCGAGGACCACGGGGTCCACGAATTCGAGGTGGCTGGGATTGAAGCACAGGGCCAGGTGAACCGGCCGGCCGGTGGCGGTGGTCCAGTCCCCGTGATAGCCCTGGTGGTACTTCACGTCGCCGCGGCCGAGATACAGCTCGGCGTCGAGGTCCTCGAATTCGCGGAAGATCTGCCGCGGACTCTTGCCGACGATGTTCACCAGCACGTTGAGCCGGCCGCGGTGGGCCATGCCGATGACGATCTCTTCGACGCCGTGCGCGCCGGCGTGCTCGATGGCCAGGTCGAGCAGCGGGATCAGGCTCTCGCCGCCTTCGAGGGAGAAGCGCTTGGCCCCGACGAACTTCTTCTGGATGAACTCCTCGAAGATGACCGCGTCCGTCAGGCGCGTCAGGATGCGAAGCTGCTCGGCGCGGGTCAGCGCCAGCCGGTTCTGCGTCCCCTCCATCCGCTCCTGGAGCCAGTTACGGACCTCCAGCTCGTCGATGTGCATGAACTGCACGCCGATCGAACGGCAGTAGGTGTTTCGCAGCAGCAGGATGATGTCGCGCAGCGGGCGCACTGCGGCGCCCCGGATCGTCCGGGCGGAGAAGGGCCGGTGCAGGTCCTCCTTGGTGAACCCGTAGAACTGCGGCTTGAGCTCCGGGTGATATGGCACCAGCCGGTGCAGCGGGTCCACCGCGGCCATCAGGTGACCGCGCACGCGGTACGCCCGCACGAGTTGGTCCACCCGGTCCTGCGAGACGGCCGTCGCGTGTACGGTCTGGCGGTCTTCCCCGTCCCGTGGGGCGGGCGGGTTAAAGATGCTGTGTGGCCGAAACGACGGCCTCAGCCGCACCGCGCCGCCGGGTGGACCGCCGTCCCCTAGAGCGGCGAAATAGGCACGCCACGCGGCAGGCACCGACGCGGGATCGCGCAGATAGTCCCCATAGAGTTGTTCAACGAAGGCCAGGTTGCTACTGTCGGGAACGACAGTCGGCTCGCTCATGGACGGTTACCTGAGGCCGACATCTTCGGCCAAGGCCGCTTGACGGAACCCGCCACGCCAGTGGCGGGCCAAGACGGCCCCGCTCCCGGCGCGCCGGGACGGGCGGGGTTCTGATAGGCGCTGTTCGGCGGGCGCCCGGCACCACCTACCCGCCATTATATGTCGGAAATTGTGCGAACGCAGGCTTCGCTGCGCGCCTCAGGCCCCGCCGGTGAGCAGCTCGACGAACGGGTTGATGTCGTCAAACGACCCCTGCCCATAGGTCCCGTCGCCGTTGATGTCGCCGTTCTCGGGCGGGCAGCCGGGGAAGTCAGCCTGCCAGTCCGCGAAGTTGGACAGGTACGCCACGAACGGGTTGATGTCTGCGAAATCCACCGTGGCGTCACAGTTCATATCGCCGATGACCGGCACGCAGCGCCAGCGGCCCCAATATGCCGAGACCTGGTCGCCGGCCGTGGCGAAAGCGCCGCCGGCTGTCAACTCACTGGCATAGACGTCCAACGCATACACGTACCCGCCCATGCCGTCACCCAGCGGTGCCCAGCTCAAGCCGGCCCAGCGCGCGATCCGCCGGCAGAGTTGGTGGCCCGCCCGGCCGAAGGCGCCGCCTGCGATCAGCTCGCCGTTGTAAACCGCCAGGGCGTACACGGTGTTGCTCATCCCGATCTCCAACGGCTGCCAATTCGCCCCGTCCCAGCCAGCGATATGCTCGCAATGCACGTCGCCCGCGAATGAAAACTCGCCGCCCACGATCAGCGCGCCGCCATAAACAGCCAGGGCGTGCACGGCGCCACTCGTTCCCCCATCCGGCGACTGGCATTGCCAGGCGACGCCGTTCCAGCGGGCAAGGCAGGAACACACGACGCCGCCCGCGGTGGTAAACCAGCCCCCCGCGATCAGCTCGCCGCTGTAGACGGTCAAAGCATTCACAGAGCCGTTGGTCCCGTCCGCCAATGGCTGCCACGTGACGCCGTTCCACCGCGCGATGTTATTGCATACGACACCGTCCGCGGTGGTGAACAAGCCGGCGGCGATCAGCTCGCCGTTGTAGACGGTCAGGGCGAGCAGGCCAGGGTATGATCCTGCGATGGTACGTCCTGAACGAATCGCTCCGCGCGAGCGGGGTGGCTCAAGCTGTATCGAACTAGCGGGTATAAGTCCCGCCGCGGTAAGCACCGGAGCGCCGCGTAGCAGGCCCCGGGCGAGCGGGGAGA
>Ga0315285_10000069_pt1 | contig 98933 bp, 82 predicted proteins | sample YL17G09_36_MG_FD_203698 | JGI IMG/M metagenome (GOLD analysis project Ga0315285, IMG submission 203698) | Sediment microbial communities from Yellowstone Lake, YNP, Wyoming, USA - YL17G09_36 | ecosystem: Environmental > Aquatic > Freshwater > Lake > Sediment | place: USA: Wyoming | collected... | reverse complement strand
ATTTACTCACATCCTGGGGAAGGTGTCGTCGGTCTGTGATATTGTCACCTTGTAAGCGGTCTGAGAAAATGTCACCATGGGGAGAGATGTTTTCTTGAGCGTCAAGGAGGCCAGGAAGCTTCACGTGATCGACGGGGTGCTGGCCGGCCGGCTGACGGTGGGTCTTGCGGCGCGTGCGCTGGGGTTGAGTGAGCGGCAGGTGAAGCGCCTCAAGGCGGGGGTCCGGCGCCACGGGCCGGCCGCGCTCCCACACAAGAACCGCGGCCGGAAGCACAAGCACGCCCTGCCCGAGACCACCCGCCGGCTGATCGTAGAGGTCGCCAGCGGGCCCGCCTGACCCCGGTCCCCCTGCCGGCCAGGCCCCAGGTCGAGCCCAAGGCCGTCCCGGCCCCTAAAACGCCCTACAGGCCGCCCATGGAACACCCGTGGAAGAGCGCCTCCTACCAGGCGTACCTGCGCCGCCGCGCTGCCCTTTCCACCACCCCCGGGGGGTGACATTTTCTCAGTCCGATTTTGGCCCCTGGGGGGTGACATTTTCACTGTCCGTTGACAGCCCCGCCTGGGGAAGCAAATTCCAGCGCGTCCCCGCGCGTGCCAGTGCGTGCGAGCGGCCGCCCACGCGTGCCGCCGCGTATCGCCGCGCCTCATTCCACCTCGCTGCCGGTGATCGCGTGCACGACGCAGCCGTGGCCGAGGACCGTCACCGTGTTGGACCCAGCGGTGCCCCCGCCGTCGTCGCCGCCGCTGTCGTCGCCGCCGCTGTCGCCGAGGGCGGCGACGACCGCCGGCATCTCGACGCCGGGCGCCACGTACAGCCGCTCAGCCACGTCAAGGCGGATCACTTCGCCCGTGGGGATAGTGACCGGCCGCGCCAGGAGCCCGCGCCGCCCGTCCTCGCTCACGGCCAGGACGGTCACCGTCGCCTGCCACCAGCCGTCGGAGGCGGCCAGGCTCTGGCCCTCGATGAGGCTGCCGTCTTCGGCGTGCCGCAGTTCGGTCCACATCCCTGACCGCGTTACCACGGCCATCTCGGCGCGGGTGATCGCCCGGCCGAACCACGCGCCGGGGCCGCCGCCGAGCAGGCGCTCCAGGTCCCCGAAAAGGCCGAGCTCCGTGGCGACATCGATGTAGCCGGTGGGCCAGGGCTTCGCGTTGGCCAGGGTCACCTCCACCGTGCCGAGAAGGCGCACGAGCACGGTGACGGCCTCATTGCCCGTCACGTTCCGCTGCGGCTGGAAGGTGCCGTCGGGGTAGCCCGTGGTCAGGCCCAGCGCCAGGGCCTGGTTGACGTAGCCCCAGCCCCACGTTGGGATGTCGTCGACAAAGGGCGGCCGCTTGCTGGATTGCACGACGGCGTCAGCCTCGCCGCCGGCGATGCGCACGGCCAGGGTGAAGAACTCCAGGCGCGTCAGGTTGCGGTCGAGCCCGGCGCTGCCGTCGGGGTAGCCGCGGTAGATGTCCATCGCCTTGAGCTCGGTCAGTGCCCGGCCGGCCACGGGCGGCGTGCTGGGCCCGAGGTCGGTGAAGGCGGGGACTGACTGCGCGGGCGGCTGCTCCAGGACCGGCGCCGCCAGCCCGTATATCCCGCCGCCCGGCACCATCAGGGTCGCCATGCCGGACTCGGCGTCGTAAGATGCCTCGATGTCGGCCTCCTGCCAGCAGCCGCCGCTCACGCTGCCGCTGCAGCAGATGCCGTCGTCGGCGAACCACTGGACGGGCCGCATGCCGGCCATGTCCAGCGGCGGCAGGACGTTGAAGTGCAGCTCGCCGACCATGTTGCTGCCGCTTATCGACCCTGGCGGGCAGCGCAGCGTCAGGATGCACGGCTTACTGAACTCGGCGCCCAGCGGGAAGATGCCCGCCGCGGCCACGATGCGCTCCAGGCCTTCGGGGACGGCCGTCGGGCCGGGCAGCATTATCCCGGAGAGCGGCAGGACGCATGGCTCGGTGGGGATGTGCCAGAGCTCTTCGTTATTCAGGGTCAGCGACGCGTCCTCGCCGGCCATGATGTGGCTTTGGCCCGGCTCCTCGGGCAGGATGTTGTTCCGCTCCACGTTGAGTTGGAAGGCGTCCTTGGCTTCGGCGACATCGTCGGTGTTGGGCGCGCAGTAGTGGTCGCCCGCGTGCACGATGGTGTCCATGAGGTTGCCCCAGTCAGAGTGGTCCAGGCGCATGGTGTGCCCGAGCTCGTGCTTTATCGTCTTAACCGGATCATAGTTGTCGTCCCCCGACTTCCCCCACGGCAGGTCCGTGTTCATGGTGATCGTCGCCCCGATGACCTCGCCGGTGGTGCCGTCGAAGTCGGTGCGGCACTCGGCGGCGGGCACGGCCCCGTTCTTCCTGGGCGGGATCGACGCCTGGTGGAAGGTGACGTCGGCTTGGCCGATATCCTTGACGACCTCCAGCTTCCAGCCGGTCTTGGCGTTGTTCCAGTTGGCGATGGCCTGCTGGAGGTAGCCCTGCCACTCGGTGCCGACCTCGCCGCCGCACCATATCTGCAGGCTCCTGTCGGGCTTGCCCGTCGCCGGGTCGACCTTCCACTCGTACCACGACTTCACGTTGCCGTATGCGACGGTGGCTGTCGCCAGTAGCACGAGGCAGATGAGTACTGCTGCGGCGAGCGTCTTCCTGCGCATGCGCTCGACCTCCAGGCGATTCGATTGGGGCACTAGCGGGCCGTTTCGAGATGGCACCGGAGCCACATGCCAACCTATTCTACGGGCTGACGACGGATTCCTGGCCTGGACCGGCTGCGACCGGCTGTGCCGCCCGCCGGTGCCGCACCCCAGCGCTGCGCCCCGGCCCCCAGGGGTTCGGCCTCCCTTACGCCCCGCCGCCGGCGCTGAGGATCGCCTTCACTTGGTCGCCGCGGGCGAGCACCGTCACCGTAGAGCCGGCGCCGACCGCGGGCAGGGCGGTGCCGGGGGCAAGATACAGCGTCTCGGGCACGTCAAGCCGCATCACGTCATTCGGGCCGCCGGGGAGGGGGGCCGGCCGGTCGAGAAGCCAGCGCCGCCCGTCGCTGGTCTTGGCCTGGACGGTCACCGGCGCCCGCCACCAGCCGCCCCGCGATGCCAGGCTCTGCCCCGTGATGATCGCCCCGGCGGCGTCGTGGCGCTTCTCAGTCCACATCGCCGAGCGCGTGAGCACGGCCATGTCAGCGCGCGTCATCGCCCCGCCGAGCTTGGCGAGGGGGCAGTCAGTGGTGAGGCAGGCGAAGTCGTCGAGGATGCCCAGCCCCCCGGCCACGTCCGTGTAGCCCTGGGGCCAGGGGGTCTTCTTGGCCAGGGCGTTCTCGGCCGGCCCGAGGAGACGCACGAGCACGGCCAGGCACTCGTTGCCCGTAACGTCCTGCTGCGACCGGAAGGTGCCGTCGGGGTAGCCCGTGGTCAGGCCCAGGGCCACGGCCTCATTGACGTAGCCCCAGCCCCACGCCGGGATGGCATCGGTGAACGCGGGCCTCTTGCCGGCGAGCGCCGCCGCCGCCGCCTCGCCGCCGGCGATGCGCACGGCGAGGGTGAAGAACTCCAGCCGCGTGAGGTTGCGGGCCGGCCCGGCGCCGCCGTCGGGGTAGCCGCGGTAGATGTCCATGGCCTTCAGTTCAGTCAGCGCGTCGCGGACGAGCGGTCTTTGCGTCGGGCCGAGGTCGGTGAAGGCCGGCAGCGGCCTGACAGGGGCGCGGGCCAACATCGGCGCCGCGATGCCGTATATCCCGCCGCCCGTCACTGTGAGCGTCGCCTGGCCGGCCTGCTCGTCAAACGACGCCGGGATGCCGGCGGCCTCCCAGTGGCCGTCGCCCAGGCTGGCGCCGCTGCCGCCGCCGACGGCCTCAACCCAGCGCACGGCGATCATTTGGCTCATGTCGACCGGGGGCAGGAGGTCATGGTGCAGGTCGCCGGTCATCGCCCAGCCGTTGATCAGGCACGGCGTGACGGTCAGGGTAAGCGCGGCCGGGCCCGCGAATGCGGCGGTGACGGGGAATATGCCCGCCGCGGCCAGCACGCGCTCCTGGTCCGCAGGCACGGCCAGTGGGTCGGGCAGTAGCGCGTCCGGCATGGGCAGAAGGTTCAGCCCGACGCCGTACGCGGTCGGCACCGCCGAGAAGTCCGTCTCGCGCATGCTCAGCGCCGCGTCGCCGGCGGTCACGTGGGCCTCGCCCTGTGCCTTCTGCACGTCCGGCTCGGCTTCCGGGGTCTCGGCCGCGTCCTTGGCCTCCTGGGCGTCATCCCGGTTGATCGTCGAATCGTGGTCGCCGCAGGCTACGGTAGCCTTCATCACGTTGCCCGCCGGCGAGTGAGCCAGGCGCATGGCGTGCCCCAACTCGTGCATGGCACACCTGATGGGGTCCAGCGCCCAGGCGCCGGTCCTCCCCCAGCTCATGCTCATGTCAGTATTCATGGTTATGGTCGCCAACAATAGTTCCCCTGTGGTGCCGTCGTACTCGAACCGGCACTTGCCACCGGGCACGTCGCCGTTGGCTTTGGGCGGGATCGAGGCTAAATTGAAGAGCACATCCGCGTCATCCGCGCTGTTGACGATTTCCAGCGTCCAGCCCGTCTTCTCGTTGTTCCAGTTGCTTACCGCGTCCTTCAGGTATTCCTTCCACTCCTTGGTCACCGTCGAGCGGCAGTAGATGTGCAGGTGGCGGTGGGGGCGGCCGGTGATCGGGTCGACCAGCCACTCGACGCTCCCTAGAAGGTGGGCAGAAACCGCATTCGTCAGTACCAGCGTCAGGAGGCAGAACAGGGCACAAAGCAGCACGACCCGCTTGCGCATGACTTCGACCCCCCAGTGTCGTCATCTCAGGATCAACACGCAGCCGGCTCACCCCAATGGTAGCCACCGGCAGGATGGAGACCCATTCGACGAGCATGCTGCATCATCCTGTCAGAAGGACGGCCGGTCCGTTGATGAGGTGCGGCCCGTCATGGACCGGCCTACCCTGCCCCGGCTGGTCCACGAGGAGGAAAATGTAAGGCATTATTGAATCATACCATGGGCGGCAATTGATTGGATGCCGCTTGCTGTTGCGGGGAGGGGCCATGGTGAAGGTATTCCTGTCTTATAGCACCACTGACAGCGGGTTCGCGTTACGCCTGGCCGACGCCCTGCGCAGCAGGGACATCGGTGTGTGGGTCGACCGCTGGGAGATCGCCCCTGGCGACCCCATTGTCTCACGGCTCGAGGAGGGCCTGATGCAGGCCGACGCCCTCATTCTCGTTCTATCGCCGAACAGCGTGGAGTCCCCGTGGGTTGAACGCGAGCGCAACGCGTGGCTTCACCTGCAGGTTGAGGAGGAGAAGAGGGCGCGGCAGGAATCGCGGCCGCCGCGGCGCCGCCTCATCCCAGTGCTCTACCGCGACTGCACGCTGCCGCTGTTCCTCAGGCCGCTCAGCGTAACGGCGATGAACGAGGAGAACTTCGCCGCAGGCGTCGAGAAGCTGGTGCAGGCGATCCGCGGCGAGGCCATGCCGCCTCTCCTATTCCCAAAACGCGGCGAGGCCGCACCGCTCTTGGGGCCTCCGGCCGCCGCCGGGCTGGACATCGCGCCGCGGATACTGGCGCTGAACCTGCTCAAGCGCCTCTACCCACCCATGTTCCAGGAGGTGCTCTTCCTCTACGGCATGCCCGACGCTTACGTGCCGATGGGCGTGACGCAGGCCGAGCAGGCCATCGCGCTGATCAAGTACGCGGCCCAGAAAGAGGGGGAAGGCCTGCGGCGGCTTCTGGATGCGATATACGAGATTGAGCCCAACTTCCGGACCTGAGGCCAATGGAACACCTTGAAGGCACGCTACTCAAGCGATTAAAGCGGCTCACGCCGGGCCAGACCGAGGAACTGTTGCTCCGCCTCTCACCCGTGATCGACATGAGCTGCGTCAGGCGCGGGCGACCGGTGGAGACAGACGTCGACATCATCAGCCTGCTGAAGCAGCAGGGGCGGCTCGAGCTCCTGCGGCAGATGCTCGATGAGTTCGACCGGCCCGGGGAGCCCCTGCCCGCGGGCGGCGACCTGGGCGCCTGTCCCTACCGCGGCCTCACCCCCTTTACCGCGGCCGACGAACGGTTCTTCTGCGGCCGAGCGGCGGTCGTGGAGGAGCTGCTGGACAGCCTGCAGCGTGAGCCTCGCTTCCTCGCCCTGCGTGGGCCGTCGGGCAGCGGCAAGACATCGCTGATCCAGGCCGGCCTCATACCTGCCCTGCGCCGGGGCAGGATCCCCGGCTCAAACCACTGGGGCGTCGTCAGCGCCCGGCCCCTGAAGAACCCCTTCGACCAGCTCGCGGCGGCAGGGCTCGCCGGGGCGACATTGGTCGAGCGCGCCCAGGCGTGGCGGGCCGCACACCCCGACTGCCAGCGGCTGATCATGGTACTGGATCCGTTCGAGGAACTCCTGGTCACCTGCCCCCCGGACGTGCGCGAGTCGTTCGTGACGCAACTGGCCCAGGTACTTGACAGCGACGTGCCGGTCACCGTAATCATCGCCATGCGCGATGAGTTTTATGGCCGCCTCACCGATCAAGCCGGCCCCCTGCTGGAGTGGCTGAACCGCGCCACGGTCGACATGCCCATAGCCATCCGGCAGGAGGAACTGCTGGCCATGGTGCGCGAGCCGGCCGAGAAGGTCGGGGTGCACTTCGCCGACGGCCTGGCCGACCTCATCGTGAGCGAGGCCCTGGCCGCCGATTCAACCGGCGCGGCGGGCGGCCGGGTCGGCCGCACCACTATCCTGCCCTTGCTCGAGTTCGCGCTCACGCAGTTGTGGGAGAAGCAGCGGCGGGAGGACAATTGCCTGACCCACGAGGCCTACCGCGAGATCCGCGGCGTCGCCGGGGCCATCACGCAGTGGGCGGACCGCGCCTACTACGACCTGGACGAGGACCAGCGCCAGCTTGCCCGCCGCATCCTGACCGACCTCGTCCACGTCGATCCCGAGGGGACGCGCGATACCAGGCAGCCGGGGTCGCTCGCCGACCTCGCCGAGGGTGCGTCGCACGAGGCGGTGCAGCAGGTGGTGGAGCGGCTTGCCGACGCCAGGCTGCTGGTGACCGGCCGCGACCTCCACAGCGGCGAGGAGACGGTCGAACTCATCCACGACTCCCTTCTGCGCGGGTGGGGGCTTCTCCAGCAGTGGCTGGCCGAGGACCGCCCCTTCCTCGTCTGGCGCCAGCAGATCGACCCCCGCGTCAGCGCCTGGGTTGAAAGCGCCCGCGACGATGCGGCACGGCGGGACACGGATCGGCTGCTGCGCGGGCAGGAACTCGCTGACGCGGAGCGGTGGGCCGGCGAGCACCCAAGCAGACTGCGCCCGGAAGCGCGGGACTTCGTCGAGGCCAGCGCGGACCACCGAGAACGCAGCGCGGCGCGGGAGCGCCGCCGCAGAAGGGCCTTTGCCGCCGTGGTGGCTGTCGGTCTCCTGGGCTCCGCCTCGTTTGCCTGGTGGGGCTACCACCAGATGCAGGAAGCAGCGGAGCACTCGCGGCTGGCGATGGCCCGCCGTTTGGCGGCGGAGGCCGAGACCCTGCGGACAGAGTGGCCCAACAAGCTGACGCCGAGCGTGTTGGTGGCCCTGGAGTCGTTGCGCTACGCCCCGACGCTGGAGGGCGCGCAGGCCCTGCGGCGCGGGCTCGCCCTGCTGCCGCGCCGCGTCTGTCACGTGGAGCACGCGCAGGGCGTTATGGGCGCCTCCTTCAGCCCGGATGGGCGCTTGCTGGCCTCTTGGGATGCCGGCGGCATCATAAGCGTGTGCGATGTCACGACGGGAGCCCGGGTGGCCCGCCTGAGTCTGGGGGGTGCCAAGGAGCTGCGCGAGTACGATGGTAGCTATGCCAACACTCGAACCGGGGTCATCACCGCCTCCTTCATTGGCGGGCCTGGCAGCGCTCGAACGTTCTACACCGGGGTCGCCACCGCCGCCTTCAGCCCCGACGGCCGCTTGCTCGTCGCGGGCGGCGACAATGGCCTTGTACGGGTGTGGGAGGCGGAAAGCGGCCGCGAGGTAGCCGAAATGAGGCATGAAGACACCATCATCGCGCTGGCCTTCAACCCCGACGGGAGCCGGATGGCGATCGGCAGCGGAGACGGGACGGCTAGGGTATGGGACACCCGGACTTGGAGTGAGGTCAGCCGGAAGCGCCACGAAAGCGCCGTCTGCGCCCTGGCCTTTGCGCCCGACGGGCGGCGGCTGGCTTCGGTGAGAAGCGAGTACCTGGGTGGCGGCGTTTGCGAGTATGTGCTGAGGATATGGGATGCCGAGACTGGGCGTGACCTCTGGCTGGGCAAGGAGAGGCTGCAACAGGGAGAATGGGTGATTCACTTTAACCTCTTGTCGGAGTTGAGATTCAGCCCCGATGGGCGCCGGATCGCCAGTTGGAGTGCCCATTATTGGGAGGGGATGGTATTTGACCTGGGCTTTCTCGACTTCGCGATGCGGGACGTATCCGCACCCAAGAAGCCTCTTTCTATGCGCGCAACCGCTACCGCTCTGGCTCCTGACTGGTCGCGGGAGGCATTCGCCACGGACGATACCATAACGATATGGGATACGGTCAGCCCCAGTCCGCTCATCACCATACCCAACGTTAGGGGAGTAACAGCCCTGGCGTTCAGCCCGGATGGGCGCCGCATCGCCTCGGCGAGCGCGGACGGGTCCGCTCGGATATGGGACGCGTCGACCGGCAGCGAACTAGCCCGCATGAGGCAGCAGGGTACGGTCTGCGGCGTGGTCTACACTCGCGATGGCAAGTACGTCGTTTCCTGGGCCACGGATGGCACGGCGCGATTGTGGGACCCGGTTACGGGACGAGAGATAGCGAGGTTGCCCTATGACAGCCGATGGAAGTGGACGAGCCGAGAAATCTCCACTGACAACAGTGGGCGGCTGGTCGCGGTCATAACCGCCGGCACGGCCATCGACCTATGGGAGGTGCCGCCTGCGTACGCAGGTTACTGGACAGTATGCGAAGATCCGATGCGGCAACTGGCCTTCACGAGCGATGGCCGTTGCATGGGGGCGCCCCGGTGGGAGCGGGGAGTGTGGGAAGTGGCACCCGGCCGCGAGGTGGAAGGACCCGGAGCGACGGACTGGTGCCAGGCCCTGAGCCCGGATGCGCGTTGGATGCTTGTCTCACTGAGCGATGATGATGGTGTAATCCATATTGTTGAAGTCCGAGAAGTCACCACGGGGCACATTGAAGGTAGCCTTGACTTGTCCGGTAGGGATTGGCTCGATATATTCACATTTAGCCCCGATGGCCTGCGCATCGCCGCCGGCGACTGGCGGGGAAATGTCCTCCTGTGGGAGCCGGCGACCGGCAAGAAACTGTGGTGGAAAGTGCACAAGGAATCGGTTAGCAGCCTCGCCTTCAGCCCCGACGGCCGCTGGCTGCTGTCAGGGGGCCGCGACGGCGTGGCCACGGTTTGGGACCCGGTAACGAGGCACATGCAGGCCACTTTCAGGCACGACAAGCCGGTCACGTCCGTGGCTTACAGCCCTAATGGGGACTGGATAGCCACGGGCAGCGAAGACGGCACGGCGCAGGTGTGGGACGTGGCGACCAGGGGGAGGCTGGCCGGCATCGTCCACGAGCGCTCGGTCACCTGCCTGGCGTTCAGCCCGGACGGGCGTTACGTGGCCTCGGGCAGCGCGGACAACACGGTGCGCGTATGGGAGGCCGCCACCGGCCGCGAGGTCGCCCGGGAGGTTCACGGGGGTGCGGTGACCAGCGTCGCCTTCAGCCCGGACGGCCGTTGGGTCGGTTCAGCGAGCGACGACCGCACAGTCCGCGTGTGGCCATGGCGTCTAGAGGAGTTGATGGCCGCAGCCCATGCCTGCCTGACGCGTAACCTCACGCTGGAAGAGTGGAACCAGTACGTTGGGGACGAGCCTTACCATCAGACCTGCCCCGATCTGCCGGCGCTGGGAAAGTAGAGGTGTCCGGGACGCCCGAACTTTAGAATTCGGCCTCCACCAGGCGCTTCAGCCCCGCGACGATCTCCTCCGCCAGGCGGCGGCCGATGTCGGCCGAGGCGCCGGCGGGGTCGGCGAACGAGCCGGATTTCGGCCGCGCGCGGTCGGGGCCGGGAAAGACGGTGTACGGCAGCCGCTCGTAGGCGTTGTCTGCGGGGGCCGCGGGGCGCACGATGTCGGGCAGAAGGTGCAGGAGGAGTGACGTCTCGGTCAGGCCGGCGTGCTCGGCCTCCCAGCCCGGCCACTTGTCGCCGAACACGTCGCGGATGAGGCCGTCGCTGATGAGGTCCCACCAGTTGACCCAGACCAGGACCGGCCGGCCGGATGTCTCGCCCGCCCGGCGCTCGCGCAGCGCGAGCTCGGCGCCCTCCATCAGGAACGGCACGCTCTCCATGTGGCCGTTGAGGAACAGTATGCGCAGGAAGCCATTGCGCAGGATCTCGGCCACGACGTCGTGCGTCACCCTGATGAGTGTCTCGCCGCTGAGGTTGATCGTGCCCGGATAGGCGGCGTTGGGCCGGGCGATGGTGTAGCGGAAGGGCGGCGCGACTATGAAGCTGCGTTCGGGCATTGCCGCCACGAGGCTTTCGGCCAGCCGCTTGCTGACCAGCGTGTCGGCCGCGGTCGGTAGGCGCAGTCCGTGCTGCTCGACCGACCCCGCGGGCACGACGGCCACGGCGCCCGCCGCCGCCGCAGCCGCGATCTCGGGCCACGTCATCTGGTGCCAGAAGGCGCGTGGGGGCATCTGCAGTTCACCTCGCATGAGCAGGGTGGCACCGGCTCCCCCGGGCCCCGGTCCCTGACGGTAGTATGCATCGGGATGTGGCTTCGCCGCCCGGCACCCGCTTCCTGCCAGCGCTGGGTCGCACGCCAGGCCTGGCGCGTCCGGCCCGCCAGACCTCAATCGGAGACGGGCAGCGGCCAGTCCTTCAGGTCGTCGATGAACTCCACCAGGTTGTCGATGAACTTTCTGGCCATCTTCTCGCCCTTCTCGCGCGTCCCCTTGGTGGCGTCGCCGATGTTGCCGTACGGGGTCAGCTGGCCCCACCACTCCTTGGTCATCTTGTAGCCGATCCACTCGCCGCGGACGAAGCCATCCATCACGATCAGGCGCGACGGCGACTTGGCCCGCACGTCGTGGGCGCGGTCCATGTGCACGAGGTCGGGGCGGAAGTGCAGCATGTACGACGTTTCCTCCTCGGCGGCGTGGTAGGTGCCGCCGGGGTACGGCGTCTCCCGGATCTGGTCGAAGGTCTCGCACATGATCGCGTACTGGTCGACCAGGAACGCCCGCGCCCGCGCGCCGACGCGCATCTGGAACTTCTGGATGGCGATCTCGACCTCGGGGTTTTGCGCGATGTTGTGGCCGTTGATGATCAGGATGTTCTTGGCGCCCCAGTGGTGCAGGCTCTCGCACACCTCGACGAGCAGGTTGATCAGCGTCTCTGAGCTGATCGTGACCGTGCCCGGCTTCACCATGTGGTGCGGGCAGACGCCATAGGGAATGAGCGGGGCGATGATCGCCCCGGTGCGGCTGGCCACCTCGTCGACGACGCCCAGGGGAATGAATATGTCGGTCCCCAGGGGCAGGTGGGTGCCGTGCTGCTCGGTTGAGCCGATGGGCAAGAGCACGACGTCGGTGCGCTTGAACGCCTCCTGCGCCTCTTCCCAGGTCATCTCGTGCAGCCAGTACTTCATGAGGCAACCCCCTTTCCAGGCACAGAGCCGTGCTCGACCCCCGTGCCGCCGCGGTTAGCCGGCCGCGGCGTGGATGCGGCTAGCTGGCCGCGGTCAGGCAGACGCGGCGCGGATGAAGATGTCCAGGCCCAGGTCCAGCTCCGCCCTGGTGACCACCAGGGGCGGGATGAAGCGGATCGCCTGGCCGTGTGTCCCGCACGGGTACAGGATGAGGCCGTCGTCAAGGCACTGCTTCAGGATGCGCTTGACCGCCGCCGGGTCGGGGGCGCCGGTCTGCGGATCGACGAACTCGACGCCGATCATCAGCCCCCGCCCGCGCACCTCGCCCACAGCCGGGCGCCCGCCCAGCTCGGCCTGGAGCCGTTTCATGGCGTGCTCGCCCAGGGTGCGCGACTTCTCCGCCAGCCCCTCGCGCTGGAACACGCGCAGCGTGGCCAGCGCTGCCGCGCACGATACCGGGTTGCCGCCAAACGTCGTCCCGTGCGCGCCGGCCGTCCAGCGCGCCATGACCTCCCGCCGCGCCACGGTGGCGCTGAGCGGGAAGCCCGAGGCGATGCCCTTGGCGATGGCCATCACGTCGGGGTCGACGCTGAAGGTCTGGGCGGCGAACATGCTGCCGGTGCGGCCGAAGCCCGTCTGCACCTCGTCGAAGATGAGCATGATGCCGTGCTCGTCGCAGATCGCGCGCAGGCCGCGCAGGAACTCGACCGGCGGCACGATGTAGCCGCCCTCGCCCTGGATCGGCTCGACGAGGATCGCCGCGACCTCGGAGGGCGCGATGACATGATCGAAGAGAAGGCGCACGGCGGCGAGGCACTCCATGGCGCAATGACCCCGCCGCTGCCCGTACGGGCAGCGGAAGCAGTACGCGAAGGGCAGAGGATGGATGGCGCCGACCAGCGGCTCGTAGTGCGCCCGGTACTTGGCGCGCGAGGTGGTCACCGACACGGCGCCGTAGGTGCGGCCGTGAAAGCCGCCGTAAAAGCAGATGATCCCCGGTCGCTCCGTCACGTAGCGCGCCAGCTTCAGCGCGCCCTCGACCGCCTCCGCGCCCGAGTTGCCGAAGAAGAACGCGTCGAGCCCCCCGGGCAGGGCCGGCCGCAGCTCGTGCGCCAGGCGCAGGATGGGTTCATACATCACCACGCCGACCGGGCCGTGGATCAGGCGGTCGATCTGCTCCTTGGCCGCCTTGACCACCTCGGGGTGGCGGTGGCCGACGTTCACCGTGGCCATGCCCGAGGTGAAGTCCATGTAGCGGCGGCCGTCGCTGCCGAAAAAGTAGATGCCCTCGGCGCGCTCCACCGGCACGTTGGGCCAGTCGTCGGTGAGGCTGGCCGAGAGCAGGTCATTCATGTTCTCAACCAGGGCCGCAAACGAGATGTCACCCGCCAACGAGATGTCGTCCCCCACGCCCACCCCTCCCGCAAAGACCTATCACGCGAAGACGCATCACGCGAAGACCTAGAACTCCGCCGCCACCACGCGCTTCAGGCCGTCGACCACGGCCTCCGCCAGCCGGCGGCCGGTCGCGGCGTCGGCACCGGTGGGGTCGGCGTACGAGCCTGACTTCGGCCGCGTGCGGGCCGGCCAGGGCAGGACCTTGTACAGCACCTTCTGGTAGGAGTTGTCGCCTGCCGGGACGTCCCGCACCAGGTCGGGACACAGGTGGGCCATCAGCGACGTCTCGGTCAGGGCGGCGTGCTCCGCCTCCCAGCCCGGCCACCGTGAGCCGAAAATCTCGGCGATCAGGGCGTCGCTGATGAACTCCCACCAGTTGCTCCACACTATGACCGGCTGGCCCTTGCCCTCGTGCGCGCCGTGCTCCTCCAGGGCGAGCTCAGCGCCTTCGACGATGAACGCCACGCTCTCCATGTGGCCATTGAGGAACAGGACCTTCTTGAAACCGTGGCGCAGTATCTCGGCGACGACGTCATGGGCGAGCCCGATCAGCGTCGCGCCATTGAGGTTGATCGTGCCGGGGTAGGCGGTGTTGAGCCGGGCTATGGTATAGCGGAAGGGCGGCGCGACTATGAAGCGTCGCTCGGGCATCGCCGCGACCAGGTGGTCGGCCAGCCCCTTGCTGATCAGGACGTCAGTGCCGGTCGGCAGGTGCAGGCCATGCTGCTCGATGGAGCCCGCGGGCACGATCACCACCGCGTCCGCCTTGGCCGCCGCCGCGATCTCGGGCCAGGTCATCTGGTGCCACAGAAAGCGCTGGACCACACGCTTCACCTCGCTTCAGGATTGCCGCGGCATTGCTCCGCCGGCATTGCTGCGCGCCATTATCGTGCGGCGTCATTGCGCGGCATCATTGGGAGCGGGGGGCGCCCCCGCGTCGGACGCGCCCCCCGCCAGTGGCCGCAACGCCCATTCTCCGCTCAGGGTATCGAGGTACAGGCTGCAGTCGACGGCGCCGTTCCTGGCCCTGTACACCAGCAACTGCTTGTACACCAGGCCCGCCACCTGGGTCTCCAGATCCGGCGTGGCCAGGATGCGCAGCCGTCGCACGACGAACGGGAGGAAGGCCTCGCGCACGTCGGCGAGCCGCTTTTCGTCCAGGGCTATCCGCGCCTCGACCACGCGGTCGTCGGGGACGGTGACCGGCTTGGCGGTCATGGCGGGCGGCAGGAGCATGATGCGCCCGGTCAGGCCATCAACGCACGCCGGCATGTGCCGCTTCACGAGCCCGGCCAGCGGCATCCGGAAGGACGCCGTCAGCACGAGCGCCCAGTACGGGTAGTACAGCGGAGCCGGCGGCTCCGGCAGCACTGCCAGGCCGGGCGGGAGCCTGCGGTTTGCGGGCACCTCCGTGAACGCGGCCGTCCAGCACGGGATCTCCACGCCGCCCCCTCCTCACAGCCAACCCTGGTCGCCAACCCTTGTCGCCAAGCCTTATCGCCAAGCCTGCGTCGCGAAGCCTTGCGTCCCCCGGGACCGGCACGGGTCGGCACGGGTCGGCACTTATCGGCACGAACCGGCCGCTAGTCGGCCAGGGTCGGGTCGGGCAGCGCCCGCGGCACGCGCGATGACAGGACGTCCTCGGCCGCGGCCGCCTCGAACGCCAGCGCCGCCGAGCCCGCCGCGCCCGCCGGCAGCTCGCCGTAAGCGGTGCCGATGGTGAAGAGCTCCTCCTGTTTCTTGTCAGGCTGCGGCGAGCACAGGGTCCCGATGACGAACGCCAGGATGGCCACGATCAGACCGGACATAAACGGCTGCAGGCCGAACGGCTGGAACTTGGCGTAGGTGCAGCCGACGTACACGCCGAGCGAGCACAGCATGCAGGCGATGACGCCCGTCTTGGTGCTGCGCTTCCAGTATACCGAGAACAGGTTGGGCACGCCGAACGCCAGCGCCATGCCGCCGAACGCGAATATGACGATGGTGAACACCAGCGCCGGCGGCCTGAGGGCGATGAGGAAGGTGAGGATCGCCACGGCGGCCGCCACGTAGCGGCCGATGGCGATGCGCTGCTTCTCCGGCGCCTTGGGCATCAGGAACCGGTACAGCACGTCGTGGGCCACCGTGCTCACCAGCAGCATGAGGAAGCCGTCGGCCGTGGACATGATCGACGCCACCGCAGCCGAGGCCAGCAGCCCGGCCAGGGCCGGCGGCAGCACCTCGAACCACAGCCTCACGCCGGTGGTCTCGACGTCCTGGACGTTGCCGCCCAGCAGAACGAGCGACACCGCGCCGACCATGTAGTACGCGAAGGCGAAGGTCGCGACGATGATGCCGGTGATGAGCATCGCCTTGCGCGCCGTGTCGGGGTTCTTCAGCGACAGGTGGCGGATCGTCACGTGCGGCAGGCCGAACGACCCCATGATGATCAGGATGATCGGCGTCGCCGCCAGGAGGAAGCCGGCGTAGGCGCCGCCCGGCCCGAACGGCGTCACCAGCTCGGGGTTGATCGCCGCCAGCGCGTCGTTCCAGGCGCCCCAGCCGCCGACGCGGGCCAGCGCCATCCAGAACAGGACCTGGGTGCCGACGTACATGAGGATGCCCTGCAGGAAGTCGGTGTACACGACGGCCAGGTAGCCGCCGAGCAGGGTGTAGGCCAGCACCACGGCGGCGCCGATGGTGGCGCCGATGATGTAGTTGGTGCCGAAGGTCACGCTCAGGAGCTTGCCCGAGGCCTGCCACTGCGCGACCAGGTACATGGACACGGTGATGATGATGACGATCGACGCCAGGGCGCGCAGCGCCGGGCTCTTGAACCGCTTCTCGTAGTACTCGGGAAGGGTTATCGCGCCCAGCAGCTCGGAGAACTTGCGCAGCCGGCGGCCGAGCAAGCCGAACGACAGCGCGTTGCCCGGTGCGTCGCCCGTCGCCCACCACATGGACGACCAGCCGCCGGAGTAGGCGACGCCGGGGGCGGCCGTGTATGTGTACCCGCTCATGTACGACGTGATCAGGGCGAACGACGAGACCCACGGGCCGATGCGCCGGCCGCCGATCATGAAATCGCCGTAGTTCTTGATCAGGCGCATGCTGACGATGCCGATACCCAGCACGGCGATGAGGTAGATGATGAACGGCGCGAGGACGCCGAACGACAACTACAGCACCCCCCAGTAGTGGACTAGCCCCGGGCCGTCGCCGGCCCGGCGATGCGCGGCCACATCAACCCTTGCGCGCCTGGGCCTCCTTCTTGCCCAAGTAGAAGAAAAGCCCCACCACGAGCACGATCACCAGGCCCTGGCCAAGCATGAACAGCCACGTCCCCGACGACCAGAACAGCTGCGACCCGCTCAAAGTGCGATCACCTCCTTTCGGCGGCGGTTGCTGTGACCCGGACGCCCATTGGGCTTCAGTGTTCGACGCCACGAGGCGCGCTCCTGCGTAAAAATGCATTGCTATGAATAATTATGCCTGGCAGAAAATAGTGGTAGCCCCGTGTTCGGCAGTGCGCCTGCCACCGACCATGAAGTCGGCATCAACCCCTTCGCGCTTGGGCTCCTGGCGGCCGCCGAGCGGCTGGCCGAATGGTGGGGTCGCCTGCGGGTGGGGCCGGGGCGGCCGGTGCCCGACCGCCGAGCGTTACTGCCGGGTAGCCCCAGTGGCCGGGGTCGGCCTCGGTGATCAGGACGGCCCCGCCGGCGGCGGCGGTCTCGGCGACGACGGCGGCGACGCGGCCCAGGGTGTCGGCGAAGAGGCCGATCCCCGGCTCATCGAGTATGAGCACGCGTGGGGCGGCGCACAGGGCGCGGGCGATGCACAGCATCACGCGCTGGCCGCTGGACAGGGAGGCCGCGGGCTGCGCCGTCCGCCGCGCCAGGTCGGGGAAGCGCCCCAGGGCGGCGGCGACGAGGCGCAAGAGGGCCGGCCCGGCGGCGCCGGCGCCGTAGCGCGCCGCCAGGCGCAGGTTGTCGGCCACGGTGAGCCGGCCGTTGACGAGCTCGGGGGCCGCCAGCACGATGCCCGCGCGCGCGAAGCGGTGCGCCGGGCAGAAGGTCATGTCGCGGCCGGCGAAGGCGACCCGGCCGGCGGCGGGCCGCAGAAACCCCGCCGCGACGCGGGCCAGCGTCGTCTTGCCGCCGCCGTCGCCGCCGGCCACGACGGCCACCGTCCCGGGCTCAAGGCGCAACGTGAAATGGCGCAGCACAGGGACGCCATCGTAGGCGAAGCTCACGTCCTGGAGTTCGAGCGCGCCGTTCGCCCGCTGCCGCGCGTGCCTCATTCCCCCCCACCCCCTTCCCCGACCGCGCCGCCCGCGCCGCCTGCGTCGCCCGCGCGGCCCGCGCCGCCCGCGGGCGCCGGGCCGACGATGCGGCCGTCGCGCATGAGCAGGACCGTGGGGCAGAGCGCGTTCACCAGGTCGCGGTCGTGGTCCACCAGGAGCACCGCCGAGCCGGCGGCGACCCAGCGCCGCACGGCGGCGACCAGCACCAGCAGGGACTCCTGGTCGTGTCCCGCCGACGGCTCATCGAGCAGCACGACGGCGGGGTCCATGAACGCCACGCGCGCCAGCTCGCCGCGCTTCCTGGCGGCGGTCGACGCCTCCCCGCCCGGTCGGCCGGCCAGCCCCCGCAGGCCGACGCGCTCCAGCTCATCCAGGGCGCGGCGCACCTGCCCGTCCCACCCCGGCACCGGCCGGCGGGGCGCGCCCAGGAGCACGTTCTCCAGCACGGTGAGGCTGGAAAACCACGCCGGCCGCTGCACGGTGCGGGCCACCCCCAGCCGCGCCCGCAGGTGCGGGGCCAGGCCGGTGATGTCGCGGCCGGCAAGAAGGACGCGACCGGCGTCGGGGCGACCGGCGCCGGAGAGCAGGTCGAGCAGGGTCGTCTTGCCGGCGCCGTTGGGGCCCACAAGTCCCAGGGCCTGTCCCGCCTGAAGCGCGATGTCCACGCCGGCGACGGCGACGGTGCCTGGGAAGCGGCGCACGAGGCCCTCGGCGCAAAGACGCGTCACGGCGACCACCCGCCCTTCTCCGGCGCGCTCCGCGCGCGCCGGCCCAGGACGCGGCGCGCGGCGGCGGAGAGCACCCCGGCCATGCCGCCGGGGCAGTACTGCGTGACCAGCAGCAGGAGGGCGCCGTTGAGCAGCGTCTGGAAGTCGCGCGAGGCGCGCACGATGTCGGGGAGGAAGTAGATGAACGCCGCGCCGAGGAGCGGCCCGGCGAGGACGCCCTCGCCGCCGGCGACGACCATCACCAGGAGCGCGATCGCCAGGGCGATGTCGAACATGTCCGGGGAAATGAAGCCGAAGCTGGCGCCGGTCATCGCCCCCGCCAGGCCGCCGAACATGGCGCAGATGACCAGCGCCAGCCGTCGCCCGGCGCGCACGTTGACCCCGCAGCGCGCCGCCGCCCGCGGGTCGTCGCGGGCAGCGCGGATCGCCCGCCCGGTGGCCGTGGCCGAAAACCATCGCAAGAACAGCATGCCGGCGACCACCGCCGCCCACGGCAGAAACGCGGCGGCGCCCGGCACGGCCAGGAGCGGCGGCACGTTGCGCATGCCGGACGCGCCGCCGGTGACGCCCCGCAGCCCGGTAACGAGGCTCTGGACGACCACCACCAGGGCCAGGGTCGCCAGCGCCGCGCCGTCGGTGGGGTTTTTGACCACGGCCGGGGATATCGCCAGAGCGACGGCGCCGCTGGCGGCAACGGCAATGGCCGCCGCCAGGAGGGGCGGCACGCCGCATCCGGCGCAAAGCGCGTAGGCGTATGCGCCGACGGCCAGAAACCCGCTCTGGCCCAGGCACAGCACGCCCGCCCGGCCCTTGAGGAATGAGAGGCCCAGCGCGGCGAGCACGAGCTGGCCGAGGTCGGTCAGCACCCCCTGGGCGTAGCGGCCGCCGAGGGCGGGCAGGACCGGCAGGGCGAGCAAAAGCAGGATGGAGGGCGTTCCCGCGGCGCCCCACGCCCTCGCGGCGCCCCACGCCCTGACGCGCAGCGCGCTCGCAGCCGTCACGCCCACGTCGCGCCGGCCGTTCACGGCTCATCACCCCCGCGCCAGAAGCAGAGCACGACCAGCACGAGGCAGAAGGTGACGGCGTCCTTGTAGAGCGACGACCACAGGGCGGCGCTCATGGATTCCACGAGCCCGATGGCCACCCCGCCCAGGTAAACGAGAAGCGGCCGGCGCATGCCCCCGATCAGGGCGGCGCCGATGCCGCGCAGGAGGAGGCCAACCCCGCCGTCGTAAGACAGGAACGTGACCGGCCCGGCGATGACGGCGCTCGACGCCAGGAGCGCCCCGGTGAGGGCGAACGCCAGCCGCGCGGCGCCGGTGGTGTCGACCCCGGCGCCGGCCGCCGCGCGCGGGTCATCGGCGGTCGCCCGCAGGGCGCGGCCGGGGTGGCTGCGTGAGAGCCACGCCTCGAGGGCGACGGTCGCGGCGATGGCCCAGCCGATGACCAGCGCGGCCTGGGCCCACTGGCCGCCCGCCAGCGCCGGGGGCGCGACGGGGTCGCGCCCCCAGGCCAGTTGGGCCGTGCCGCGCAGCATCCAGGCCGCGGCCGTGGTCACCAGCACAATGGTCCCCGGCGGCTGCAATCGAACGGGGCGAATGGCGCAGCGCTCAACCAGCAGGCCGCACCCCGCCCCGGCGGCTACCGCCAGCGGCGCCGCCAGGAGCGGCGGCACCCCCGCCGCCGCGACCAGGCTGAAGAACATAAGCCCGCCCAGGACGTAGAACTCGCCAACGGCCAGGTTCACCGTCCGGATGGCGGTGGCTGACAGGAGCACGCCCAGCCCGACCAGGGCAAAGACGCTCCCCGCCAGCAGGCCACCCAAGGCCGCGCTGGTTAGAAGGCCGGCCACGGCCCGCCGCTCCCCTAGTCAGCCGGGGTCAGGACCCCGGCGCGCACACGGGCGATCATGATGTCGTCGGGCCCCAGGCCGCGGTGATTCTCGGCCGAGAAGTCGTACGTCCCGGCCAGGCCCTGGTAGCCCTTCACCGCCTCAAGGTACGCGACGACCTTGGCGCTATCGGTGCCGACGGCGGCAAACGCCTGGCACAGCAGGGCCAGGGCGTCGTAGGCATCCGTCGACCCGGCGCCCGGGATCTTGCTGAACTTTTTGACGTACCGCGCCGAGAAGCCGGCGTTCATCGCCCGCGCCGGGTGCGCCGTGGGCAGGGACTCCCAGACGGCGTCGACCGGGCACGGCATGTAGAACTCGGCCGGCTCGATGGCGGCGAGGCTCCTCAGGAACTCCAGGGAGCGGTTGCCGTGGGAGGTGAAGACGGGGACATCCAGGACGGCCGTCTTTATCGCCCGCAGGGCGACGCCCAGCGGCTTGCCGACGACCCACACCACCAGGGCGCCGGGCTTTGCGGCCGCGATGCGCGCGACCTGGGCGCTGGCGTCGACGTCGGCGGGGTTCATGCGCTCCACTATGGACAGCTCCAGCCCGCTCTGCCCGGCATTGCGCCTGAGGCCGGCCTCGGCGACCTCGCCCGTGGCGTCGTTGGTGGTCAGCAGGGCGAACTGGGTCACGCCCCTGGCCGCGAGCCACCTGCAGATGCAGGCGTGGTGCAGCGGGACGAAGACACCGGCGCCGAACATCATCGAGTTCTCAGGCTGGTAGGCGGCGCAGGTCACGAACGTCACCGGCCCGCCGGCGACCAGCGGCGCCGCGGCGCTCGCCTCGCTGACCATGCCCAGCCCCACCAGCGCCACGACCTTGTCGTCGGCGATGAGCTTGCGGGCCCCGGCGACGGCCCGCGCCGGCGCAGACTCAGTATTGTATACGACAAGCTCCAGGGGCCGGCCGCCGACGCCGCCCGCGGCGTTACAGTCCTCGGCGAACATCAGGGCGCCGTTCAGGTTATCCAGGCCATACGAGCTGAACGCCCCGGTCTCGCACACCAGCAGGCCGACCTTGACCGGCTCCCCACTGGGGGCAGCCGCCTTCTTGGGGCAGCCCGTGGCCAGCACGGCCAGGAGCACCAGCACAATGACTACAGCGATCCACCGCTTCACGGTTCAACCCTCCTTGACTGTTTTGCCCGCCCCCTTCTGCCACTCGTTGAAGCGCGCCTCAACTACGGTCGCCCCGAGCGCCGGGGCCAGCGACTGCCACCCCGCGATGAGGCCCGACCGCTCCGCCGCGGTCAGCCCCCGGAAGGCGGCGGCCTCGACGATCATGCGGCCGCCGCGCACCTGGAAGTCCCAAATCCCCACTACCCGGCCCGCCGACCACAGCGTGGCGGCGACGAACCCGCCGGGAAGGAGCAGCCGCTGCCGCCACTCGTCGCCAACGAAGCGGCGGCGGTCCTTGAGGCCCATGATCAGCGGGTCAAAGCGCGGCAGCGGGAACGCCGCGGGCAGCGGCTCGACCCGCGCCAACGCGTCCTCGTCGGCGGACAGCAGCAGCAGCGGTCTCGTGTAACCCTCGACCTCGACCTCGCGGACCGCGTCGCCCAGCCGCTGGCGCGCCGCGGCGCCGGTGACAGTAACGTCAAAGCCCGCCCAGGAGGCGAAGTCGGCCAGAGACGCCGGACCGTACGCGTGCAGGTAGCGGCGCAGGAGCTCCGCCGTCGCCGCCTCCGGCGGCACCTCCGCCGGCGGGCCGGAAAGCCACGCGCCGGCGCGGGCGAAGCGCGCCTCGTTGCCGTCGGGCTCGGCGTGCACCACGAGGCCCTGGTAGCACAGGTCCTTCACGTCCTGCCCCCACTGCGCGTCGGGGATGCGCCGGAGCTCCGGCACCAGCTCGTGCAGCCGCTTGCGCGTCGCCGGGCCGTCCTCAAGCGCCCGCGCGACGCGGCCGGCGAGGGCGTCGATCTCGGCGGCGCCAAAGCCGCACCGCGTCAGGAAGTCGCGCTGCTCGGCCGCGCGCTTGCGCATGATCGCGGCCAGGGCCAGCCCGAAGTCGCGCGCCGCCAGGAGGTGCAACGTGCCGCGCATGCACCACGCCTTCACCAGCGACCGCCGCCGGTACAGGTCGTCGTCGAAGCGCGCGCGGTCGTAGCCCGGCACCCGCGCCGCGGCGGACATCGCCGCGCTGGTCATGAGCTGCGCGTGCAGGCCGAGGACCGCCGCCGCCGCCTCGTCCGCGCTGGAAAACGCCGTCCCTGGAACCAGCCCGTGCCGGCGCACGGCGAACGCCGCCGCCGCCTCGAGTGCTATCCTCACCGCGCCACCCTCCCTGTTTCGTCATTCATTGCCAGGCGCCACCCCCTTCTTCGACGCCGCGTCGCGGGTAGCCTCCACCAGCTCCATGGTTCGCGCGGCGGCGCGCAGGGTCGCCGGCGGCGGGAACCCCGTTGCAAGGCTCAGCCGGAACTGGCGCATCTCGCCGAGGTAGCCCTGCAGCGCCAGGCTCCCCGTCTCAAGCTGCGGCGTGTGGAAGTTGGGCTCCCACTGCAGGCAGGCGTCGTCGCCCGCGGCGGGCTTCTCGGGGGCCGGGCCGCGCCAGAAGCGGCAGGAGACGACGTTCTCCACCGCCACCCGCGCGCCCGCCCCGTATAGCGTCAGGCGCTCGGAGGGCTCGTGCCAGCCGGCCCCGGCGCAAAACGTCAGGGCGCCGGCGGCGCCGGAGGCGAACGCCAGGTCGACCTGCACCGCCGGCGGGCCGGGCGCCTTTTCGCCGCCCGGGCAGCGGGCGTGCACCCCGGCCACCGGGCCCAGAAGGTGCAGGGCGAGGTCGAGGTAGTGGATGCAGTAGTCGTAAAGGAACGCCTCAAGCGACGAGTACGGGCCGGACGCCGCCTCGAGGGCCAAGAGGCGCGCCCCGCCGAAGGTCGGCGACGCGGCGATGCCTCGGGCGCGGGCGTACGCCGGGGCGTGGCGCTTCATGAACCCGACCTGGACCAGCACGTGGCGCGACTCGGCCAGGGCGGCGATGTCGTTGGCCTCGGCCGCTGACGCCGCCGGCGGCTTCTCCACGAACGCGGGCAGGCCGCGCTCGACGCACGCGCGCACGAGCTCGCCGTTCTTCTCGCGCGAGACGGCGATGACCGCCGCCTGGGCCGTCGTCGCCGCCAGGGCGTCGTCCAGCGCGGCGAACGCCGGCACGCCGTAGGCGCGCGCCACCGCCCCCGCCCGCGCGGGGTCAGGGTCGCAGGCGGCCGCCGGCAGGATCCCGGCCTGGGTCATGGCCGGCAGGAGCGTGGTGCGCATGTGCGCGCCACAGCCGACGATGAGCACGCGAAGCTCGCCCGCGATCATCCCATGATCACCCCGCCGGCGACGAGCACGTTCTCGCCCGTGATGTACGGGTGGCTGATCAGGTCGGCGATGACGCGGGCGACCTCGTCGGCGGACGCTAGCCGGCCGACGGGGATCAGCTGCTTGGCGTTCTGCTGGAACACGAACCGCTGCGCCGGGGTGTGAAACTCGGTGTCGACCAGGGCCGGCGACACGACGTTGACCGTCACCCCCTGGGCGGCGACCTGGCGCGCCAGCGCCATGGTGAACCCGATGAGCCCGGCCTTGGAGGCGCAGTAGTGGATCTCGCCCGCGCCCTGGACGCCGGCCGTCGAGGCCAGGTTCACGATGCGTCCCCACTTGCGCTCGAGCATGCCGCCGAGCACCGCCCGCGTGCAGATGAACGCCCCGGTGAGGTTCACCTCCAGCACGCGGCGCCAGGCGTCGAGGTCGACCTCGCCGCGGGTGGTGATGCCGGCGTTGTTGATGAGCACGTCCACGGGGCCCAGCTCCGCCGTCACCGCCTCGACCATCGACCGCACGGCGCCGGGGTCGGAAACGTCGGCGCCGCAGGCCACCGCCCGCCCCCCGGCAGCGGTGATCGCCGCCGCCGTCGCCTCGGCCGCCGCCCGGTCCTTGACGTAGTTTACCGCCACCTTCAGCCCGCGCTCGGCGAGGACCCGGCACGTGGCGCGGCCGATGCCCCGCCCGCCGCCGGTGATGAGCGCCGTGCGGCCTAAAAGATCCACTGCCAACACCTCCTTGGAGACGTTCGAGCCAATGCGCGTCAGCGAGCCACGGCACGTCGCGCGCCGGCGAGCCACGGCGCGCGTCGCGCGCCTACAGGTCCTGGACCAGCGCCGGGGGCAGGTCGAGGGTCGACCACCGCGTCCAGCCTGACGCGGCGTCCCACGCCGCCTCCAGCGGCCCCGAAGGGGCGTCGACCGCCACGAGGTCGCGCGCGCGCAGCCAGCGGCGGCGGCCCTCGCCCCCCAGCAGCAGGTACGCCGCGCCCCCGGCGACGTGGACCAGCGGCCGGTCGCCGAAGCGCCGGGCGCACATGGCGGCCACGGCACAGGCGACATCGGCCGGCCGGCCGCGCCGGTACCTTATCACCTGGTCCGGGGTCATCAGGCGGTCCGGCTCGGGGAATATCGACCCCGGCGCCAGCCCCTCGGCCCAGCGCAGGACGTCCCGGCGCGACGCGCAGGACGCCGCGGCCTCTTCAACGTCGCGGCTCTTCATCCCCGCCGCCAGGTACACCTGGGGGTGGGCGACGCGCAGCGTCTGGAACGCGTAACGCGCCCAGGTGTACGCCGAGGTCGGCCGGCGCGCGCTCTCGTACTCGACGTAGCGGCGCACCGCGGCGGCCAGGCCGGCCGGGCCGGAAAAATCGGCCGAGCGGCCGCCCCAGAAGCCCGGCGCCACCAGCTCGACCGGGTCGGCACGGCCGGGGATGGTGAACGCCGGCAGGTACCGGGCGAATATGTCGCGGTAGCGCCCGACGGCCTCGGGCGGCGCGTCCGTCGCCCCCGACTGGTCCCAGAACCAGGCGTCGGCGGACAAGCGGTGTATCACGCGCGCCCAGTAGCGCGTCTTTGGCCACATCACGACCACGCTGTGGTTGGACACCAGGTACGCCGCGCGCTCGAGGATGATCACGGCGACGATGCGCGCCGGCATCCAGACGTTGTAGACGGTGAACGGGTCAAAGCCGGAAAGCCGCAGCACCGCCGCGTACACCGGCCCCAGCGTCCCGCACGGCGCCCGCGACTCGCCGTAGCTCCCGCGGATCGCCAGCGCCTCGTCGAGCCCGCCCCAGGGCAGGGGGCGGCGCTGCGAGCGCGGCACCCCGGGCGGGCGGGGCAGGTTCTCGCCCGCGGCGACGCGCCTGGCGAAGCGGCGGGAGAGGTACGCGAGCACCCCCGCCGCGTCGGCGGCCTGGAGCTCGAACGCCCAGCCGGCGGTCGTCCGGGACATCATCTCCGCCAGTATCGCCGCCTGGCCGATCTCGTAGTGCGCCTCGCGGTAGCGCGGCAGGCGGTTCACGGCGCGCTCGAGGAGGCGCGCCGGCACGGGGTCCGAAAAGCGCGCGCCATCGTCTGGGGCCGCGGGCGCCGGCCGCCGTCGCAGGGCCACGCTCGCCCGGCGCCAGTCATCCCCGCCCGGCGCGCCCGGGACGAGCGCCCCGCCCCAGGCGCCCGCGCCGCCGGGTCGCCCCGCGGCGGCGGCGAGCCAGCCGGTCACCGCGGGCAGCGCGGCGGCCAGCGCCGTCTCGTCGCGGGCGACGACCTCGATGCGCGGGGCGGCCCGCCCACGACCGGCGGCCTTGACCTGGCAGACGACGGCGCCCAGCTCGGGCCAGCCCGCCGCGCCGGGCGCGACGGCGCCGACGACCGCCGGGTGGAAGACCGGCCGGGGCCGGGACAGGACACGGGACGGGACGCGGCCGGGCGCCTCGTTCGGGCCCGCGGTGCCGGGCGGCGCGAAGGCCAACGGTTCGCCGGACGGCCGGTCCGGCCAGGCCGGCAGGTCGCGGCGCAGCCAGAAGCGCTTGACCCGCTGCCGCGTGCCCGTCTCGCGCCAGGACACCTCGTAGTCGGCGTGCTCGGTCAGGTCGTCAAAGCCCGGCCAGCTGAAGGTGAACGCCACCTTCACGTGGCCGGGGTCGCCCGCGTCCGAGGACCCCTCGATGGCCGCGTCCACGCGCGTCGGGGCGGGCGGGCCGGCGTAACCCGCAAACCACGCCGTGAGCGCCGGCTCGTCGTGCCCCTCCAGGACGAAGGTCGCCAGGAAGCGCTTGAGATCGCCCGAGAGCAACGCCAGCCGCTGTTCCTCGATGAACGGCCGCACGTCCTCTTGCCGCACCAGCGACACCCCCTCGGGCCCCGGTTTGACTAGAGCCCCGGTTGAACTACAACCCTGGTCGCAGGTCGATGCCCCGCCCGATGCGCGCCCGGAGAAACTCCGCCGGGCGGCGGGCATCCCCGGCCATCCAGCCCCGCACGAGGTCCCCGGCCCGCCGCGAGCGGAACCACTCCCGGCCCTCGCGCCGCCGCAGCTCGGCGGTCAACGACGCCGCAAGGCACGTCGCCAGCAGGTACACCAGCCAGCCGTGCGCGCTCCCGTCGTCCGCCAGCCACAGGCCGGGCGCAAAGGGCGCCGAGAACGCCGCCGACTGGCCCGCCGCGTACTCCTGGAGCCCGCGCCGCGGGTCGTCGCCGCAGGAGAGCGCCGACTGCCACTTGGCCGCCGCCGAGCGGCGGGGGACCATGCGGCTGGCGGCCGCCCAGTCCTCGTGGCCCGCGACCCAGGCGCCGGCACACAGCGGGTCGCGCCCGAGCTGGCCGAGAAGGTGGGCGAACCCCTCGGCGACGACGATCCCCGCCGTGCCCGGCCCCTTCGTCCCGGCGTGGGCGAAGTGCGCGGCATGGCCGGCCTCGTGGAAGATGGTCACGACGTCGCGGTAGCGCCCGGAGAGCTCGACCTCGGCCACCACCGCCCCGCCCACCACCTGGCAGCGGCCGCGCGGCGCCCGGCCCCGCCACATGCGAAAGCGCACCTCTGGCCCGGCCCCGGCGAAAAGACCCATGTCCCCGACCACGCGGGCAAGGCGGGCCATCATCTCGCCCGGCGCCGGGGCGGCGGCCGGACCGCCCCCGAGCGCGAACCGCGCCGCCGCGGCCAGGCTCTCGGCCGGCGGCGCCGGGGGCGCCGCCTCCAGCATCGCCCGCGCCAGCGCCTCCGTCGTCGCCACGCCCAGCCCCAGCCACGCCTCGCCGCACTCGCGCAGCCAGCCCAGAAGCCCCGCCAGCGGCCCGGCGCAGAAGGTGCGGTGCTGGCGCTCGACCGCCGCCGCCGCGCCAGCGGCCGCAGTCGCCGCGCACAGGTCGCGCTCGCGGCGCTCCCCCTCCGGGGCTTCGGCCGCGACCCACTGCAGGACGGGCGTCATCGGGCCGGGCCACCCCGGCACCCCCCGCGCCACCTCGTCAAGCAGGCACGCGCGCGCCTGGACCTCGTCGTCGCCGGCGGCGATGTTGGCGGCGTCGCGGAAGCTGGCCCCGCCAAGGCCCGCCGCCGCGATCAGGCGCATGGCGGCCGGCCCGGCGACCTGCCCCCCGCCGCCGCTCGCGCCATTATCCCGTGCCACAGCGTTCACCAGCGCTCACCTCACCAGGAGCGCGTCACCGAAGTCATAGAAGCGATAGCCGGCGTCCCGCGCCCGCCGGTAACACTCAAGCATCAGGTCGACGCCGATCAGCGCCGATGTGACCAGAAGCCCGGTGCTGCGCGGCGGGTGGAAGTTGGTCACCAGGCCCGTCATGCAGCGCACCTTGTAGCCGGGGTACATGTACAGGTCGGACATGCCCGTCATCGGCCGCACCGCGCCGCGCTCGTCGGACGCCGTCTCCAGGGTGCGAGCGACGGTCGTGCCGATGGCCACGACGCGGCGGCCGGCGGCGCGGGCGCGGTTGACCGCCTCCGCCGTGCGCGCCGGCACCTCGATCTCCTCGCCGTGCATGTGGTGGTCCTCGATGTTATCCACGGTGATCGGCGCCGAGCCGAGGCCGATGTGCAGGGTGATGTACTCCATGCCGACGCCGGCCTGTGCCAGCCGGTCAATGACCCGCGGCGTGAAGTGCAGGCCGGCCGTGGGCGGCAGGCCCGAGCCCGGGCTCCTGGCGTACACCGTGTCGTAGAGCGACCTCTCGCGCACCTTCTGGTCGGCGAACACCGGCAGCGCGAGCTCGCCGATGCGCTCCAGCGCAGTGTAGAGGTCGTCGCCCGACGCCGCGAAGCGAATGACCCAGTGCGTCATCGGGCCGATCTGCTCGGGCGCGACCAGCGTGCCGGTCACGCCCGCGCCGAAGGTGAGTGCCTCCCCGGCCGAAAGCCCCCGTGCCGGCCGCACCTGGCAGCACCACAGGTCGGGGGCGCGGCGCGACACGAGCACGACCAGGAGGTCGCGGCCGTCGGCGCGGCGCCCCGGCAGCCGGCACGGGATGACCTGGCTGTCGTTGGCGACCATGAGGTCCCCGGGGTCGAGGAAGCTGGCGATGTCCTGGAAGACGGCGTGCTCGATCGCGCCGGTGGCCGCGCGCACGACCATCAGCCGGCACCGGTCGCGGTCCGCCAGCGGGACGCGGCCGATCTGCTCAGTGGGTATGTCGATGGTCAGGTCGTCGACGCGCATCGTTGCAAGACCCCTATCGGGAACAGATTTATGGCCCCGCGCACGCCCCGGAGGGCGTGCGCGGGGTCTTGACGCTTACAGCAGCTTGCACGACAGGGTAAGCTCCTTGAAGAGCTCGACCTTGTCGCAGGCGGGCTTCATGTAAGCCTTCACTGTGCTCACCTCCCTTCCGGGGCTAAACGTCCTTTCCGGGGCCAAAATGTCCCTTCCGGGCTCATGCCGCGGCGTTCCCGACCTGCAGCAGTCCCCGCTCGCGCAAGGCCGCCACCAGCTCGACGACGTCCGCCTCCACCGTCTGGGGGTCGGCCGCGAACTCGCCGCATATCTCGCGCACCATGTCGGCGACCGTCGACTTGCTGTCGGCCAGCTCCCAGACCACGGCGGCGGTAGCGTTGAGCTGGAAGTACGACTCGGTGTCCGGGTCCATGAGCACGATGTCGTCGCCGACGTTGGTCCAGCGGATCTTCTCGTTCCGCACCAGGACGGCGTCTTTCCCGATCACGCCCGTCCCCCCCTTGCCTCAGATCATCAATGTCGTGTCCCCGAACTCGTAGAACCGGTAACCCCGCGCCACCGCCTCGCGGTACGCCGCCAGGATCGGCTCGCGCCCGCAAAACGCCGCCACCAGGAGGACGCGGCTGCTCCGCGGCTGGTGGAAGTTGCTGATGATCGCGTCGCACGCCTTGAACCGGTAGCCGGGGTAGATGAACAGGCCGGCCCACCCCGCCCCCGGCCGCACCACGCCGTCGTCGCCGGTGACCGTCTCCAGGGTGCGCACGCACGTCGTGCCGCAGGCGACGACCCTGCCCCCGTGCTCACGGCGCCGGTTTATCTCGGCTGCCACCCCGTCCGGGACCTCGTACCACTCGGGCAGCATCGCGTGCCGGGTGTAGTTCTCGACCTCTATCGGCAGCGAGCTGACCCCGACGTGCAGCGTGAGATGCACGACGGCCGTGCCCCCGGCCGCGATCGCGCCAAGGAGCGCCGGGGTGAAGTGCCGGCCGGCGGCGGGCAGTTCAGTGGACCCGGGCCGCTCGGCGTACACGGTCTGGTACTGCTCGAAGTCGTCCGGCTCGTGGATGTACATTGAATACGAGGGCCGGCCGATCGCCTCGAGGGCCGGCCACAGCCGCTCCGGGTCGCTGAAGCTGACGCGCCACACGCGCCGGTCGAGCCGCTCGACCAGCCGCCCGCCAAGGCCGGTGGCGCCAAACGCCAGGTCGAGGCCGGCCCGCGCCGCCCGCGCCGGGCGCACCAGGCAGTGCCACGTGCCGTCCGGGCACATCGAGAAGATGTTGAGCGTGACCTTCCCGCCCGCGGCGGTGGTCCCGGGCAGGAGGCTGTTGATGACGCGCGAGTCGTTGAGGACCAGGACGTCCTCTGGCCCCAGGTAGTCCTTGATGTCAGCGAAGTGGCGGTGCTTGAGCCTGCCGCGCGCGCGGTCGATGACCAGGAGGCGCGCCCGGTCGCGCTCCAGGCCCTGGCTCTCCACCGGCTCGCGGGCGATGAGCTCCATGGGCACGTCGAACTCGTATTCAGAAAGGCGCGGCGGCGCGATGCCTTCCAGAGCGCTCATGGCCGGCCGTCCTCCTCCCAGCTCAGGATCTCGTCGACGCGGGCGCGGGCGGCGTTCATGTGCAGCGACGCCCGGTACTTCTCGGGGGTCAGGTGGAAGTAGGCGATCATCTGGCGGATCTCCTCGAGCAGGTCGTAGACCGCGCTCCGGCGGGGCCACGACGCCGTGGCCGGCCGCCGCCGGCGGTACGCCGCCTCGACGACGGGGTAGTACTCGTCCCAGTGCCTGAACCCCGCCAGCTCGATGTCCGGGTCGGCGAACTGGGCGTGCTCGAGGTCGATGACGCCGATGACGCGCGTTGCATGTGGCGGCCCGTCGACCATGACGTTGGACATGTTGGCCAGGTTGGCGTGAATGAACGACGGGCGGATGTCGCGGTCATCGATGGCGCGGCCGGCGATGCCCTTGAGGCGCAGGAGCCGCTCCGGCTCGACCCCGGCCACAAAACCCAGGTAGTTGAGGCGCACAAACCCGCGCTCGCGGAAAAACGCGCCCCAGGTCAAAAACCCCTGCAGAAGGCCGCGGTGGTCGACCCAGCCGAAGAGCGGCGCCACGATGTCGCCCAGATCGGCGACAAGAGACCCGACCGCGGCGGCCACGCGCCGGCGGTCGCCCTCCGACAGGAGGTCCCACGCCTGGTCAAGCGGGGTGCCGGGCATCTTCTCCATGAGGACGTAGGCGCGGCCACCGGCGCCGGAGGCGCCCTGGGCGCCGAAGACCCGCGGCACGCGGACCTTGCCCGAGCCGAGGACGACCCGGCACAGGTGCGGCTCCTTCAAAAGCTGCTGCTGGTTCTCGATGCGTGAGTTCTCCGGCGCCACCTTCATCACGCATGTGCCGGCGGTGGTCGTGACCTCATAGACGGTGTTGCAGCGCCCGCCGCCCAGCTCGCGGCAGGAGAGGAGCGCCGCGCCGCCCAGGTGGCGTGCCACCGCGCCGGCGATCACGTCGCGTTCTACGTCAGCCTTTAGGGTCGATTCCATGCCCTCCATGCCCTCACCCCGTTTCGGCGGAGAAAAAGTCTGGGGCCGCCTCCCGCCACGCCCGGTCGCGGTCAAAGAGCCGATACAGCCGCCGCGGGTCAAACCCGTCAGGGAGCCGCCCGCCCGCGACGCAGAACGTGAACAGGAACAGGTCGGCGGTGAACAAGGCCAGCCGGTCGGCGTAAAGCCAGCGCAGGGGGTGGGCGGCCCACGCCGCGCCCTCGACGCCGCCCAGGGCCGCCGTCACCGCCGCGCGCAGGCCGGCGGTCGCCTCGGGCAGGCCGACCTTGGGCCGCGCCGCGATGGCCTCGCCCAGGCCGCCCGGCAGCAGGGTGGCGACCAGCGCGCGCAGGGGGCGCTTGGTGACCCCGCCGCTGACGAGCGCCCGCGGCGGCTGCGCCAGGGCGAAGCCGGCGACGCCCCGGTCGAGGTACGGGAAGGCGACCGGGGTCGGCGCCGCCTCCGCCCGCGCCTGGTGCAGGTGCAGGCTGGGCAGGCGTTCGCTGATGTTCATCCAGTACAGGGCTGAAAACAGCGCGTCACCAGAGAGCTCGTCCCAGGCGGCGAGGCGGCGGCGGAGGTCGCCGCCGGCGCGGGCGAACGGGCGGGAGAGGCCGTCAAGCCGCCGCTTGAGCCCGTCGACGTACAGCCGCGGGTGCGGGTAGATGAAGAAGTAGCCGGCGAAGAGCTCGTCGGCGCCCTCGCCGCAGAGCAGCACCGGCGCGGCGTGGCCGTCACCGCCGGCACCGCCGTCACCGCCGGGCTCGCGCGCGGCGGCGCGAATGGCCTCCGCCGCCTGGAAGATGGCGGCGCCGGGCGGTTGGGGCGAGGCCGTTCGCCGCACGACCTCGGCCCACAGTTCAAGCGGGGACGCGCCGCCGCCGGCGGCGGCCTCGACGCCGCGCAAACCGACCGCCGCGCACACCCGGCGCGCCGCGTCGCGGTCGGCGGCGGCCCCGCCGTCACCGCCGGCGGCGGTCACGGCGAACACCGGGCCGGCGCACGCCGGGGCGGCCTGGGCCGCGAGCGCCGCCAGCACCGACGAGTCGACGCCGCCTGAGAGGAGGACGGCGCCCCCGCCGCGCAGCGCGGACGATACGGCGTCAAGCAGGCGCTCCCTGAGACCGCGGGCATCGAGACCGCGATCATCCGCCGTGGGCGCCGGAGATGTCGTAGCCGCCGCGGCCGGGGCGGGGTCGCGCGACGCGACGGTCACCCGCAGCCGGCCGTCGCGTCCCGCCAGCGCCCGCACCGCTCCGCCGGACGGCACGCGCCGCACCGCGGCGAACGCCGTCCGGTCGCCGGTCGGGAACCGCAGCACGCACTCCTCCACCAGCGCGGCCGCGTCGAGGCGCCGGTCGACGGCCGGGTCAGCCGCGACCGCCGCCACGTCACCGGCCCACACGAGCGCGCGGCCGTCGCGGGTGACAGCATAGTACAATGGCTCCGGGCTCGCCACGTCGCTGCTGAGCGTGATCTCGCCGCTGTCGCCCCCGCTGCCGCCGCAGTCGCCGCTGAAGCGCCCCGCCCGGTCCATGCCCACACCCCCTATCCCCCACTGCTGTCGCCGTCTCGCCCGCCACCGCCGTGACCACCACCACCACCACCGCCGGCCAGCGCCAGCCGGTCCACCTTGCCCGTCGGCGTGCGCGGCATGTCGGCCAGGAACTGCACCTCGCGCGGCACCATGTGGCCGGGCAGGTGCGTCCGGCAGTGCTCGAACACGTCGGCGGCCGCCAGCGGGCCGCGGCTGACGACGAACGCGCGCACCGCCTCGCCCCACACCGGGCTCCGGTCCCAGACCACAGCCGCCTCGGCCACCGCCGGGTGGGCCATGATCGCCTGCTCGATCTTCTCGCCCGAGACCTGCACGCCGGCGAACTTGATCATGTTGCGCGTGCGCCCGATGAGCTCGAGGCGCCCCTGGGCGTCAAACCGCCCGAGGTCGGCGGCGTGGGCCCACTCGCCGCGGTAGTGTTCGGCCGTGGCCGCCGGGTCGCGGTAGTATCCCGCCGACAGCCGCCCGTCGGAGGTGCGCAGCGACTTGACCCATATCTCGCCGATGCCCGGCCCCAGCCCGCCGATGTCAAAGCCCGCAGGCAGGATCCTGACCGCGCAGCCGGGCAGCGGGCGGCCCACGTAGCGCCAGTTCGACTCCGGGTCGTCGTCCCAGTTGATCGCCGCCTGGCTGTACTCGCCCGACCCGTAGTTGTTGTGCAGGTGGTGGCCGAAGCGGTCGTGGAACTCGTCGCCCATGCGTGGGAAAAACGACGCGCCGATCATGCACAGCCGCACGCGCGGCCAGGTGGCGCGCTTCGCGGCCACATCCAGCAGCGCCCGGTACATGAACCCGACGCCGACGAGCACCGTCAGGTCACCCGCGGCCGCGGCCTTCAGCACCTGGCGCGGGTTGAAGCGCTCCTGGAGCAGGGTCGTCCCCCCGGTCATCAAGGCCGCCAGCAGAATCTGGTCGCGGCCGAAGCCGTTGAGGAACGGCAGCGCCCCCAGCGCCACGTCGTCTGGGGTGTAGCGCATGCCCTCCACCGCGTGTGCGACGCGGCCGGCAAGCTGCTCGCGGGTGATCATGATCAGCTTGGGGTGCCCGGTCGAGCCCGAGGTCGGGCAGAAGATGGCCGTCCCCGGCGGCGGCGGCTCAAGCTCCGGGCCGGCCGCGGGGGCGCCGCCGGCCGCCGTCGCCGGCCACAGCAGGGCGCCGGCCTCGTCGACCAGCAGCACGCGCACCGGCAGCCCGGCGAGCATGTCGCGCAGCGACGCGGCGTACTCGGCGGTGGTGACGAGGTGGCGGGCGCCGCCGGCGGCGATGATCTCAGCCATGGCCGCGCGGTGGTACGCCTGGTTGAGCGGGCTCACCACGGCCCCGCGCCTCAGGAGGGCGCAGAGCATCGCGGCGAACGCCGGCGTGTTGCCCAGGAGCACGACCACGCGGTCGCCGGGGCCGATGCCCAGCCGCGCCAGGTCGGCGGCGCGGCCCGCCGCCCGCGATGACAGCTCGCCGTATGATACCCGCGTTCCCCGCCACAGGAACGCCGGGTGCTCCGGGCGGCCGGCGGCCGCCCGCTCCAGCCACTCAAACGGCCCCACAGCGCCTCACCCCTCGTCCGCCGGCCTTGACCCGGCGACCAGCGCGGCCCACGCCCGCGCCGTCCTCGGCCGCGACCGGCGCAACTCGTCCTCCTCGATCAGCACCCCGAACTGTTGCTCCAGCGCCACGATGAGGCGGATCAGGTCCATGGAGGCGAGCTCGACCTCGCGGTCGGGGTCGTCCCGGCCACAGGCCAGGTGCGGCATCGCCGCAAGCGCGTCCAGAACGCCGGTCAGGGCGTCGTCCAACGTCGTCGTCATCGCCATCACCTCACGTTGAGCCCCGCCGCCACCTCACGCCCCGCCCCCCCGCCGCCACCGCCAGCGGTGCGCGTTCCACGTCACCGGGGTCACCGACGACCCGCCGGGGCGGAAGTTCAAGAGCCCCTCGCGGTGGGCCGAGACCTCGACCCGGTGATAGAGCGGCAAGGAGGGCAGGTCGCGGGCGAAGAGCTCCTGCTGGCGCCAGAGCAGCTCGATGCGCCGCCGCTCGGCGAACTCCTCCTCGGCGCGCTCGAACAGGCTGTCAACCTCGCCGTCGCGCCAGCCGGCGAAGTTGTGGCCGGAAAAGCCGTTTTCCGGGCCGGGGACCTGGCTTGAGTGCCACGCCCCGCGCCCGATCGTCTCCGGGTGCATCAACCACGCGTACAGCGCCAGGTCGAAGTCCCGCCGCGGCAAAAACTCCCCGAACACTCGCCGCGGCTCGTCCAGCCGCAGGTCGACGGCCACCCCGAACTCCCCCCACTGCCGGCACAGCTCGGCCGCGGCGCGCTCCCGCGCCGGGTCGCCCCGCGTCGTCGTCAGCGCCAGGCGCAGCGGCTGCCCGGCGGGGTCGACCCACGCCGGGCCCTGATGCGCCAGCCCGTCCTGATGTGCGAACCCGTCCCCGCGTGAGAAACCGCAGCCCTGCAAGAGCTCCGCCGCCCGGCGCGCGTCGCCGCCCAGGATGCGCTGCGGCCGGTGGGCGCGGTGGTTCGCGGGCAGCCAGGATTCGGCGACCGTGCCCCGGCCGCCCGTCGCCGCCGCCACCACGCGGGCGCGGTCGATGGCCGCCGCCAGGGCCTGCCGCACCTCGCGGCGGCGCAGGTGTGGGTGGTCGAGGTTGAAGTCGAGGTGCTCGACGGCCATGGACGGCGTGAAGTGCACGTCGACCCGGCCCCGGCCCTCACGGGCCAGCGCGGCGGCCTGGTCCAGGGTCAGGTTGTTGGTGGCGATGACGTCGATGTTGCCGCCAAGGAGCGCCTCGGCCATCCGCGCCGGGTCGGGGATGAAATGGAACGACAGGCGGTCGAGGGTCGCCCGGCCCTCGCAAAAGTCGGGCACGGCGGCCAGGTCGATGCGCTCCCCGGGCAGCCACGCGAGGAAGCGGTACGGGCCGTAGGTCACCGGGTGCCGCCCGAAGCCGCCGAGGTGGAACGACGCCGGGTCGCGCTGGTACTCGGGCTCCAGGATGTGCCGGGGCAGGACCAGGTAGTAGTGGTTGGCCGTCGCCAGGCGCCGGCGCCAGGTCACGACCAGGGTGTGCGGCCCCGGCGCCCGCATGTCGGCGATCTGCGGGTCGTACCAGCGCGAGTCGGCGACCTTGACGCGCGGGTCCAGCCGCAGCCGCCACGCCCACGCGGCGTCGTCCGCGGTCACCGGCCGGCCGTCGTGCCAGCGGTAGCCGCTGCGCCAGTGGTAGGTGATGCACATGCCGCCGTCGGCGGTGGCCTCCCAGCCGCGGCCGGGCGCCGGGATGCGCCGCAGCAGCCGCGGGCGCGGGCGGCCGCGGGCGTCATAGTGCACAGGACGCGCCGTCAGCGGCGCCAGGACGTCGGCCGCCGCCGCCATCGACTGCAGGCCCGGGAACAGTGATTCCGGCTCCTGGCTCAGCCCGACGCGCGCCGACCCGCCCATGTCAACCCCCCCAGCGCCACGTATTCGCGTTCCAGGCCAGGTACGTCCCCGACAGGCCGACCGCCTTGACCCCAATGAGGCCGCGCTTGACCGTCTGCAGGTGCAGCCGGAAGTACAGCGGCAGCGACGGCAGGTCGGCGGCGAACACCTCCTGCTGGCGGTGGAACAGCTCGATGCGCTTCTGGGTATCGAGCTCCTGCAGGACGGCGCTGATGATGCGGTCGTTTGCCGGGTTCTTCCAGCCGCAGAAGTTCTGGCCCGTCCAGTGGTTCTCAGACGTCGGCACCTGGCTTGAATGCCACAGGCCGAAGCCGGGCGCCGTCGGGCTCATGACCCACGACAGCATGACGAGCTGGAACTTGCGGCGCCGCAGCCGCTCGGCGATCAGCTCGGCGGGCGGGACCTCCTCCAGCACCAGCTCGATGCCGACCCGCTTCAGGTCGGCGGCCATGGCGGCGATGATGCGCCGCCGCAGCGGGTTGCCGGTGGTGGTCAGCACGGTCAGGCGCAGCGGGTCGCCGGCGGCGTTGCGCCGCGTCCCGTCCTCCCCGCGCCGCCAGCCGGCCTCGTCCAGGAGGCGGCGGGCGCCGTCGGGGTCATACTGGTACCGGGGCACGTTGGGATTGAAGGCGTAGTACTTCTCGCCCAGCCACGTGTGGGCGACGTTCACCCGGCCGCGGAACTCGCTTTTTATGGCCGCCTCGCGGTCAAAGGCGTGCAGGATGGCGCGCCGCACGCGGACGTCGCAGAGCACCGGGTCGTCAAGGTTCACGTCGATGTGCTCCCACTCGATGGCCGGGCTGTAGTGCGTGGCCACGAACTCGCCGGCGGCGGCCTCGATCTCGGCCATTTCCTCGAGCGAGAAGTTGTTCAGCTCGGTGGCGTCCACCTCACCCGCGATCTGCGCCGCTTTTAGCGCGGCGGCGTCGGGGTAGAAGCGGAAGATGATGCGGTCGATGGCCGGCCGGCCCTCGACGAAGTCCGCCACCGCCCGGATGTGCAGCTCGCGGCCCCGGTCCCAGCGCTCGAAACGGTACGGCCCGTTGCCCAGGGGGTGGTCCCAGAACGGCACCGCCTCCAGCCGCTGCGACCCCTGGAGGAGCGGCTCGTAGGCGCGGCGCGGCAGAAACGACGCCCCATAGGCGGCGCCGAAGAACAGGTCGGCGTGCGGCAGGCGCTCGCGCCAGCGCACCTCGAACTCCAGGTCGTTGAACACGATGATGTCCTCGATCTTGGCCTCGATCCAGCGGGTCACGATGGGCACCCGCGAGTCGAGGCAGAACTGCCAGCCGTACAGGACGTCGTCGGCGGTCACCGGCGTGCCGTCGTGCCACTTGTAGCCGGGCTTCAGGCGGTAGCGCATGATCATCCGGTCGCCCTGCACCTGCCACGTGCCGTCGTCAAACGACGGCAGCTTGGCGGCGACGCGCGGATAGGGCTGCCAGTTCTCGTCCCACTCGATCAGGGCGCAGAACATGGGGTTCATGACCGCCCCCGCGGCGACCGTGCTCTGCCCCTTGATCGCCAGCCCGTCGGGCTCTTGGGCCATGCCGATGACGACCGTCTTCTCGTCGACCACCGGTCCTCTGTTGCCCACCGTGTCAACCCTCCCTCGGTTTGGCCCAGTTCCACTCCTGGGCGTTCCACGTCACCGGCCCCACCGACATCCCCGTCGGGCGGATGCCCCGCAGGCGGCGGCGGTGCGCCACGACCTCGGCCCGCTGCAGGAGCGGCAGGCATGGCAGCTCGCGGGCGAACGCCACCTGCTGCTCGCGCATGATCCGCGACCGGCGCTCGTCGTCGAGCTCGGCCAGGGCCTGGGACAGGAGGAGGTCGTTGGCCCGGCTGCGCCAGCCGGGGTAGTTGCGCCCCTGCCAGTCGTTTTCAGCCGCGGGGACCTGCGACGAGTGCCAGGCGCCAAAGCCCATGGCGTGCAGGTGCATCGCCCAGGCGTACATCGCCAGGTGCTCGAAGCGCCGCCGCGGCAGTATCTCAGTGAACAGCTCGCGCGACGTGACGTACTGCGTGGCGCAGGCGACGCCGATCCCCGACCACGCCCGCGCGAGCCCATCGGCCAGCCGCCGCCGCAGCGGGTCGCCGGAGGTGGTCAGGAGCACGAGCGGCGCGCCGCCGGGCGGTACCAGGGTCCCGCCGCGGCTCTCCCACCCGGCCTCGACCAGGAGCGACCGCGCGCGGTGCCGGTCGCAGCCCAGGCGGGCCAGGACGGGGGCGTGGTCGGGGTGCCCCGTCGGCAGCCAGCTGGTGGCGACCGGCAGCCTGCCCGCCGCCGCCTCGCGCACCAGGTGCTTCTGATCCACGGCCAGGGCCAGTCCCAGGCGCGCCCTGGGGTCGGCCAGGGCCGGCGAGCCGCAGTTGAAGTCCAGCCGCTCCACGATCAGGCCCGGCTTGTACACGAAGCTGAAGTCCGGGAACGCCTCCTCCAGGGCGACCATCTCATCCAGCGAGAACTGCGCTCCGGAGACGAGGTCGACCTCGTCGCGGCGCCAGGCCGCGAGCAGCTCGTCAGGGCCCTTGAAGAAGCGGTACAGCAGCCGGTCGACCGGCCGCCCGGCGTCACCCGCCAGGCGGGCGCGCCTCTGGCGCCCCGGGGCGGGCGGGCGCACGCGCACGACCTCGAGGGACTCCCCGGCCACCCAGCGCGAGAACTTGAACGGCCCCATGCCCACCGGATGCCGCCCGAACGGGTGGCGCGGGAAGTTCACGGGGTCGGCGGCGAACGCCTCGGCCAGCAGGTGCCGCGGCAGGGCGCGGTGGCAGATGTTGGCGTTGGGAGTCATCTCGCTCCACGTCACGACCAGGGTCTGCGGGTCGGGGCAGGCCATGGCGGCGACCTTCATGTCGTCGGACTTGGTCACCACCGACTTGATGGCCGGGTCCGTCCACATGCGCCACGTCCACTCGATGTCGTGGCTGGTGAGGGGGGCGCCGTCGTGCCACTTCCACCCCGGCCGGAGCCGGTACGTGAGACGCATGCGCCCGCCGCTTTCGACCTCCCAGTCGCCGCCGGCCAGGGTCGGGATGCGCTCGATCCAGGTCGGGAACGGCCGACACTCGTCGTCATACTGCACCGGTCGCGTGTACAGCGCGGCCAGGACCAGGCCCGACGCGTAAAGGGGCGTGAACGCCAAGAACAGGTTGTCCGGCTCCTGGGTCAGCCCAAGGACCACCGTGCCGTCATCCCCTCTGCCCACAAAACCCCCTCCCCTTTCACGCGAAAGACTCCCGCCCGCCCATGCCTCAGCCCCGGCTCACATCACCGTCTGACCGTCCACGAACTCCGGCTGCCGCTCGCCCGCCGCCCACGGCGCCGGCGGCGGGTCGCTCACGTAGACCAGCGGCGGCGCGGGGACCGCCGGCCCCAGCTCCAGGTACGCGGCGAGGCAGTCGATCGGCGTCACGCCGCCGTCCTCGACCGGCCCGTCAAGGCGGAACCCCGCCCCGCCGCGGGCCAGGTACTCCTGCGTGGCCACCGACCAGCGGCCGTCCGCGCCGCACGGCGACTCGAACTCCATGCTCACCACGCGCTCCCCGGGCAGCCGCCGCGGGTCGACGGCCACCGCCACCCCCGCCGCCTGCACCAGCGTCCCCGCCAGCTGCTCGGCCTGGCGCAGGCCATGCTCCAGGCAGGCGGCGATCTCCTCGCGGCCCAGCCGCAGCCGCACCGTCCGGCCGCGGTAGGGCAGGACGTCGATGACGTCGCGGTAACGCGTGACCCCGCCCAGGTGCCCGGAGAACACGCCGCCGACCAGTTGCAGGGCCACGTCGCAGCCCAACCGCCAGCGCAGCGCCGCCGCCACCAGCCTTGCCACCTCCGCCCGCCCCCGCCGCGTGCGCACCAGGTTGCCGTCAAGGTACGGCAGGTCCGCCAGCCGGCGGTCCAACCGCTCCCGGTACGGTGCCAGCGCCGCCGCCACCTCCGGGTCCGGCGGGATCGCCCACCCGACCTCGTGAAGCGCCGCGCGCGCCCGCACGGCGCGGCCCGGCAGGACCTCCAGCTCCAGGTGCCCGAGGTGGCGGCCCTGCCGCGTCGCCTTGACCACCACCGGCCCCGGCCCCTCGTACTCCGCCACCGGGGCCGCGGCGCCGGGCGCCAGGAGGCCGCGAAAGCCGTTCACGTGGCCGCCGACGATTACGTCCGCGGCCGGGAACGCCGCCGCCAGGCGCAGGTCATCCGCCGTCGTCTGGTGCGTGATGACGACCACCACGTCCGGCCCGCGCGCCCCGCGCGCCCCGCGCGCCCCGCGCGCCCCGCGACCCTCGCCCACCGTGCGCCGCCCGCGTCCCGCGCGACCCGCGCGGCGCCCCACCAGCCGCTCCAGCGCCGGCACCGGCTCAAGCCAGCGGAACTCGCCGCGGGTGGCCGGGTTGAACTTGGAGAAGACGTCGGCTGAGAGGACGGATGCGACCAGCACCAACCCGGCCGGCGTGTCAAGGAGCGCGCTCTCAGGCAGCACCGGCCCGTCCGCGGCGCGCACGTTGCTCGACAGGATGGGGAAGCTCGCCCGCGCGGCGATGTCCCTGAGGTAAGCGCACCCGAGGTCGAAGTCGTGGTTGCCGGCCCCCATCGCGTCGTAGCCCGCGGCGTTCATCCCGGCTATGTCCGCCAACCCCCCGAACGCCGCCGACGCCGTCCCGCCATACAGCACGTCGCCGCTGTCCAGCAGCAGCACCGCGCCCCCCCGCCGACGCTCGCGGCGGGCCAGGGTCGCCCGCCGCTCGAGCCCACCGACCGCCCGCCCGTCAGGTCCGACGGCCGGCCAGATCGATGCGTGATGTTCAGAGGAATACAGGATGGTCAGCCGGCTCACCCGCTCATCTCCTCACGGCGCATCTCGAATCCCCGCACCTCGGGCCGCGTAAGCATCAGCACGGCGCAGGAGAACAGCCCCAACCCGCACGCGAGGAAGGCCGCCACCGGACCCAGGACCTCGATGAGCTGCCCGACCGCCAGAAACCCCAGCGGCAGGATCGACATGCCGATGGCGAAACCCATCCCGCTGACGCGGCCGACAAGCTCAGGCGGCACCAGGGACTGAAGCGACGTCTGCCACACAACGTTGAACACGGTGCTGCCGATGCCCAGGACCACCCCGGCGACCATGAGCGTTGGAAGGCCGGGCGCAAGGCCGACCGCCAGAAGCCCGAGCCCCTGGGCGGCCACGCCGGCGTACACGAGGAGCCCCGCGCGGCGGAGGTGCACCCCGGCCCCGAAGATGAGGGCCGCGGCCACGGCGCCGGCGGCCTGGGCGCTGTATGCCAGGCCCAGCCCCGAAAACCCCACGCCCGGTTGGGCCTTGGCCAGGAGCGGCAGCGCCACCAGCCACGGCCCGGCGGCCAGAACGTTGCCCAGCGCCGTGAAGACCGACGCGCCGAGCAGGAAGCGGTGCCGGGCGAGCTCGCGCCAGCCGGGCAGGATCTGCCGCCACATCGGCTCGCGGCCGCCCCCCGCCGCCGCCGCCGGCCGCGGCGCGACTCGCAGCATGGCCAGGGTGGCGACCGAGACGATGAACGTCGCGGCGTCGAACAGCACCGGCGTCGACAGGCCGCGCCACATGACCATGCCCGCGGCCAGGGTCGGCCCGATGACCATCGCCGCCTGGCGGGTGGCCGCCAGGAGCGAGTTTGTCGGCGGCCGCAGCGCGGGCGGCGCGATGTCGGCGATGCACGCCATCGACGCCGGGAAGAACAGGGACTCCAGGAGCCCAAACAGGGCCATTGAGAGGTACAGCATCCATAGCTGCGCTCGCCCGAGGAGGACGACGGCGCCCAGGGCGGCCACGATGGCGGCCCGCCCGGCATCGGCCCAGATCATCACGCGGCGGCCACTGACGCGGTCGGCCAGCGCCCCGCCGAAGAGGAACATCACGGCCTGCGGCAGCGACGCCGCGACCAGCACCAGCGACACCTCAAGCCCCGAGTCGGTGAGGGTCGCCGCGATCCACGACAGCGTAACCTGGTACACGCGGTCGCCGAGCAGCGAGCACGATTGCCCGACCCAGTACAGCCGCACCGCACCATTCTTCAGAGACAGGAGCCAACTGGCTTTGTTGGCCAAAGCCGCCCCTCCTCCCGCGCGGGCGACGCCGCGCCAAGCGTTGCCGAAATAGGATGTCAAGTATCGACGCCTGAGACCTTGACCGCAGTCGCGACTCCCCTGCGCCAGTGGCGCATCAGTCAAGTCTTGCTCGACTGCTAGTCATATAGTACAGGTACAGGCAGTCCAAGCATACCATATCCCCCCTAATTTGTCAAGCTATCCCTGGTCAATAATCCTGGGTCGAGGTCCTGGGGCGCAGGGTGCCGTAACCTGGGGGCTCAGGCAGAATATGCCTGGGCGGTGCTAAACGAGAAGAGCCGCTGACGCTGGCGGCTCTCGCGAACTCGTGACCCGCGGGGCCCCGCACGGGCCATCTCCGGCACCAGTTTACCGGCATTGGGTGGGTTTGTCAATCAAGCGCCAATGTGGCGTGATGCTTGCCAGAAAAGGGATCCCCGCCCTAGCGGGCGGGGATGGGCCTGCCAGTCGAAGCTATGGTCGCACCGGCGGGGGGCGTCGGGGTCGGGACAGGTCAGGGCTGGGAAACGTCGGGGGGAGGTTCGCCCGTCGCCGCTGCCTCCTTCTTCGCTACGTCTTGCTCAGCAGTGGACTCCGTAGGAACAACCGTGGTCGGCGCAACCTCGAATCTGGCGGGCCTTTCCGGAGCAGGGGCCGCTTCTCTGAGCTTGCGCATCATCTTCACGTAACGGCGGAACGCCCACCCAGCAGTGGACAGAACGACGGCGGCCATCAGGCAGAACCATGTCATTCTGAGGGGGTTCCAGAAGGCGAGGCGGCAGGCTAGTGATAGCGAGCCCGAAGCCATGGCCACCAGGGCGGCCATCACTACAATGGAGGAGTACCCGAAGTGTTGCCCATCGTGAACCAACCAGTGCTCCCACCCAAGAAGGCCACGCCGGGCCATTGCGTTGACCTTGCCCTCGAGCCGGCTCAGGTACCGCCCGACCCTCCTCATTCTCTCTTCCTCCGCCGTTGACAAGACCAGGAGCAGAATGCACCACCCCGGCAGGATGAACGCCAGCATGCAGAAGGGCAGGAAGGTGTTTGATGCGCCGGGCGCCGGCTCACTCACTCTCCCTATCAAACCGGAGGCGCCGAGCAATTGGGCGGTGGCCAGCACGAAGACGCCCAGAGTGGCGAAGCCGAGGTTCAGAATGGCGATGCGGCTCGCCTTTGTCCGTATCACCTCGGCCCGCAGCGCGCGGTACTCGTCCATCACGATTGTGATTCTATCCTGCATATCCATCGGAATTGGCCCCGCCCCCTCTTGGCGCCTCAGACGGGCAGCGAGACTGGGCAAAGTCACATGTCATGCCAATCCCAGCCAATGCCATTGTTCGCTAAGCAACCGCAAATCCCCTGCTTCAGGCGTAATAGTTAATAGGATTACAGGTATGGACAGGGATGGAAGCAGCAGGGGCCACGGGGCGCGGCTGGTCGCCCCGCGCAGTGACAGGAGGGCCCGCCGGCCCTCCTGTGGGATGATGCCCCATTGTGCGTGACATGCGTTGACGTTCCATCACGTGCGGGTGTAGGCTAAGGCTAGGCCGGGCGCATCGCGGCCCGCCCAAAACGAGACGTCAGCCGGCTTTTCGGCGAGCTTTCGGCTTCCTGGGCCAGAACCGGGTCGCCCCGGCCGGACCGCCCGGCACCACGTATTATGACCCCGGGCCGCGTGAAGGTGAAGGAGCTGCCGGGTGCGCGGCCCCGGCCCCGGCGTGGACCCCCAGACCTACGTCACCGAGGTACAGTTCCCCGTGGAGAAGGCGTGGCCCCGCGGCAGGGCGCGGGGATCCGCACCACCCCGGCGGCCTCATCCCACTCGACGCGGGCCGCGCACGCCGCGGCGACGAGGTCAACCGGCACCATGAGCCGCCCGCCGACAAACGCCGGCGGCGCGTCAAGCGGCACCAGCTTGTCGCCGGCCATGGCGCTGATGACCGGGACGGCGGCCATGAGGCGGGCGATCTTCGCCCCCCATGCCGGGTCGGTGGCGTAGTGGCGGTTCATGCCGCGCAGCGTGGGCGTCACGAAGTACCTGCCGCCCGGGGTGAGATACTCGCGCACCACGTAGCGCGTGACGTAGTCGATGCACTCCGCAAACGACACGAACGCGCGCGCGCTCGCGAGCGGGCTGGCGTCGTAGGCCTGGAACCCGAAGAGGTTCCTCTTCTTCTGAGCGATGGCGTTCCTGCCCCAGCCGCTCTCGAGGATGGCGTGGGCACACAGGTACCGGGCGCTGACCCGGTACTTCTCTTCTGCATTCATGAAGGCGGCGCCGAGCCCGGCCATGGGCGTCCCGCCGAGGTGCCGGTCCAGAAGCGCCGCCGTCACGCCGGAGGGCAGGCGCAGGTCCAGGTCAAGGAAGCGGTCCGTGGCAATTGCGGTCGCCACTATCATCATCCCCCGTCGCGCCATGCTGCCTCGCGATGCGCCGTACTGCCTCGCGATGCGTTGCAGTGTCTCGTCGCGCGTCGCGCCGCACTGCCGCGCGTTGCGCTGTACTGCCGCGATACATAATATGCGGATGGGCGGCGGTTGGACAGGGAGGCGGGCTGGGGGGCAGGGGGGCGAGCCAGGCGGCAAGTTGCGCCACCAGCGCAAATGGCAAGAGGGCCCGCCGGCCCTCTTGCTTGTTGCACACCCGATTGTGGGTCGCGTACCCGATTGTGCGTCGCGTACCCGATTGTGCATTGGTTGCCAGGGACCAGTTCGGTCCCTGTCAGTCCCTGACGGCCGCGTGCAGCCAACCAGTCTTCGGGTCGCCCTCGACGACGATCTCCTTGAACCCGGCCTGCCTGGCGTACGGCGCCAGTTGCGCCGGGGTCATCCCGTCGACCTGGATGTCCGCCGCGGCGGCCTGCGCGTGCCACGAATTGGGCTTGCCGCCGACCTCGGCGTTGTGCTTGGGGCAGCGGTAGGCTGACGTGAGGCGCACTGGCTTTCCGACCGCCTCGCGGAATCGCTGCAGGCTATCGACGAGTTCCCCCAGAAGGTCATTGACGAGCAGCGTCCGGCAGCACTTGCAGGCGAGCTCAGCAAGCTGGAAGTTGGGGCTGATGTACAGCTCCCGTAGCGGCTTGGGCCACATGAGCCATCGGACCCTCCTTCTTCCCGGCGGCGCCGGCAGCGCTTGCTGCTGCGGTGCACGCAGCTGCCGGCACCAAATGCCAGTTTCTGGATCCAGTATAGCAGCCGGGAGAGGGAGGGGTTGTCAAAGTGTGCCAGAAGGTCGGCAATGTCGCTCGCCGGGGTTCGACGCGCAGGGGATCTCGCCGAGGCCCGCCAAACAAAAGGAGCCGCAATGGCTTGCGGCTCCCGCGTGTCCATGATGGGCCCGGTGAGGTGGGAAGCTGTTACCGCAGGAAGAACAGGGCGCCAGCGCACAGAAGCCCAATGATGACGATGCCCCACAGGGTCGCCCGGTTGGCGTCAGACAGGCTGAGGTTGAACAGCCCGTGGATCAACAGGCCCAGAATCGCTGCCCCGCCCAGGCCGATGAGAACGTCCATGAGGATGATGCCTGCTGCCACGGCCTGCTCCCCCCGCTGGTGCCAGTTGCAGCCTTATTGTATCGCCTTATACTCCCAGCGTCAACTGGCGCTGGACCCGACGCTAGGCTGTCGATTGCTGGCGAAGTGCTGGAATGCCGGGTGGGTTCCCCACCCAGGTGGGACGTTTGGCCTCAGGATCCCGGTATGCTCGCTCCTCCCGTTGCGCTGGCATCCTTTTCGGCGAAGTACTGGACTGCTGCGCAGTAGACGACCCTCGTAGCGCGTTCGTAGAAGTTTTTGGAGCGCCAGAAGAACAGCCAACCCAGAAGGCCGGATATGACACCAAAGACAAGGGATTGGAATGTGGACAGCGAGATGCTCAGCGGCACGCCTAAGAGTGCGGCAAGGCTGGCCAGGGTGGCTATCCCGCTGAGGAGCGACAACGACCGGTTAAGGTCGGAGCGGGCAATGAATATGGGGTAAGCCGGTGTTCGATTCCAGACCAGCGCATATGCCAGGTCGAAGCGCGCCATCTTCAGACCCTCCTCGGATGCGTCTGGCAGATGACTGTCCGCCAGCCCTATGACCCGGGCCTTGTGAGCCTCGAGGGAGACCTTCTTCCACCAATCTGCCCTGTCACGCAGCTTTCCTATGGTGAGTCTTGACAGCCCCGATAGCACCTCGCCGGCGATGTACGCGAAGACCACCACAAACGCGGCCTTCGCCCATTCCCCGCCGCCGGCCACGTAGCTCCACAAGGGCGGGTAGAACAGGCTGGCCAAGAGCAATGCAAGGGTGCCGGGGAAGAGGATACCGAAGATGTCATATACGTTGAAGAGCGGATTGACCGTCACCGCTTTACCACCCTCTCGCCTGGGACATTGTACACCGCCATCCGTTATTCTCCAGGGTCGGGGATACTCCTGCCGCACACCCCGAAGCTCTTGGGGCACCCCGCGGGGCGGGGTTGCCCGCGCCGCCCAACACGAAAGGGCAGGTGAGTCCGCCTGCCCTCAAGACTGAAACCAGTCTTGCCTAGCGCCTGCGACTGGCGCCTACGAGAGGTAGAGCTCCTTGAACTTGCGCAGCAGCTTGTGCAGCTCCTCTGCGTGCCGGCGCCGATGCGCTCCTCCTCGATCCTCTCAAACGCCTCAAACATCTCGTTCCGCTTCTCCGGCGGCAGGAGCCTCTCCGCCAGCGGAAAGAGGACGCTGTTTTCCTTGTTGATGTGGTTACTCAGCAGGGCGCTGTAGTTCCTGGCGTTCTCTACGAACCGGGACACGGCCGCCCGGTCGCCCGAGCGCACCCCGGCCACGGCGTCGCCCATGCCCCGGACGTACTGGCGCCCCGTGCCGTGCTCCGCCAGCATGACGCCGACGGGGCCGCCCTCCCCGGCATCCTTCAGCGCCGGGAAGAGCTGGTCCTCCTCCTTGCCGTGGTGACACTTGTCAGCAAACACCCTGAAGAAGTCCACTATCTGCTGCAGATGGTCGGGTTCGACCTTGTCCCCCTTTTCGAGCCGCGCGCAGACCTTCCCGACGATCTCAAGCATCAGACCGATGCCCCGGTGTTCATCCCGCAACACCTGAGTGGGCTCCACCGGCAACACCTCCCTTACGCTGACTATTCTAGGGCATGACCCGCTGGGCTGTCAACAGCGCGGGCCGATGAGTGAGACACTAGGCGAGAGGATGAAGACGGGGTGGAGAACTCGTCCAGATGACGGCCGGCCAGACAATGCAGGAACTGGCGTCGTGGAATAGAGAGCCCCCGCCGCCGTTCCTGACGCCACATCCTCCAATGCCAAAGAAGGGAATTGAGCCAGTAGTTGTGCACCGGAACGATTTCCGGGCGTTCGCCCTGCCGCCGGAGTTCCAGGCACTCGTTCAGAAGATCCTCTATGGCTGTGTGCAGTTTGGCTCGGACGGACCTGGGGGCAAGGCAGTCCAGGGAGCAGCCGGCAGAAATCGGCGGGTATGGGCACGAATGGCTCTAACGTTTGATCTGCGAGCAGCGGTTGCAGCACGGGGCGGGGCGCACGGGCCGAGCGCTTGGAAAAAAGGGGGTGGAAGAGGCGTTGCCTCAGGACGAGGTGTGGCCTGCAGGCCCGCACACACTGGCCAAGGTCGAGATAGTCAGGGAGTACCTGAAGGCCTGGTTCGCCATACTCTCTCATGCAGGCTATAGCCGGTTGCTCTACATCGACGGATTCAGTGGCCCGGGGGAGTACTCAACGGGTGAGAAGGGGTCGCCGATAGTTGCCCTTGAGACAGCCCTCAGCCACCGGGCCAACCTCGGGTCCACTGAGCTGGTCTTCATCTTCATCGACAGAGACCCAGCGAGGATGAAGCATTTGCAGGGGCTGCTTGGAGGCTACGAGCTGCCTGGCAACATTCGGTACTCCTGCCACACGAGCGAATTCTCTGTGGTCTTCGGCAAGCTGATGAAGCACATGGGGAGTCCCGGCTCACGCCTGGCCCCGACCTTCTTGTTCATAGACCCTTTTGGCGTTTCTGGCATCCATCATGACCACATCCGTCAGTTGATGAGTCACGAGACATGCGAGTTTCTCATAACGTTCATGTTCGAGCACATTGCCCGGTTCAGCATGACTACTGAGTTCGCGGCCCACCTGGACAATCTATACGGTACCCCCGACTGGCGCTTGTGCTTGAGTCTCGACCAGGAGGATAGACGCTGGGCCCTCCTCTCCTTGTTCGAAAGCCAACTGAAGAAGACGTCAAAGTACATTTGGTCATTTCGAATGGTCGACCAGCGAAACAAGGACCTTCTTCGGAACCAACCACATCCGTGGTTTGGAAAAGATGAAGGATGCCATGTGGAAGGTTCAACCGTCGGGAGACTACAGATTCTCGGATCGCAACGCTGGGCAGGTCTACCTTTTCGAAGGCACGCCGGATCCTGCTGCCCTGGGAAGACACCTTGCGAAGGAATTCGCCGGAAGGAAGGGCGTTCGATTCGAGGAGGTGGTCGAGTTCGTGTTGGTTCGTACCAACTTCAGGAGTGCTCACGTCCGGCCTGCGCTCAAGGACCTGGAGGTCCAAGGACGCATCGGGGGTTTCGCGGGCCGAAACAGGGCTTCGACCTATCCAGCAGGAACCACAATGACGTTTGCCGAATGATCTGTCGAACGCGTGTTCGCATCGAATGGAGGGGGCAACATGGGGCTTAGCTCCAAGATCGAATGGACCGAGGCCACCTGGAACCCCGTCACCGGCTGCACCAAGGTCAGCCCTGGGTGTACGCACTGTTATGCAGAACGCCTGGCCCACCGGCTCCAGGGCTCAGGCATGCAGCGTTATGCCAACGGCTTTAAGGTGACCGTTCACCCAGATGTGCTGGCCCTCCCCCTGCTCTGGAAGCGGCCTTCCCTGGTCTTCGTTGACAGTATGGGTGACCTGTTCCACGATGACGTGCCATTTGACTTTATCGCTCGAGCCTTCAGGGTAATGGAGGAGGCGGGCCACCACACTTTTCAGGTGCTCACCAAGCGCGCACAACGATTGGCTGAGCTGGCCCCGCGACTCTCTATACCGCAGAATGTCTGGATAGGGGTCAGCGTGGAGAGCGATGACTACGTTGTTCGCGCGGACCTGCTCCGTATGGTTCGATGCAAGGTCAGGTTCCTTTCGCTTGAACCGCTATTGGGGCCTCTCCCGAGCCTGTCACTCGAGGGCATAGACTGGGTGGTTGTCGGGGGAGAGTCCGGCCCCCAAGCCAGACCAATGAAGGCGGAATGGGCGCGTCAGATGCGCCAGAAATGCCAGGGCGAGGCCGTACCCTTCTTCTTCAAGCAATGGGGCGGTCGGAACAGGCGCGCCGCTGGACGGCTCCTTGATGATCGCCTCTGGGACGAAATGCCCCAAGGTTTCGAAAGGCGAATCAAGACGACCCCCTCTACCGTGGCACTGGTCCCCGGCTAAACCCACCCTCCGGGGCGACAGCTACCGGCTCCGGGTGAAGCGCAAGGCGGGCGTGTGGTGCAGCACCCGGGCGGAGAGCTGCAAACGAAAGGAGCCGCAATCGCTTGCGGCTCCTACGTTTCGGTGGTGGGCCGGGCAGGGCTCGAACCTGCGACCTGCTGATTATGAGTCAGTTGCTCTACCCCTGAGCTACCGGCCCCTCACGGCGGCGCGCCAGCCGGGCCACCGCCGCGTCTATAATTATAGCGCAAAAGGGCGGCGAACGCAAAACGCGCTTCTCGCGCGCCCGTACACTGAGCGGCGCCCGCCCCATCTGCTGACCCGCTCGCATGACCAGCCCGCACGCCCGGCTGGTGCCCCCCATGTCAAGCCTCGCCCGGCTCGCTGCGCTCGGCGCCCACATCCCCGCCTGCCGCCAGCTTATCCAGCGCGCGCCGGTAGGCGTCCATGGTCGGGGCGTTGTAGAGGACGAACGTCACGCGCCGGAGGGTCGTCGCCCCGCGCAGGTGCTCGGCTGCGGCGGTTAGGGCGATGCCCGCCGCCTCGCCCACGGGGTAGCCGTAGACGCCGGTGCTTATCGACGGCAGGGCCAGGGAGGCGCAGCCGCGCCCGCGCGCCAGGTCGAGCACGCGCCGGTAGGCGGAGCGCAGGAGCCCGGCCTCGCCGTAGCTGCCGCCGTCCCAGATCGGGCCGACGGCGTGGATCACGTAGCGCGCCTGGAGGTCGCCGGCCGTCGTGACCACCGCGTCGCCGGTGGGGCAGCCGCCGATGCGCCGGCACTCGTCCATGATGCGCGGGCCGCCGGCGCGGTGGATAGCGCCGTCGACGCCCCCGCCGCCCGCCAGCTCGGCGTTGGCGGCGTTGCCGATGGCGTCGGCCGCGTGCCTGGTGATGTCGCCCTGAACCAGCTCCAGCGTCCGCCCGCAGATGATGAGCTTATCCACGGCGAGCCCCACCCCCCGCCCCGTTACCCGCCCCAATGCCTACCTCGCCATCCGCCCCGCGCCTCGCCCCGCGTTCGTCCCCGGGGTACCACGGCGACGGCCCGGCTGGCGGGGCCACGGCCAGCACGCCCGCGAAGTTCGCCGCCTGCAGGTGGCGCGCCACCGCGCGCAGGGCCAGCTGCGGCAGGTTGCAGTCGATGCTCAGGTGCGCCAGCAGCACGGCGCGCGTGGAGCGGCCGACGATGCGCGCCAGCGCTGCCCCCGCCTGCTCGTTGGACAGGTGACCGCGGTCGCCGAGGATGCGCTCGATGAGGTAGTGCGGCCGGCCCGAACGGCGCTCGAGTTCGGGGTCGTGGTTTGACTCGAAAATCAGGTGGTGCGCGCCGCGCAGGAGCTTGACCAGGCTGTCGTCCACGGTGCCGAGGTCGGTGACCACCGCCAGCCGCTCGCCGGCGGCTTCGATGATGAAGCCCACCGCGTCGCGGGCATCGTGGGGCTTGGCGAACGCGGTTACCCGGAACGGCCCGACCCGAAACGGCGCGAACGGCGCGATCACCTGGCGCAGGGCGGGCTCGATGGGCCCGAACTCGCCGTCCGCCTCAGCCCACACCCCGGCCGGGGCGAAGACTGGGAAGCCGTGGCGCTGCGGCAGCGGGTGCCTGAGGCGCATGGCGCGCGTGTGGTCGCCGTGGCGGTGGGTCAAAAGCAGCCCGGCGACGCGGCCCGCGTCGACGCCGCGCTCGGCGAGGGCCGCCTCCAGGCGGCGCAGGGGCGTGCCGCAATCCACGAGCAGCGCGGCGCCGCCCCTCCCGCCCCCCGTCACGGCCACCAGGTACGCGTTGCCGTGGGTGCTTGAGCTTGCCAGCGAGCAAAAACAGATGCCGCGACCGCCCCGGCGGCCCGGCCGCGCCGGGCGCGCCGGCCGAGTCGCGGCCGGCATGAATTCGAGCTCGATCTGGTTGAAGGTACGCCGCGCCACGTGCGTCCCTCCCCGCGTCACCCGCGCGGTATCTATTCCCCGCCCCCCGACGCTTCTCCTGCGGCGGGCGGGATGATCGCCCGGGCCGCGCCGCGCGCGCCCAGCCCGCCGAGGACGAGGTCGATGGCCGGCTCCAGGGCGGCGACCGCCGACCCGGGCGCGCCGCGGCCGAGCCAGCCCACAAGTGACGCCACGACGGCGCCGATGATGACGTCGGAGGCCACCGCGCCCGGCGTCGCCGGGTGCAGCCGCCCGGCCTCCTGGCCCTCGCGCACGACGGCGCCCAGGAGCTCGCGGTAGCGCGCGCGGAGGTCGGCCAGCGGCGCCAGCCCGTCCGCGCCCAGCCGCGCCGCCTCGCAGGCGATCCGCGCCACGTCAGGGTTCTCGCCCAGGTAATCGACCTGCATGCGCAAGGCCCGGCGCAGGGAGACGACCGGGTCGGCCGCCGCCGGCCGCGCCTCGTCAAGCGTCCAGCACAGGTACTCCAGCACCTCGCGCAGGAAGTGGAGCAGTATGGCCTCCTTGCCGGGGAAGTAGTCGTAGATGGTGCCCAGCCCCACCCCGGCCCGCGTGGCGATGTCGCGCATCGAGGCGCCGACAAAGCCCCGCGCCGCAAAAAGCTCGATGGCGGCATAAAAAATGGCGTCGCGCTTCGCTGGGTCGCGCCTCCGCCGTGAAACCCGCACCGCCGTTGTGCCCGGCACCCCGGGCCGCGGCCGCCCGCCGGCCTCGAAAGCATCGCGCACCGGCCACCCCACCGCTCCTGCTCCCGCTCCCGTCGCCAACACCTTCACTCCTCAAATGGGCGCGCCCCAAGCGCGCGCCGGATTCTCTCCCATCCCCCCTCCACGACCACAAATCAATGCATCTGGCGCGCCTTGATTATACCACGGGCGGGCGGGGCGGGGAAGGCTCGGCGCCCGCCCGTGGGGCGCCGTGACACCGCCTGCCGCCGGACGGCTGCCCCCCGCGCGGGGCAACCCGCCACGGTGCACGGCCACACTTCCCCCGGCGCCGCAACCCGTTGGCGGCCGCGCCATTATCGCCCCGGCGGGCCGCACAGGGGCCCTCAAACCGCGCGCGCCCTCAAGCTGCGTGCGCCCTCAAGCCGCGCGCGCCCTCAAATCACGCGCCGCCCTCAAGCTGCGTGCGCCCTCAAGCCGCGCGCGCCCTCAAATCACGCGCCGCCCACCGCCCGCTTACTGGCACCCAGGTAGTGGAATGGAAGGGTGCGCGCCCTTGAGCGTCGAACTGGGAAGTACGTGGTATGGCAGAATAATCCGGGACCGGCAAGGCTCGGCTTGCCCCGCGCGCAATCAAGAGGAGGCCGGCGTATGAGGAAGCTCCAGGACCTCTATCCCTTGTTCCCGGATCTGAGCGCAGACAAGAAAGACATACTTGACAAGGTACGGCGGGAGGTCCAGCAGCGGTTCGACCATGCCACCAAGTCGCCCAAGACGGGATGGCTGAACGAGTTGGTGTTCCACCACACCGGGCATAGCCTCGACCTTCTGTTCATGGCCGCCCTGCTCCTTGGCGACAGCCGCTACCGCCTGTCAGAAGATGAGGTCTATGCCCTGTTCCTTGCCGCATTGATGCACGATGTGGGACTGGTCAAGTGCCACAGTCTGAGTGAGCGGCACCTGCATGGCACGTTCTCCGAGCAAATGGTGGATGACATCATACACCGACGGGGGCTTGCCGGCAAGATCCCGTGGACGACCGTCTCCACGGTGCAGATCATGGTGCGTCACCACACCAAGGAGGGGTCGGGCGAACTGCCGGCTGGGCTGGTTGGCATTGAGGGCTGGCTCACGGCGCTCTTGCGCGTCGCTGACGCCTGTGACCTGAGCTCTGACCGGGCCCCCCTGCGCGAGTGGCGGGGGCGCCGGGGCAGGCTGCCCCTGCTGAGCCGCTATCACTGGGTCATCCACCGAACCGTCGCCAATGTGAGGCCGCGGGACCGGAACATCGCCGTCACCGTCAAGGTGCCCGACCCGGAACTGCTACGCTTCCTTGGCGAAACCGTCGTGAGCGACCTCGAAACAGAGCTCAAGCTCATCCAGCCCGTGCTGCCGCGGAAGGACATCCAGTTTGAAGGCTTCGAGCGGGTGACCCTCACCGTGCTCCCGGGCGGCGACGCGTCAGTCCCGGAGCTGCTGCAGGCCGGGTTCTGGGCCCAGGCACGGAGCCTCTACCGGATCAGAAGCTCTAGCGATCTGGTCGGCTTTTATACCAGTACCGTGAACGCCCTGTGCCGCTCGAACCTCAGCCTCCCCCTGGTCGAAAAGAGCATCGCGGCGATGAACGAGGTGCGGCGCGAACAGCCCCAGGCTATCGCGCTGCAACGGGCGGTTGAGGCCGTTCTGGCCGTCCCGCAGACGCCCGAGTGGCGCGACCAGGTGAGGCAGACTGTCGCCAGGTTCGCGAGGCTCCGCCGGGAATCCCTGCGGCAGACAGCCGCCAAGGCCGCCGACAGGTTGGCCGAGATCACCCCGGCGAATTTCCTGCTTTTCTCGTACAGCGGTCCGGTGATCGCCGCGCTGAAGGAGCTCTACGAACGCGGCCGTGAGTTCAAGGCATATGCCACCACCATCCGGGGCATCGTCGAGATCGACTACCTGTTCATCCTTGAGGGCCAATCCAAGGCCGACATACCCTATCCAATCACAGCCGTGACCAGTTCTCTCCTGTTCACAGTGTTGTCCTCGTGCAACATCGGGGCTGTCCTGATGGGCTGCGAGGTGGTCTGCCCCGATGGTAGCATTGTGTCAAGCTGCGGCTGTCGCATGGTCGCCCAGCTCGCGGCCTCCCTCAAGCCGCCGGTGCCGGTGTACGTGATCACCGACGGCGCCAAGGCTACTGCCAAGAACCCTCATAGCATCGAGATTGCCAAGCGCCAGCTGCGCCAGTTCCTGCAGCAAGAGTTGCCGGGCCGGGTGCCAACCCGCGGCTGGCACTCGCTGAACGAAGAGTTCGCCATTTCGGAGGTCGTGCCGGGCGACCTGGTCGAGATCCTGTGCGACGAGCTGTGGGAAAGCGCGCCTGCGGCCGGCGGTGCCCGGGGGCAGGCGTCGCACTGGAGCGGCTGGACACTGGCCCTGGATGTCGATGGGACGCTGCGCGACGGGACCGGTCGCGTGCCGCGGGACGTGTGCGCCAGGCTGAGGGCGGTGCTGGCCGGGGGCGGCACGATCATCCTCGCCTCAGGCAAGGACGACGCCTACCTGCGGACCTTCGCTGAAAGCCAGCTCGGCCTGGACCCGGAGCGACTCACATACGTCAGCGAGAATGGCTGCCGCGTGACGTGGCGGGAAGGGGCTCGCCCGACGTGCCTGGAGTTCCCGGCGGGGAAGGCGCAGAAGGAGTGGCTGGTCGGGAAGCAGGCGGACCTCCAAGCGAACCTGGAGGCGAGCGTGGACTTCCAGCGCGCCAACCACATCCAGTGGACGATCATCGCCGCCCCTGAGGTTCCCGCCGACCGTGTTGAAGCCCTCCTCGCCAGCGCCTGGTCGCTCCTCGGCGGGATTCGCCTGGGGCCGGATGAATCGGTGATGTGGCTGGAGGACGGCAGCGGCATAAGGATGTACGAGCACCCCGATTCCATAGACTGCCTGCCCGCCCATGCCGACAAGGGACGCGCCCTCATGGCGGTGCTCAGCGGGCGCGGCCTGCGGGCCGACCGCGTCATCGCCATCGGCGACGGGGTGAATGACGTTCCCATGTTCCGGGTCGCTGCTCACGCCATCGCGGTGCGTGCCCGCGAGGAGGTGGGGCGGGAGGCCTGCGCCCGGGCCCAAAGCGCCCTGGAGGCGCTGGGCGTGGCTGAGGCATGGGCCAAGGGCCTGCCCACGCCGAGAAAGTCGATCCCGGAAATCCCCGTAATCCCCCCGCCGAGTGCGGCCGGGCCCGTCAGTCAGCCGGGGGCGCCGCCAAGCTCGGCAGCGGGCGCTGCTGCGGGGGAGCGATGAACACCTCGACGATCATCAGGCCGTAGGGCCCGCCGGGGACCACGGCGATGCCCGCGCGGGTGAACGCGGGGCCCAGGATTACGGCGCGATGGCCGGGGCTGGCCATGAGCATCGCGTGCGCCCCGGCGACGCTGGTGTGGCCGGCGAGGTTCTCGCCCGCCGCCTGAAAGTGAATGCCCGCACGATGGAGCCGCGTGGCCGGCGTGGCGCCGCCGGGGGCGATGTGTGCGAAGTACTGGCGGGCGATCATGTCGCGGGCGTGCGCGGCGGCCACATCGGCCAGGGCGGGGTCGGCCACCAGCGGCTCACGACCGGCCGCCCGCCGCTCGACGTTGACCTGGGCCAGCAGCCACGCCGCGGCACCGGCGTCAGCGGCAGGAGGGGTGACGGTGGCGCCCGTGGCGGCCGCGCACGCCGCCGGCGGGATGACGAAAAGCGCCACCACGAGGAGCACCGCGAGGCACCCCGCCGGCCTGAACGGCAGGGGCGGGCGTTTGTCATCGTACTGGACCACGACTGAGACCTCCCTGCGGGACCCTTGTTCCGAAACGAGGGGCCCCACCGGGGAGGCCCCCTCCGGCAGCCCGGCCGGCTCGCGCGGCCGCGAGTCCCGTGGCTTTGCGCCCCACCCTCGCGGGTGGTTGGCCTTTTTCGGAAGGGTCGCTGTTCTATGTTTTGCCGGGCAGGGGTCTGCCCTACAGTGGTTATCGGCGGCGGGTGGGTGGAGTTGAGGTTGGACCGGGGAAAGAGGTTGAGGGGGAACGGGGTTGGGCTGGGGAAAGAGGCCGGACAAACGCAACGGGGGAGCCACCGGGTGGCTCCCCCAAAACGCCGGGCCTGGCGGGGGCCGGGCTTGGCGGGGCCCGGCCCGTCCGCCGGCAGCGGCGCTTACGGCACGGCCAGGAAGCGCGCGATCATCGCCGCCGCCTGCGCGCGGTCGCACGTCAGGTCGGCGCGGAAGGTGTTGTCCTCGAACCCGGTGACGATGCCCCGCTTTGCCGCCTCGACGACGCAGCCCCTGGCCCAGGCGGGGATCGCCGGGTCGTCGGCGAACGTCGTCGACGCGGCCGCTGGCCTGATCTTGAGCGCGCGGATGAGCATGACCGCCGCCTGGGCGCGGTCGACCGGCGCCTGCGGGCAGAAGCGGTTGCCGTCCATGCCGTAGATGATCTCGGCCTCGACGGCGGCCTGCACGTAACCGGCGGCCCAGGGGGAGATGTCGCCGGCGTCGTCGAAGGCCGGGCCCGGCGCGGCGACCGGCGCCAGCCCCATAGCCAGCACGACCATCTTGGCGAACTGCTCCCGCGTCACGCGCTCGGCCGGCCGGAAGGTGCCGTCGTCGTACCCCGAGATGATGTCCAGCGAGACGAGCTTCAGCACCGCGACCTCAGCCCAGTGCCCGCGCACGTCCAGAAGCCGCGGCATGCCCTCCTTGTGCATCAGGGCCAGGAGCGTCAGGTGGTCCGTCGTCGCCGTTACCGTCCCCGCGCCGGCGTCGACGCTGCCGGGGAGGGCGACCCACGCGCCGAGGTCCTCGTCGAAGTGGAAGACGCGCAGGTCCGCGGGGTCAATGCCGTCCAGGTCGGCCGCCGTGAAGTTGAAGCTGAGCGTTACCGGGCCCGCAAAATCCGTGACCGGGTTGCCCTCGTCGTCCTCAAGCGTCACGTCGTACACGCGGTCGCCGATGCGGATCATGCCGGCGTGCGGCGGCACGTCCGCGCCCGGGACCGCGATGGTCAGCGTCAGGTCGTCATCCACCGCCCCGGCGCCGAAGGAGGCCTCAAACAGGCCGTCGGCCGACTCGAGGCCGCCGCCCGCGGGCGTGACCGGTCCCGACACGCTGGGGGCGACGACCGGCCCCAGCCCCTCGCCTGCGCCACCCGCACCCCACACCGAGGGGGTGATCTCGAGTTCGCCGCCCTCCAGGTGGAAGCCCACGCCGTCCAGGGCCACCCGATCCTGTGGCAGCGTCTCCGCCACCACTGCCGCCGCCGGCAGCGGCGCTACAAGAATCGTCAGGATGACCACGGTCAAGAGCCCGCCCCACGCCCTCTTCATGCCCATACCTCCCTCTGCGGCCGCCGTTGCCGCAGGGCCGCCTTGGCCATCCCGGCCGCCTTGGCCATCCCGGCCGGCCCGGCCACCCTGTCCAAGCCGTCACTCAAGGTATATGCCCGCCCGCCTGGAAGTAAGCGGCACTGTGGGCAGTTCTGTGGTGGGGACTGGGGTTCCTTTTCGCCGATCCGCGTCAAGTGGGCGTTTCTGGCGGATAGCGGTGGTGGCCGGGGGAGGAGAACGCGGGCAGTGCCGTCCAGGCTCGCCGGTCCGCGGCGGTGAAGCCCGGGTAAAAGACCAGGGGGGCCGTGGCCGGCCCCCCTGGATAGCGAGCGTGGTGGTCTTCGGGCGTGCGCCCCTATTTCACGTCGAGCATGCGGCTGATCATGGCCGCCGCCTGGGCGCGGTTGCAGTTGTCATTGGGCAGGAACGCGCCCCCGGTACCCGTGGTGATACCCAGTTCGACGGCCGCGGCGACGGCGCCTTTGGCCCACTCCGGGATGGCGGCGTCGTCAGTGAAGCTGGTCGAGCCGCCGTTGACCTGACGGTCCAGGGCGCGCATGATGATGACCACCGCCTGGGCGCGGCTGACCGGGGACTGGGGGGCAAACCGGTTGCCGTCCAACCCCTCGATGATCCCCCGCGCGAATGCCGCCTGGACGTACCCCGCGGCCCAGCTGGAGACATCGCCGGCGTCGGCGAAGGTGAGCGACGGGGTCGCCACGGGCACAAGCCCCATCGCCACGGCGACCATCTTCACGAACTGCTCCCGCGTTACCTGCAGGTCGGGCCTGAACGTGCCGTCATCGTAGCCCGAGACGATGCCCAGCGAGGCCAGCTTCAGGACCTCGGCCGCCGCCCAGTGCCCGGCCATGTCAGAGAGGCGGGGCATGTCCTCCCCATACATCAGGGCGAACATGGTGAGGTGGTCGGTCACGGCCGTCACCGTCCCCGTCTCCGGGTCCCAGGTGGTGGGCAGGGCGACCCATGCCTCAAGGTCCTCGTCCCAGTAGTAGATCAGGAGGTCGGCGGGGTCCAGCCCCCCAAGGTCCGCGGCGTCATACTTGAACGTCAGCGAGATGGGCGCCGAGAACTGCCGGACGTGGTCGCCATCGTCGTTCTCGAAGGTGATGTCGTACACCTTGCCGCCGATGCACACCATGCCGGCGTGAGGCGGGGTGTCCTCATCAGGTTCCGTGATAGTCAGGGCCCCGTCCTCGGGGGCCGCGCCGGGCGCGAAATCGACCTCGAGCGCGCCGTCGGGCGAGGCGGCCGTCCCGCCATCGTCAACACTGACGTCCGCCGACACGCCCGGTAGGACTGCCGGCGGCAGGGTGCCCCCGCCGTCCCCGCCATCCCCACCATCGCGGTCGCCCCAGCCGGTGGGGAAGATGTCGAACGTGCCCGAGACGGCGCCCACGCGGTTCAGGTCGGCGTCGACGGCCCACACCCGCACCTGAACGCCGGTGAGCCGCTCGTCGGGCAGAAGCCACGTGTAGGCCGTGCCTGCGACGCCGGAGGCGATCCCGGCCCACGACCCGCCCTCGTAGGTGTATTCAAGGTCGCAGTTCTGGCCGGCCAGCTCGCTGCTGGCCGTCCAGGCGATCTCAGTCTCAGTGCCGCCAATGAACCGGTCGCCGGCGACCGGGGAAGTGACCGCGACGGTCGGCGCCGCGTCGCCGACGCCGGTGAACGCCACGTCCAGGAACGTGTTGCCCGACGGCGGCCTCCCCTCGCTGGCGTAGGTGGCGATGCCGTGGGTCGCGCCGCTGATGGCGACCGACTCAAACCAGTTCCCCGATGAGCTGTCGAGGACGATGCCCTCCCAGCCCGCGGCGATGTCGCACGCGGTGACGAGGTTGTCGTCGGCCCCGGGGTTGAAGTAGATGCCGCTGGAGGTGATGCCGGTGAACGCGCAGCCGTCGATCGCGCAGTCATCGACATCGATGTCGTAGGCGGTGCCGATGCCGAACGCGAAGTTGCCCACGAGGAGGTCGGACAGCGCCGCCTCGCCCGCCGACAGCAGCACGCCGTACTGGGCCGCCAGGCCGGGGTTCTCCCGGACGAGGCCGTCAAACGCCAGGCCGCTCACGGCGACGCCCGGCGCGGTGATATGCATGCCCATCTGGTACGAGTCAAAGCCCGGAACCATGCCGGCACCGACGCCGGAGCCGGTCCCCGCGCCGTCGAGGGTGAGTGGCTTGTCGATGAGGATGCCGCCGGCATAGGCGCCGCTCGCCACGTGCACCGTCCCGTCATCGGCCACGGCGTCGACGCCGTCCTGGATGCCGGCGAAGGCGTCCTCGCCCCAGAAGTGACCGTCGTTATCGCCGTCCGCGGCGTAGTCGTCGTCAACCCAGACCTCGCGCGGCTGGCCGAGGACGACGATCTTGTCCCAGCCCACCGTGTGTGACTCGACCTGCGTGACGCCCCAGTTGGAGATGCCGATGTATGGCGCGACGTCGCTGAAGTCGTTGCCGCTGGTGGTCATGAACGAGGCGTCGTACGTGGGCCGCCAGCCGCCGTTGAGGGCCGTGGTCGCCTTGTTGGCGTTCCACTCCCACGGGCAGTGCTCCAGGCGGGCCGACGACGTGTGCAGCCGCGACCACGTCTCGACGCGGTAGGCGCCGCCGCCCTGCGGCGTCACGCGCAGGAACACGTCCAGGGTGTCGCACTCCGGTTCGTCGCCGGCGGGGCCCATGTGCAGCTCGGCATTGTACTGGTGGCAGGGGAATGCCCCGACCTGGCCGCCCGTCTGCGCCCGGTACCAGTCCTGGAACAGGAATGACCGGTAGCCGTCGGCGTTGGTGTACCTGCCGCCCTGGTCGTTCCACGCCCCGTGCGTGCCGCAGCTGTTGATGCTCACCCACGCGCTGTTGCCGGAGCCCATGCCCGGGGTCGCGCGACCGGTGATACCGGTTTGCACCGCCGCGCCGTAGTCGGTCGCGACTGGCGGCCAGCCCCAGGCGCCATCGTAGTTTATCTGGCTCATGTCGACGCCGAAGAAGTATACCTCCAGGCCGGCATCGGCGTCAAAGCGCAGATCGCCCAATGCTACGTCGGCGCCGCCCCACGCCCCAAGTGAGGTCGTGGTCAGGCTGCCGCCGTCAAGATGGAAGCCCCGCCCCGCGAGGTCTTCTTGCTCCTCCGGGGGGTCCACGACCGTCGCCGCCGCCGGAAGGGGTGTGACCAGGGTGAAGAGCAATGCTGCAACCAGGAGCCAGGCCCAGGATCTGCGCATGGAGGCACCTCCTCATATTAGCGGGTGGCAGGCCGTGTCTGATGCGGGCCCAGGGGCAAGAACAAAGTACCGGCCTCAGCCGGTACATGTAGGAGGTTTCACCCTGGCTCCCGGCGGCCCCGGTGACCATCACAGGCCGCCGCTCATCGCTCTACATGCCCTGTGCCCAAGGGCACCCGCCTCCGCTCTCGTGCCGGGAGTCACGCTGATTGGCGCGCCAGTCCCCGTTCACGCGGGTGGAAGCGCTCGTGCGCCCCCCTCGGGGCAACTCAATTGTGGGTCTGCCACTATGACATGGATTCTGGGGTGAGGGGCCAGAATCCTGCTCGGAAGTCAAGTCTGACTAAAACTCCGGCGCTTTCTTGGGCGGGCACACAGGGTTGCCGCAGGCGGGCGACGCAAATCGCTCACGGAATAGGGGATACGCGACAGGAGAGACTTGTCCCAGGGCGAACATTCCATGCAAGTGGCCGCCAGGTCGTAGCCTCTGAGCTATCGCCGCGGATGTTGATCACGTGTGAATGGTGCAGCAGCCGGTCCAAGATGGCGGTGGCGATGACCTGGTCGCCGAAGACCTCCCCCCGGTCTCCAAAGCCCTTGTTTGAGGTCAGCACGATGCTGCCCTTCTCGTAGCGGGCGGAGACGAGCTGGAAGAACGCCGTGGCGCCCGCCGGGTTGAGCGGTAGGTAGCCGACCTCATCGATGATCAAGACGCGGGGCGCGAGATAGACGCGCATGCACCGTTCCAGGCGGTGCTCCTCGTAGGCCCGGCGCAGGTCTTCGACGATGGCGTAGGCAGTGGTGAAGTAGGCGCCGAACCCGTTGGCCACTCCTGCGTGCCCAGGGCCACCGCCAGGTGCGTCTTGCCCGTCCCGGGCGGGCCCAGCAGCACGATGTTCGCCGTTTCGCGGCTGGAAGGCCGGGCCGGCGAGCTCCCTGACCAGGCGCTCGTCCACCGACGGCTGAAAGGCGAAGTCGAACGCGTCCAGTGTCTTGTGGAACGGGAAATGCGCCAGCCCGGTGCGGGCCTTCAGGTAGCGCTCGCGCCGGGCTCTCACCTCCGCCTCCAGGAGGTCGGCCAGGGACTCGGCGTAAGAGCAAGTGTTCTGCGATGCGACGTCGAGCCGGCCGTCCAGGACGGCCGCCGCCTGTGTCAGCCCCAGAGCCTCCAGGCGGGCGCGCGCCTGCTCGGCGACGATCGTCCGGCATCACCCCCGGCGGCGGCCTCGTGGGCCGAAAGCGACCTGACCTCGACGGCTGGGTCGGGCAGCTTGACCCCCACGGGCCGCGCCCGCGGCCGGCTGCTGACCACGGGGAGCTCATCCCACTGCCGGGCAACGGGGACCGTCGCCCCCGCCGGCGCCAGCTTGTGGCTGCCAAGCTTCCTCTCGCCGAGCCACAGCTCGACCACGCCGGCCTTGACCCGCACCCGCACCGTGCGGCCAGCGAACCGCCATGACACGCCGTAGCGACTTCCCCGGTACGACACGAAGCCGTCGGGGCCGACCTGGCGCTCCTCGTCGGCCAGGTGCTCGGCCAGGACCCGCGGCGCGACCGGCTGCAGCTCCTCCCTCTTGAACCGGTCCACCGGCCTCTCGCCGGTCGTGCCGTGAAGTCTCAAGTTGGCCACGCCGTTGACCCACGCCATCGCCTGCCGGTTCAGGTCCGCAAGGTGCTCGAGGTGAACGCGCGCCTTCTCGATGGCGATACTGGATGCTCACCACCCCTGCCCGGGCGTCGTAGAGCTCAAGTGGCCGGCGTTCGACCTCGACCACGGGCACCTGGACAGCCACCGCCTCCTTGCGCGGCCGGGCATCCCCGGAAGGAAGGCTGGCCCACTGGCCGGAGAGTGGCCAGGGCGTAAGTGGCGAGATTTCTGACGTCTCATCAGGGCCCAGAGGTCAACGTAAATTGGAGGTCCCTGGCCCCACCAGAGGCAGCCAGGGACCCCTTTTCCACCAAGGGGATGTCAGGGTTCAAGTCACGGGGGCAGTTGAACGCTTACCAGAAAAGGCAGCAGTCAAAGCCGCAGTGGTCATGGCTCTGCAGCTCGGCGCAGTAACTAGTGCATACGTCCGGGGTTACCGGTGTGCCGTAGAGGTTGAGTGTGCTGTTCAGCGAATTCATGTTCCACCGGCTTTCATCAGGCACAGTCGACATCCCCTGGCAACTCGAACAAGGATGCGAAACCGCCTGTTCCCCGCCGACCCCGAACGACCGAGACTCAGAAGAGGGCACAGATCTGGGGACATCCACGCATCGACGACAGCGACTCAGCCTGTTGAACTAGCGAGATCCCTGGTAACCCAGGAGGGACAACCAGGGATCCCGCTTCCAGCCAAAGGGGCGTCAGGCTGAAATCACGTGGGCATTTGCACGCTCACCAGTAGAGGCAGCAGTTGAAGAAACACTTCCCCGGACAGTCCTCGTCTGTCGGACAGAAGCTGATGCATGCATCAGGTGTCACTGGTGCGCCATAGAGATTGGACGTGCCGTTCAGCGACGTCATTTCACCACCCCCTTTCACCGCGCGGCTCTGACGCCCCCGAGATGGCCTCCAAGTTGTACTGCACCCCCGTTTTGTCAACCGGATCAGGCGGCTAGAAGTTGAGTCCTGGCGTAGCACGCTGGTGTCTGGTCGCCGAGGGCCGAATGGACCCTCTGTTCGTTGTAAAACGCGATGTAGCGGTCGATTTAACGTTGCGCCTCGTGCAGCGTGCCGTAGATGTTGGGCCAGACCTCCTCCTCCTTGAGGGTCCTGAAAAAGCGACCAACGTCACTGCCTCGTCCGCCGTCAGCTTCCGGCTCCCTGTCACAGGTCAGGCTCCTCCCAGGGGGCTCTACCCCCTTAGATTGCACCCCGACCTGGTTGAACCTCCTTGGGGTCAAGCACAACTGACACACCTTTCAGCTCACTTCTACAAGCTTGGAAGGAGACGATCAATCACCTTCTCCATGTAGTAATCGAACAGTTGTGGTCTGTCCTCGCACGCAGGTCCCATCAGGTTCCGCTTCTGGTGCGTCGCAGCGTACATGGGACAGCCGCCCGCACACAGCGGCCCGAGAAAGCACTCCTTGCACTCCTCTATTCCGGTTACCGGACGTTTCCGCCACAGGCCGTGAGGGAATACGTCCAATTCAGGCACGAACCGGCCGATAGCGTGATCCTCCTTACCGATACACTCCCAGCAGGAGTAGATGAGCCCGTTCGGGGCGAGTATGTAGCTGGTCATTGCGGCCGCCCCACAGTAATACGGTCGCGGTCCCACATGTGATTCAACACGCTCGATTTGCCCCAGGACAATTCCCAGCTGCGCGGCAATAGGGGACAAGAAAAGCATGGGCTCCAGCCGGATATGCCGGCGCAGGGCTGGGTCGCTGGGAAGGGCGCGATCAAGAGATGTAACCAGCTCATACTCGCTCAGCAGCCCGTCCGTGCCAAATCCCCCGTTATCACCGACAGGAGCAAACGCTATCGCAAATTCGGCATTGTTGAACCATCCCCGTGCTTGAAACAATCCCACCAGATCGGCACAACTATCCATATTGAATCTGTCGGTATTGCACCGCGCAACCACAGGCAGGTCGTGGTTCAGACACCACTCAATGGCTCCGGAGGCCGCGCCAAAAGAGTCTCCTCCCGGCAACACACGTCTCCTATTATGAATCTCAGGCGGGCCATCGATCGTGATCTGGATTCTGTTGATCAAGTCCCGATAGTGCAATAATAGGGCGTTGGCCGACTCGACTCCGGTACCATTCGTAATAATCGTCACATTACAGCTCAAGCCGGCACACACCGACAACACCCGTTCCACCATGCCCATTGTCCTGGACTGGAGGGGCTCCCCCCCGTATAGCACGACCTTGTTTTTCTTGCCGGTGCCGCGGTGCGCCTGCTGTGACATAGCCACAAGTGCCAATTCGAGCACTTCCATATCCATGTCCTGCTTGTCTATGGTGGAAAGCCGCTGGAAACAATACGTGCATCGCAGGTTACAGGAGGTGGTGGGACACACCGTAAAGCCTACCTCGCCCCTGTCAGGTTGGACTTTCCAAAGCTTGTCCATGTCATCTTCAATAATATAACCACGGGCAAGTAGTGGCTCCCATTCTCGTGTTATTGCGGGGCCAATGTCATGTGCCAACAACTCCCTCCCCAACTCCGGGGTAACAACGTCAAGCGCACCAGTAAAAGTGTTCACTGCAATCCAGGCCTGAGCCTTCATCTCGCGAACATAGACATACGGGGTTACCCTCACCATTGCCACCTCCTAATAGTGTCCAAGGTTTCCATGGGCACGTGACCATCTGCATCCAATCAAGAAAGTTGCGAACCCCAGGGGGATAACGGTTAATGCAAATATCCCGAGGTAGATGAGCTCCCCAGCCATAGCCTGAGGTCCCCGGCCGCGGAAAAGCGCTTCGCGCAAGGCCTGGAGTCCGATGGTGACAGGAAGATGTCTCGCTATCCCCCCGAGGCCTGCAGGTAAGGCCTCCACGGGAAAGAACACCCCCCCAAGTAAGGCAGATGTCACGGCGAAGCCCCAGCTTACTATGTCCCCGCGCTTGGTGTACAACAGAATCCCCGCCGCCATCAGCCCGAGCCCGATGAAGCCCGCGGCGGAAGAGACCACCACTAGCACAAGACTAATCGGCTCAACAGACAGGCCCACGTGAAGAATGGCCAGAACTGTACCTGCGGAAACCACTGATATCACCAGAAACGAGCCAACATCATATAGGGCACCAACCGTAGTGACCAGCAGTAGGGGAGTCTGGCTTGCGGCAATGGCCTCCAGTGTGCCGCAGCCAATTTCGTTTGCCAGGCCTTGCTGAATGGATTGGACGGTCAGGGTACAGAAGTTCATGTAGATGATTCCGCTCAACAAGAAGCTTAGCAGGCTATCGGCGTGGTTGTACAACAGCTTTGGCGTAAAGCCCTGGTCGAGATAGTGGCCCATCAGAGTATACTGCAATATCGTCACGGCAAGGCCGGCTAGTTCCAGTACCATAGCAAGCTTATAGCTCACCATCGTTGCGAGCTTCTTCTTAATCAGCACCGCAATGACATCTAACAATGCCTCATCCCCCCAAGATCGATCACGGTGTCGCCGAGCGATTCGACCTCATGAGCACTGTGACTGGACATCAGCACGCACACGCCCCTGTCGCGCTCACTCCTGATAAGATCATGAATCCTGGCTGCCCAGACGGGATCGAGGTTCGCCGTGGGCTCATCGAGTGCAAGTACTGGAGTGCGGCACAGAAGTGCCCTTGCTATGCTCAGCCTTCTCGAGAGGCCTGACGAGTAGAACCTGTACGGCATGTTGATGACTGACTCAAGCCCAAGTAGCGGTATGAGTTCGGCAATACGCGCGTGGACTTGTCTCAGGCTAAGGCCCGCCAGAACGCCGAAGTACTCGAGGTTCCCCCCACCCGTGAGGCGATGGTAAAAGGAACGTTCCGCCCAGCACGCCGCCCCTATCAAGCGTCGCGCCTGCGGGCCGTGCCGCACCACATCGTAGCCGCCCACCTCACAGCACCCCTCATCGGGCAATACGGTGGTGCACACAATCTTAAGCAAGGTCGTCTTGCCGCTTCCGTTGGGGCCGATTATGCATAGGACAGCGCCGCTCTCCATACTAAAGGATACCGACCTCAGAACCCACCGCCGCCCGAACCGCTTTCCCACCTCAGCACACTTGACCCTAATCATACTGAACAGCCCTCTAACACCTCTGCCAGGCGCTGCCCTCGAGCGCGGATGTATTCGAGGGCCCATTTGTCCTGGCCCTCACATCCCGCTTTCCGCCAGTCATTGTGCCTCACTCGCGCCACAAGCGGGCACCCCCCTGCGCACAGAGGGAGAATCTCGCAATTCACGCATTCAGCGACGTCTGTGGCCGGCCTTGCCTCACGTTCAAATAGCGTCAGCCGGGGGGCGTATCTACCCACGGCAGCCTCCGGAGTCCCAATGAGCTCGCCGCAACCGTAGACCAAGCCATCCGGCCCGAGCAGAAAGCTGCTTCCGGCTGCCGCTTCGCAGTAGTAACCCTGTGGGTGGAACTGCGGCGCAGCACCACTCGGCGCTACAGTCCACTCCACAAGCTCGGCCAGCGGTCCCAGCACTTTGAAAGCACCCGCATACTCGATACACCCTGTATTGTCTGGGAAGAGCCCGAGTTCGACGCACTTCAACAGCAGCTCTGACTCAGACACCTGTAGCTTTGATGGATGCTGACGGTACTGGATTCTGGCTATTGACACCTTGACCTTCCTATGTGGCCACCATCCACAACGGGACAGTAAGCCCAACGTATTCTCTAGAGTATCGATATTGCCGCGATCGATGTTGACACGTAACGTGACATTCACGTCGGCTTCCAGCGCCCGATGAACTGTATAAACGGCATCGTCATAAGTCCCGTACCCCGCAGAGGAGCAACGTCTGGCATTATGAACGGGCTTCGGCCCATCGAGTGTGACCTGGATCCGTCTTAAGGCATGCTTGTGCTTGCTCAAGCCAGCCCAACACTCCTTTGTCCCTATGCCGCTGGTCACAATTGCAGCCGAGACCCCATGCGCATGAAAGTAACTGAGCATCCGGTAGATGAAGCTCTCCAGGCCCGCCTGCAGAGGCTCCCCGCCGGTTATCACTACCTCCTCCACTTGATGGTCCGTTGTCAACCGGCCGATTGCCCGCAAGCAGGCGTTGAATCGACTTTCATTAAGCGTAAGCAAGGCTCGGGCCCCTTTCCTCCGGCTATCATTCTGGAAGCAATAGTAGCAGTTGAGAGGGCACTCAAGAGTCATGCAGACGACTATTGTGGGTTCCTTCTGTTTTTTCGCCAGTTCCCGCCACAAGGGGACGGTGGCATCCTGCGAGTAACCCCGTGCCCACAACTGGGCCCTGACGTCCGGGGACACCGTTCCACTGCCCTCCTTTACAAAGCGCGAGGTTTCCCGGTCAACTACATCAAGAGCGCCGCTTATCAGGTTTATGAGCAGGGAGCGTCCTTCTGGCAATTGAATGGCAACAACAAATGAGTGACATTCATCCACCGAGGTCACCCCCACCAGACTCAGGTACCGCGGCCGGTCCCCAATTAGCCAAGTCAGACGCACTCGTGAGCATATCATCAAGGGCCCTGATAGCTCCCTGGGAAGCGTCCGAGGACAAGAGTGAGGGAGATTCCCCGTTTTCCACGGCCAGCAGGAGGCTATCCAGCGCCTTGCTGTACTGGGCAGTTATGGCACCTATTGCATCACGGGTCCGCCTCAACCAGTCGTTCGGAAGGTCGCCTGAGCGCCCCTGGCGAACGACTGCTTGCCAGGCCCTCAGTCGGCTCAAGCCGAGCCTACACAGGGTGTCATGAACCTTGAGCAAGGCCTGGTATACTCCTGCTCGGGGTGAGTCGGGGAAGCTGTAAGTTGGGTTGAGTGGTTCTCCCATGAGCCGCCCAGATGCCTGAAGACGCTTGTATATTGGCGTCCCCAGATATACAATCAGCGGCGAGAAGTGGAAGAAGTTCGGTTGCCCAAACCAATTGAGCCACTTGAGCTGCTCTCTGATATCCGCCACGGTCGACTCGGGTGTCATCATGATGTATCCGATATCGTACTCTACGCCCTCATCGCGCAGAATGCTTATCGCGCGGAGGTTCATCTCGGGGGTCGTCCCCTTTCCCAGTTCCTCCAGAATCGTGGGAGCCATCGCCTCCACGCCAACGAACACCTTACGGAGGCCAGCGTTCTTGAGCTGTCTCACCAGCCCCGCTTCAATTCGGTCGGCGCGAGCCTCAATCGTAAAAGGAATTGGGCTACTTGCGGCGCTCATGACCTCTGCTATGTCTGAACACCTCGAGGCCCCGTCCGGGCCAATGAAGTCTTCGTCCCAGAAGCGAATTCCCGAGGCCCCGAGGGATACTGCCCATTTGACCTCCTGCTGGATCCGCTGCGGTGAATGGACTCTATGTCCAACTCTGCCCAGCCTATGAAATGCGCCTATACTGCAGAACGTGCAACGACCCGAGCAACCCCTGCTGGTGACAATAGGAGCCAGAAACGGTTTCCGCAACGCCTCAGAGATCGTGTGGGGAAAAGGAATGTCGTCAAGATTGGCGATGTATCGAGGTGCGTTTATTCTGGTCCGACCGTCGGGAGTCAGACTTGCAACGCCATCCACGGACGTCCAATCGCTATGCTTGAGATAGGCCTCCAAGAATCTCGAAATGCACCCCTCTGCCTCCCCGACAAAAACGCTGTCCACAACACTCGCATAGTTGCTCAATAGGAAGGGCGCGGCAAACGACGCCGTGTGACCGCCAAGCGTCAAGTGCCCACGGAAACCTTTCGCTCGCAACAGTTCCGCTATTCTCAAGGCAGTCGCCACTTGGTCCTGAAACGGTATCGACACGCCGATTACTGCTGGGTCGAACTTGAGGGCAGCTGCAACGATGCCCCCGGACGCCATGCCGGTCAGAGGTGCATCCAACACGACTACGCGAAATCCCTGAGCTGTCGCTGCGGCGGAAAGGTAGTGCAACCCCATGTGCGGAGTGGCTTCGTATACTGACGGATTTGGAGGGTTAATCAGCACCAAATCCATCTTCGCCAACTCCAAGGGGGCCAGCACTCCCCCGCGGGCTGCTCTTCATTTCACCCTGCTCCTAATCCCATGAAGCAGTTCACGGGTTTGAGCGGAGCGAATTGCCCGCCAGGGAAGGAGGCCGACGGTCAATATGGCCAGGACAATGGTTGTCAGGGGCCACCCCTCCACCCCAAAGTACGCACTCAGTGTGAGGTGGGAACCGGTGCTGCTAAACAACGCCCACAGTACTGTCTGGACGAGGTTCCATGAGAAGTGGAAACCCACGGGAAGCCATAACGTATTAGAGTGGCGATATAGAAGGCACAAGACTCCTCCAAGCAGAAGTAGGTTCAGCCACCCAAAGACTCCCGGAGTCTCGCCAGGAGAGAGCAAGTGCATCCCCGCAAATGCAGCCGAGGAGACAATTGCCGCCAGCCCAAACCCCCACTGTCGCGCCAGGAGCCGGAAGACAAGCCCCCGCCACAGGATCTCTTCTCCCAGTGCAACAAAAGCAAATGCGACCATTAGGAGACCCAAGCCCATAGGCATGGTGAACGCATGCGTCATGGCGACCACGTGACATGCTGTGCCCGTAAAGAGAATGATGATGGGAACGGCCGCGCCGAGCAGCATGCCGTAGGCCAAATGCAGAGGCCTAGCCCAGCCCAGTACGGCAAGCCTTTCGCGTATCAGCCTACAGGCAAGGGCGGTCACAATCATGGCGAAGGCAAAGTCGAGTGCTGGTCCGGACAGGACCTTTCCCAATATGTCAACACGCTGCAACGGGGTCACCAAGAGTACTCGTAGACCCACCACCAGAGTGAGGATAGACAAAATCCTCAAGGCAATTTCCCCATTTCCCGTCCTGCCATGCTCCAGCCGTCGTGCTGACATCCTTGGAGTAGCTTGCTATTGCGTTACCGCCTGCAGATGGCTCGCCTGTGCCCGCCTGCGGCGTCGTGTCGCTCGTTCGTGCAGGAGTCCGCCCCCCCTCGGGGCAACATCCACCACAGCGCCCATAGAGCCAGAACCGCGGAATCCCCACCTGCTGCTCCCTGGGTTCTCCCTTCTGGGTCTAATTCCTGCCGTTGCTGCTCGTAAATGGCAAATTATTAACGCCGGTTTTCTTCTGACCCACTGACGGCGGTTGGGAATTGACCCACCCCCGCCGGCACGCCCACGCAGCAGCGGGTCGAGGAGAGGATCGCCAAGCTCCTCCCGCGGTCGCCTGATGGCAGGACCGCATTGCGCAGCGTATTCCCACTCCCGCCCTACATTGGAACGGCCAGGGTTGAATTCATCGATTGCCTGGGAATGCAGAAAGGGCCGCCCGGCTCGACAAGCCGGTTCAGCCCTCACCGCTAAAACACTATGCGATCCTCAGGGTGGACCCTTTCCTCCGAGCTCCACGCAGCGAGAAGGAACCCTGCTAATCCAAATAGTCCTTCAGCTTCTTGGAGCGGCTGGGGTGGCGCAGCTTGCGCAGCGCCTTGGCCTCGATCTGGCGGATGCGCTCGCGGGTCACGCCGAACACCTGGCCGACCTCCTCCAGCGTGCGGGCGCGCCCATCGTCCAGCCCAAAGCGCAGGCGCAGCACGCGCTTTTCGCGCGGGCTCAGCGTCTCCAGGACCTCCTCAAGCTGCTCCTTCAAGAGCAGGAACGACGCCGCCTCGGCCGGGGCGGGCGCCTCCTGGTCCTCGATGAAGTCGCCCAGGTGGCTGTCCTCCTCCTCGCCGATGGGCGTCTCAAGCGACACCGGCTCCTGCGCGATCTTCATGATGTCGCGCACGCGCTCGACGGGGATGCCCATCTGGGTCGCGATCTCCTCCGGGGTCGGCTCGCGGCCGAGCTCCTGCAGGAGCTGGCGCGACACGCGGATGAGCTTGTTTATGGTCTCGACCATGTGCACCGGAATGCGGATGGTGCGCGCCTGGTCGGCGATGGCCCGCGTGATCGCCTGCCGGATCCACCACGTGGCGTAGGTGCTGAACTTGTACCCCTTGCGGTAGTCGAACTTCTCGACCGCCTTGATCAGGCCGAGGTTGCCCTCCTGGATGAGGTCCAGGAAGAGCATGCCGCGGCCGACGTACTTCTTGGCGATGCTCACCACCAGGCGCAGGTTGGCCTCGGCCAGCCGCCGCTTGGCCTCCTCGTCGCCGCGCTCGATGCGCCGGGCGAGCTCGATCTCGTCCTCGGAGCTCAGCAGCGGCACGCGGCCGATCTCCTTCAGGTACATGCGGACGGGGTCGTCGAGGGTGATGCCCTCGGGCACCGCGATCTCGCCGTGCGCTTCCTCTTCCGGCGTCTCGACCGCGTGCTCGCGTTCCAGCGCCTCGACCTCCTCCTTGCCCTCCTCGATGACCTCGATGCCCATGTCGGCCAGTTTCTGATAGAGGTCATCGATCTGGTCGGGGCTGAGGTCGACGCCCTGCAACGCGTCCATGACCTCGGTGTACGTCAGTACGCCCTTTGACTTGCCCTTCTCGATGAGCGCCTTGACCTCCTCGATCTTCGGCCCGAGTTCTGCCATCCTCGTCAACCCCCCTTTCGCCACCGGATCGCCCCGCGCGCGGGCCGCTTCACCCCGCGGCGCGGGGGCTCACCCCGCGCGGGGCCTCACCCCACCCGCGGCGCCGTCTTGGTCGCGCGCAGGAGCTCGTGGAGCTCGGCCAAAAGCTCGGGCGGCACCGGCTCGCCGCGGCCATCGAGCTCGGCGATGCGCCGCCGCAGCTCGACCACCCGCTGCCGCGAGGGCTCCTCGCGCAGCACCCGCGCCAGGTCTAGGAGCCCGCGCGCCCCCGTCGCCGGCACCTCCTCGACCGCCAGCCGCGCCGCCAGGCGCGCCGCCGCCTCGTCGCCGGCCACGGCGCCGCCGACCGTCACCCCGCTGGCCACCGCCGCCGCCGCCGCCGGCTCGCGGCCCGCGGCGGCCTCGGCCACGGCCGCGAAGAGCGCCCCCGCCACCGCCCGGTGCACGGGGTCAGTGAAGTCCTCGGCCGAGACGCTGCCGCCCAGGGCCAGCGCGCGGGCCGGGTCTTGCACCAAGAGCGCCAGAAGCTGGCGCTCGGCGGCTTGAGAGGCCGAGCCAGCAGTCGCGCCGGGGGCCTTGCCGGCAGCCGCGGCGGCCGCCGCGCCGGCGGCCCCGCGCGCGGCATCGGCTGGCATAATTGCTTCATAGTCCCTCCTATTATGCCAACCGGCCCCGCTTCTATGCCCGGCGGCCCCGCGCGCGTGGCGCGCCACCTCGGCCCGCAGCGCGTCGACGTCCACGCCGATGCGGCGCGCCGCCACAGTCAGGTACTCCGCGCACTCGACGGCGTCCTCGACCCCGGCCAGCACTGGCACGATGCGGCGCACGGCCACTACCCGCCCCTCAACCGACCCGGTGTCCAGCCCCTCGACGGCGCGCCGCAGCCGGTACTCGTAAAGCGGCAGCGCCGCCTCCAGCGTCGCCTTGAGGGCCGCGGCGCCCTGCTTGCGCAAAAGCGAGTCAGGGTCTTCGCCCGGCTCAAGCTCGGCCACCCGCAACCGCGCCCCCAGCCGCTGGAGGATCTCCAGCCCGCGCAGCGTGGCCGCTGAGCCGGCGCTGTCAGCGTCGTAGGCGATGACGACCTGCCGCGCCAGCCGGCTGAGCTCCATCGCCTGCTCCTGGCTCAGGGCCGTCCCGAGCGATGCCACCGCCCAGCTGACGCCGGCGCGGTGGCAGGCGATCAGGTCAAGGTACCCCTCCACGACCACGGCCTCGCCCTGGCGGGCCATGACGTCGCGGGCGCGGTCGAACCCGTAAAGCGCCCGCCGCTTGGCAAAAAGCGGCGTCTCGGGCGAGTTCAGGTACTTGGGCCCGGCGCCCTCGTCCAGGGCCCGCCCGCCGAACGCGATGACGCGGCCGCGCCGGTCGGTGATCGGGAACATCAGCCGGTCGCGGAAGCGGTCGTACAGCCCCTCGCCGGCGGTGGACCGCGCCGCAAGCCCGCACCTCTCCAGCACCTCGGCGGCGATGCCGCGCCCGGCCAGGGCATCGCTGAGGCCGCGCCACACGGGCGGCGCGTACCCCAGCCGGAAGGCCGCGATGGTCGCCGCGTCGAGCCCGCGCGACTCAAGGTAGCGCCGCGCCTTCTCCCCCGCCGCGTCGCCCAGGCGGGCGCAAAAATAGCGGGCTGCCAATTCCATGGCTCGCAGGAGGGCTGCCCGCTCGCTCTCCCTGCGCCGCGCCTCGGGCGTGTCATCTTCGGGCAGCGTGATCCCGGCCCGCCGAGCCAGGAAGCGAACGGCGCCGGCGAATGGGAGGTCTTCCTTCAGCATCACGAAGTTGAAGGCGCTCCCGCCCGCTTGGCACCCGAAACAGTAGAACATCTGCTTCTCGGGCGACACGGTGAACGAGGGGGCGCGTTCCTCGTGAAAGGGGCACAGCCCGACATAGTTCCTGCCCCGTCGCTTGACCTGGACGTACTCCCCGATCAGGGCGACGATGTCCGTCCGCTCGCGAATGCGCTCCAGCAGATCCTGCGGAATGCCTCCCCCCATCGCTATCACCCTTGTCCGTGCTTAGGACTACTCCTTCGCCGCACGGGCACCAAATCCTGCTTCTCCGGCCACCCCGCCGGGGTCATCGACCGACCACGGCGCCGGTATGAAGTGGCGCTGGTACTGGGCGATGGCGAAGCGGTCAGTCATGCCCGCGACGTAGTCAACGATGGCCTGGAGCAGCGCCGGGCCGGGGCGCTCGCCCTCCAGGGGCGGCGCGCCCGGCACCTCGCCCGGGTTGTCGAGGTAGAACCGGAACAGCTCCTCCAGCAGCCGCCGCGCCTTGCGCTCCTCGCGCTTGGCCGGCGATTCAATGTCATATACGCGCTCAAACAGGAAATCGTGCAGCTTTTCGGTCGCGTTGCCCACATCGCCGCTCATCGCAACCTCGGCCCGCCCGCCGCTGGCGCTGATGACGTCCCGCACCATGGTATCGATGCGCCGCCGGTGGGCCGCTCCCAGGACGTCCAGGCACTCCGGCGGCAGCTCGGCCAGGCGGAGAATGCCCGCCCGCAGCGAGTCGTCGATGTCGTGGTTGATGTACGCGATGCGGTCGGCGAGCCGCACCACCCGGCCCTCGGCCGTCGCCGGCTGCTCATAGCCCGGGGAATGATACTTGATGCCCTCGCGCACGGCCGTCGTGAGGTTCAGCCCGCCCTCCCCCTCCAGCTCGTCCACCACGCGCACGCTCTGGAGGTTGTGGTGGAAGCCGGCGGCGACGCCGCACTTCTTCACGACCTCGTCCAGGCTCGCCTCGCCGGCGTGGCCGAACGGCGTGTGGCCGAGGTCGTGGCCCAGCGCCACGGCCTCGGTCAGGTCCTCGTTCAGGCGCAGCCCGCGGGCGATGGTGCGCGCGATCTGCGCCACCTCCAGGGTGTGGGTCAGGCGCGTGCGGTAGTGGTCGCCCTCCGGGGAGATGAACACCTGCGTCTTGTGCTTCAAGCGCCTGAACGCCTTGCAGTGGATGATGCGGTCGCGGTCGCGCTGGTACGCGGTGCGGATCGGGCACGGCGCCTCGTCGCGACCCCGCACCGCGTCCGCGCTGCGCTGCGCGAACGGCGACAGCGTCAGCGCCTCGATCTCCTCGCTCCTCAGGCGAATCGCCCCGTCCAGGTCGCCCACGCCCCTTCCCTCCCCGCCCGCCGCGCGCCCCGCTCTGTCGCCCCGCTCACTCCCCGCGCGGCGCCGTCTCCCGCGCCAGCTCGCGGGCGCGCGCCCGCGCCGCCGCCAGCCGGGCGACGGGCACGCGGAACGGCGAGCAGCTCACGTAGTCGAGGCCGGCGCGGTGGCAGAACTCGATCGACCGCGGGTCACCGCCGTGCTCGCCGCAGATGCCGATGCGCAGGTCGGGCCGCGCCTTGCGGCCCTTCTCCACGGCCATGGCGATCAGCTGGCCGACGCCGTCCACGTCGAGGACGGCGAACGGGTTGTCGGGCAGCAGGTGCTGCTCGAGGTACGGGCCCAGGAACTTGGCCTCGGCATCGTCACGCGAGAACCCGAACGTCGTCTGCGTCAGGTCGTTGGTGCCGAACGAGAAGAACTCGGCGTGGCGGGCGACCTGGTCGGCGACCAGGCACGCGCGCGGCAGCTCGATCATCGTGCCGACCGGGCAGTGCACGTCGATGCCCGTCTCTTTGCTTGCGCGGTCCGCCTCCTCGCGCACCATGGCGCCCGTGGCGGCGATCTCGCCCTCAATGCCCACCAGCGGGATCATCACCTCGGGCCGGGCGTCGACGCCGCGGCGGCGCAGGGCGGCGGTGGCGTGGAAGATGGCGCGCGCCTGCATGCGGTATATCTCCGGGAACAGGATGCCCAGCCGGCAGCCGCGCAGGCCGAGCATGGGGTTGAACTCGGCCAGGGCGCGCGCCTTGCGCAGGAGCCCCTCCTTGGCAGCGAGATCCGCCTCGTCGATGGCCGCCCCGTGCTCGCGCGCCGCGCGCAGCCGCTCGACGGCCAGGGAGAGCTCCTCAACGTCGGGCAGGAACTCGTGCAGGGGCGGGTCGAGCAGGCGGATGGTCACCGGGTAGCCGGCCATCGCCTCCAGGATGCCCGCAAAGTCGCCCTGCTGCATGGGCAAGAGGCGGGCCAGCGCCGCCTCGCGCTCCGCCGCCGTCTCGGCCATGATCATCGCCTGGACCACCGGGAGGCGGTCGGGGGCCATGAACATGTGCTCGGTGCGGCAGAGCCCGATGCCGTGCGCCCCGAACTCGCGCGCCCGCGCGGCGTCTTGGGGCGTGTCGGCGTTGGCCTCGACCCCCAGCCGGCGCACCGCGTCGGCCCAGTCGAGGATGCCCGAGAACTCCGGGCTGAACTCGGGGTCGACCACCGGCACTTCGCCGGCGATGACGCGGCCGGTGGCGCCGTCGATGGAGATGACGTCGCCCTCGCGAAAGACGCGGTCGCCGGCGCGAAACTCGCGGCGCTGCAGGTCGATGCGCAGCGCCTCGCAGCCCACCACGCACGGCTTGCCCATGTGCCGGGCGACGATGGCGGCGTGGCAGGTCATGCCGCCGCGGCTGGTGAGGATGCCCTGCGCGGCCAGGATGCCGTGGATGTCGTCGGGCGTCGTCTCGGGCCGCACGAGGACCAGGCGCCGGCCGTCCTGGCCGAGCGCCTCGGCGCGGTCGGCGTCGAATACGACCTCGCCGCTGGCGGCGCCCGGCGACGCCGGGAGCCCGGTGGCGAAGACGTCAAGCCTCGCCCGCGGGTCGATGGTGCGGTGCAGGAGGCTTGTCACCTGGTCGGGCTCGATGCGCAGGAGCGCCTGCTCGCGGGTGATCAGCCCCTCAGCGGCCATGTCCCAGGCGGCCTTGACCGCCGCCGCCGCCGTGCGCTTGGCGGCGCGGGTCTGCAGGATGTAAAGGCGCCCGGACTCGACGGTGAACTCGATGTCCTGCAGGTCGCGGTAGTGGTCCTCGAGGAGCTTGCACGTGCTCTCGATCTCGGCGTACACGGACGGCATCTCGCCCTGGAGCGCGGCGATGGGCCGCGGGGTGCGGATGCCCGCCACGACGTCCTCGCCCTGGGCGTTGGCCAGGTACTCGCCGTACAGCTCGCGGGCGCCGGTGGCCGGGTTGCGCGTGAACAGCACGCCGGTGGCCGAGCCCTGGCCCATGTTGCCGAACACCATCGCCTGGACGTTGACGGCGGTGCCGAGGTCGTCGGGGATGCGGTTGATGCGCCGGTAGACCGCGGCGCGCGGGTTGTTCCAGGACTCGAACACGGCCCGGATCGCCATCTCAAGCTGCTCCAGCGGGTCCTCGGGGAAGGGGCGCCCAAATTCCCGGGCGATGAGGGCCTTGAACTCCGAGGTCAGGCCCTTGAGGGCCCCGGGCGGCAGATCCACGTCGCTTGCGGCGCCGTGGCGCGCGCGCGCCGCCGCGAGCGCCTCTTCGAAGCGCGCGCCCTCGATGTGCACGACGACGTTGCCGAACATGGTGCAAAGGCGGCGGTAGCAGTCGTAGGCGAACCGCTCGTCGCCGGTGGCGGCGGCCAGCCCGGCCACAGTCTTGTCGTTGAGGCCCAGGTTGAGGATGGTGTCCATCATGCCGGGCATGGAGATGGCCGCCCCGGAGCGCACCGACACCAGGAGGGGCCGGGCGGGGTCGCCGAAGCGCTTGTTCATCGCCCGCTCGACCTCGCCGAGCGCCCGGCGCACGTCATCCATCAAGCGGTCGGGGAAGCGCCTGGTGCTGGAGTAGTGGTTGCAGGCGGCGGTGGTGATCGTCAGCCCGGGTGGCACCGGCAGCCCGATGCGCGTCATCTCGGCCAGGTTGGCGCCCTTGCCGCCCAGAAGGTCACGCATCCCGGCGTTCCCTTCAGAGAACAGGAAGACGTTCTTGGAATCAGGCATTCCCCTCACCCTTCCTCAATGGCGCAGGTCCAAAGCGCCAATGTGCTGGAGCCTCCCGCCGGTCAGCCCACGGCCAGCCGGCCCAGGTCGGCCACCCCGCTCATCAGGCCGGCGACGGCGCGCAGCAGGGCGAGCCTGTTGTCGCGCACGGCGGGGTCGTCGGCCATCACCAGAACCTCGTCGAAGAAGCGGTCGACGGTGCAGCGCAGGCCGGCGACGATGCCGAAGAACCCGTCGAGGTCGGAGTCCTTGAGCGCGGCGAGGGCGGTGGCGCTGCGCGCGGCGACCGCCTCGAAGAGGTCGCGCTCCGCCGCCTCCGCCAGGAGCTCCAGGCGCACGCCGGGGAGCGTCCGCGGCCCCGGGGCGTCGTCGGCCGCGCCGCCGCCGGCCGGACCCGCGCCCGCCAGCCGCGCCGCGCGGCGGAACACGGTCAGCACGTCGTCGAGCTCGCGCGGCCGGCCGATGAGGCCGGTCAGCGCCGCGGCGCGGCGCAGGGCGCCGGGGACGTCGTCCCAGCCCGCCGCGAGCACGCTGTCGATGACGTCGTAGCGGGAGCCGCGCTCCTCGAGCAGCGCCCGCACGCGGCCGCTCATGAAGACCTCCAGTTCGGCGCGCACCGCGGGCGAAATGGAGAGGTTGATGTCGCCTCGCGGAGGCGCTGCATTGAACCAGTTGTCGATCGCCATTTGAAGGAGAGCTGAGATGCGCAGCGGCACCGCCAGGCGGTCGAGGATGACCACGATGCCCGATCCCAGGCGCCGCAGCCCGTACGGGTCTTCGGAGCCGGTGGGCCTGATGCCGGCGCCGAAGCAACCGACGACGGCGTCAGCCTTGTCAGCCAGGGCGACCACCGTGCCGACCATGCTACGCGGCAGCTCGTCGCCGGCAAAGCGCGGCAGGTAGTGCTCGTAGATGGCGCCGGCGACGGCCGCGTCCTCGCCGCCGAGGAGCGCGTACTCGCGGCCCATGACCCCCTGCAGGGACGGGAACTCCACGACCATCGACGTCACCAGGTCGGCCTTGCACAGGAGCGCCGCCCGCCCGGCCAGGGCGGCGGCGTCGCCGCCAAGGCCCAGGCGCCCCGCCAGCGCGCCCGCGAGCGATTCCAGGCGCAGCGCCCGGTCGCGCAGGGTGCCCAGCCGCTCCAGGAACAGGACCTTCTCCAGCGCTGGCACGCGGTCGGCCAGCCTGACGCGCCGGTCGGACTCAAAGAAGAACTGCGCGTCGGCCAGGCGCGCCCGCAGCACCTTCTCGTGCCCGGCGCGCACGAGCCCGGCGGGGTCGGGGGCGGCGTTGGTGACGCAGACGAAGCCGGCGCGCAGGTCGCGCGGCGAGCCGCCGCAGAGGGGGAAGTAGCGCTGGTGGCTCTCCATGGACGTCACCAGCACCTCCGGCGGCAGCGCCAGGCAGCGCTCCTCGAAACGGCCGCAAACGGTGGTGGGCCACTCGACGAGGAACACCACCTCTTCGAGCAGGTCGGGCCGGACGAGCGCCTCCCCGCCGCCCTCGCGCGCGGCGGCGGCCACCTGCTCTCTTATCGCCGCCTCGCGTTCGGCGGGGTCGACGATGACGAACGCGGCGCGCAGGCGCTCCACGTACTCGCCGGGGTGGGCCAGCGCGACCTCGCCCGGCGCCAGGAAGCGGTGCCCGCGCGTGGCGCGGCCCGCGCGCACCCCCGTGCCCTCGACCTCAAACCCCAGGACGTCCGGGCCGAGCAGGGCGACAACCCAGCGGATGGGCCGCCCGAAGCGGAAGTCGCCGGCGCCCCAGCGCATGGTGGCCGGGAACGCGATGGCCCCGATGAGGCGCTCGAGGACGCCGGGCAGCACCTCCCGCGCCGGCCGCCCCTGCTCGCGGCGCGGCGCGAAGACGTACTCGCCGGCCGGGGTGGCCCGGATGAGGAGCTCGCTGACGTTGACCCCCTGGCCGCGGGCGAAGCCCTCGGCGGCGCGGGTCGGCCGCCCCTGGTCGTCAAACGCGGTGTGCCTGGCTGGGCCGCGGGCCCAGGACTCGCTGTCGGCCTGGCGCGCGGCGACGCCGGGCAAAAGAAGCGCCAGGCGGCGCGGGGTGCCGTAGGTGACCGGGGCGCCGTGGGCCAGGCGGGCCTGCTCCAGGAGCTCCCGCGCGCGGGCGGCCATGCTGTCAAGGCCCGGGCGGACCCACCGCGCCGGCAGCTCCTCGACCCCGATCTCGAGAAGGAGGTCGCGCTGCGCCTCGTGGCCCTGGTCGGTCATTGCCCGTCACCCCCTTGCGCGGCGGCCCCGGCGGCCGCGGCCGCGGCCGCGGCGGCGACGGCCCCGGCGGCGGTGGCCGTCGCCTCGTTTTGCCGCTTGACGTGCGCCACCGCCGCGCGGCGCGTCAGGGCGCGCACGCGCGTGATGTAGTCGGTGCGCTGGGTCACGCTGAGGGCGCCCCGCGCGTCGAGCAGGTTGAAGGCGTGCGAACACTTGAGCGCGTACTCGTAGGCCGGCAGTATGAGGCCCAGCCCCAGGACGCGGGCGCTCTCGCGCTCGTACTCGTCAAACATGCGCAGAAGCGCCCCGATGTCGGCGGCCTCGAAGGCGTAGCTTGACTGCTCGAACTCGTTCTGGCGATAGAGCTCGCCGTAGGTGAGGCCGTCGGTCCAGAGAAGCTCGCGCATGTCGTCCTTGCCCTGGGCGAAAAGCCCGATCCGCTCCAGCCCGTAGGTTATCTCGACGGCCACCGGGCGCACCTCGAAGCCGCCCATCTGCTGGAAGTACGTGAACTGGGTGATCTCCATGCCGTCAAGCCAGACCTCCCAGCCCACGCCCCAGGCGCCCAGCGTCGGCGCCTCCCAGTTGTCCTCGACAAAGCGGACGTCGTGGGCGTCAAGCCTCAACCCCAGGCGGCGCAGGCTGTCGAGGTACAGGTCCTGCACGTCGGCGGGCGAGGGCTTGAGCACGACCTGGAACTGCAGGTGCTGGTACAGGCGGTTCGGGTTCTTGCCGTAGCGGCCGTCGGCGGGCCGCCGCGACGGCTCGAGGTACGCCACGCGCCACGGGTCGGGCCCGAGGACGCGGAAGAAGGTGTTGGGGTTCATCGTGCCCGCGCCCTTCTCCATGTCGTACGGCTGCAGCACGGCGCAGCCCTGATTGCCCCAGAACTCGTTGAGATGCCAGGACAGGGCCTGCAGCGTCGGCGAGCCCGCGTCGCTCATCGTTCTCCCTCCTCACTCGCGCCGTGCGCCCCCGCGCCCGGTGCGCGCCCACCCGGTGCGCCCCCGCGCATGGACCCCCGCGGGCCTAATACGAAGGACCCCCCGCCCCGGCGCCACGCGCCAGCCAGGGACGGGAGGCCGGCTCCCGCGGTCCCCCCCGGCCGTCAAGGCCGGCTGTCAATCCGCCCGTCAGTCCGCCCGTCAGTCCGCCCCGTCGTCGTCAGCGGGCTTTGGCGGGCACTCCCCCTTCTCCGGCGCGGCGCCGGCCTTTTCGTCGGCCCGCTCCCCGCCCGGCGCCCGCTCGACCTCGATCGTGCACTGCGTGACCACCGCCGCGATCACCCCGACGACCGCCAGCGTGGGCAGTAGCAGCGCGCCGACGACGCCCACCGTGACCGGGATCTCCAGTATCGCCCGGTCGCCCTGCCGGATACGGATGCGCGTCACGTTCCCCTGGTGGATGATCTCGCGCACCCGGTCCACAAGCTCGGAACCCTTAACCTGGATTCGCTCTTTCCTGGTACGATCCCTCTCCTCCAGGTCAGCCAGCGCCAGGGCGACGCTCCCGTTCGCCCGCTCCAGCGCCGACAGGGCCTCACGGTAGGTCACCCCGAACCGCTTCCGGATCACGTCGATCTTGGCCAGATCGTCCACGCCGTCATCCTCCCTTCCCCGCGCCCCGCGCGAGCCTCAGGAACTCGAACGCCTTCAAGCGCCGCTCCAGCCGCCACGTGGCGTAGCCTTCCAGGGCCGCCTCGATCTCCCGTTGCGCCGCCGCGCGCAGGCGCAGCCGGGCGGCAAGCGCCAGGTCCGTCTCCAGGAGCCGGCGCATCGCCTCCAGGGATTCGCGCGATATCGCCACCGCCGAGGCGTCGCGGCAGCGTGGGCACACGGCGCCGCCCTGGGCGAAGCTGAAGTGTACGGGGCTTGCGGCGGCGGCCGGCGCGGCGGCGTCCGGGTCGCCGGCGCCCGCCGCGGGCGCCGCGGGCCCCGCGGGCCCCAGCTCGCCGGAGCAGGAGACGCAGGCATCGAGCCGCGGGCGGTAGCCGAGCACGTCCAGGAACTTGAGCACGTACCCGTAAAGCACCGCCGCGCCGCCGGCGGGGAGGGCCGTGAACGCCTGCACCAGCAGCGCGTACGCATCCGGCTGCGGCTCACCCTCCGGCAGGAGACCATCCGTGACCTCGGCCGCGCAGGCCGCCAGCGCCGTGACCTCAAGGTCCTCGCGCAGGCCGCGGAAGGAGTCGATGAGCTCGGCCTGGCTGACCGTGTCCAGGTCGCGGCCGCGGAACAGGGAAAACGTCGCGCGCGTGAACGCCTGCGTCGCCGCCACCAGCCGGCTGCGCGGCCGGCGCGCCCCGCGGGCGACGGCGCGCACCTTGCCGCCCTCGCGCCCAAGCAAGGTCACGACGCGGTCGGCCTCGCCCATATCACGCGACCGCAGCACGATCGCCTCGACGCGGTAGAGGGCCAACCGCGCTCCCCCCTAGCATTTCCGCCGCGCCGCGCCCCGATGCGGTCAGCGCCGCGGCTGCGGCTGCGGCTGCCCGGGCGCCCGCGGCTGCCCGAGCGCCCGCGATAGCTGGTCCAGGATGGCCTCGCCGGCGCTGCAGCCAAGGCGGTCGGCGCCGGCGGCGATCATCGCCAGGGCATCGGCAAGGTCGCGGATGCCGCCGGCGGCCTTCACCTTCACCCGCGGGCCGGCCGCGCGCTTCAGCAGCGCGACGTCGGACGCGGTCGCGCCGCCGGGGCCAAAGCCGGTCGAGGTCTTGACGTACGCGGCCCCGGCCGCCGCCGCCGCCCGGGCGCCGCGGACCTTCCCCTCGTCGTCAAGGTAGCAGCACTCGAGGATGACCTTGACCAGCGGGGCCGGGCGCCCGGCCGCCGCCGCCGCGGCATCCGCCGCCTGGACCACGGCGGCGACGTCGGCGCGCACGGCCTCGTCGTCCCCCGCCAGGATGTAACCCACGTTGGCGACCATGTCCAGCTCGCCGGCGCCCGCGCGCACGGCCTCGGCCGCCTCCGCTGCCTTCGCCGCCGCGGACGCCGCCCCGAGCGGGAACCCGACGACGCATGCGACCCGCACCGGCGACCCGCCGAGGAGCCGGGCGGCGAGCGGGACGTGGCAGCCGTTGACGCAGGCGGCGTAAAACCCCCGCGCCCGCGCGCGCGCACACAGTGCCTCAATGTCCGCCGGGACCGCCGTCGCCTTGAGCAGGGTGAGGTCGATCATCGACGCCAGCCGCTCCCCCGTCAGCCACAACGGTATGTCAGGTGCAGTCATTGCCGGTACCCCCCGCCGCGGCCGCCGGTCAGTTCCGGCCGTAGCCGCCGTCATAACCCAGCCCGCGCAGGCTCGCCTCGCGGTTGCGCCAGTCGGGCTTCACCTTGACCCACAGGTCCAGGTACATCTGCGAACCGAGCAGCGCCTCCAGCTCCTCGCGCGCCAGGCGCCCGATCTCGCGCAGCATCGAGCCGCCCTGGCCGATCATGATCCCCTTCTGCGAGTCACGCTCGACGTATATCGTCGCCCGCACGTAAACCATGTCCTGCGGCCGCCGCTCCATCTCCTCCACGTCCACCGCGACCGCGTGCGGTACCTCTTCGCGCGTCAGGAGCAGGACCTTCTCGCGCACCACCTCGGCGACCACGAACTGCTCCGGCTGGTCGGTGACAACGTCTTCGGGGTAGTAGCGCGGCCCGGCCGGGAGCCGGGACGCGACCTCGCCCAGGAGCGCGGCGAGGTTCCGGCCATAAAGGGCAGAGACGGCAAGCGCGGCCACGTAGTCGCCCAGCCGCCGGTGCGCCTCGACCGCCGCCGCCGCGGCCTCGCCCGCGGGCCCGCCGGGGAGGAGGTCGGCGCGGTTCACGACCAGGATCGCCGGTCGGCCGGCCTCGCCGACGAAGCCGGCGACGATGCGGTCCCCGGTGCCGATGCGCGAATCGGCCGCGACCACCAGCAGGCTGGCGTCGACCTCGCGCAGGGTGCGCCGGGCGACCCCCACCATGTGCTCGCCCAGGCGGTGGCGCGGCTTGTGCAGCCCGGGCGTGTCAAGGAAGGCCGCCTGCAGGCCCGGCCGGTTCAGGATGCCCAGGATGCGATTGCGCGTCGTCTGCGGCCGTTCGGAGACGATGGCCACCTTGCGCCCCACGAGGGCGTTGAGCAGGGTCGACTTGCCCACGTTGGGCCGCCCGACGATCGCCAGAAAGCCCGACCGGAAATCGGGTCCGTTCATCTGCGCTTCACTGTCCCCTCGGTTCCAGACGGAAAGCGTCGGGCAGGAGCTCCTCGATCCGCCACTCGCGCCGCGCGCCGGCGGGAGTGGCGGCGATGACCAGAAGGCCGGGGCAAAACTCCGCGAGCACCTGGCGGCAGGCGCCGCACGGGCTCGGCGGCGCCGAAGAAGCGGCGACGACGGCGATGGCCTTGAAGTCGCGCGCCCCCTCGCTTACCGCCTTGAACAGCGCCACCCGTTCGGCGCAGCAGGTGAGTCCGTACGAGGCCGTCTCCACGTTGCAGCCGCGGTACACCGCCCCGTCGGCGCAAAGAAGCGCCGCGCCCACGGCGAAGCCGGAGTACGGGGCGCGCGCGAAGCGTCGCACCGCCTGGGCCTCGGCGACCAGGCGGTCGCGGTCGATGGCCGCCGTGGCCCGATCGGCGCCGCACCCTCCAGTGCCGGGCACGCCCATCACTCCCATTCCACGATTGTGTTGCGGGCGACCAGCACGACCCAGGTGGCGCCCGGCTCCAGCTTGAGGTCGTCCCCCTCCAGCGCCACAAGCGTCGTGGGCGCGGCCGGCGTCAGCTTGAGCCAGCGGCCCTCGCGCATCCGCCCGCGGTTGAGAAGCAGGGCCCGGCCCTCGCCGGCGGTGCGCACGTTCAGCCGCCCCTCCCGGTCGCCGGGCACCGGCGTCACGTCGGTGTAAAGGATCAGGACGTTCTTGGCGAGGAGCTGGCTTCCATCCAGCGCCGTGCAGTGGGGCACGCCGCCCGAGAAGCGCAGGTACGCCCCAGCGTCGTCGTTGTACCGCCAGTCCACGCGCTCGCCCAGCGCCCCGCCCGGCCGCAGCCAGGCGTGGGCGGCGGGCGCGCCGGCCACATTCGCGGCGCCCGGCGCCGCACCCCCGGTCGCATCCGGCGGGCTGAAGGCGAACCCGCCCGGCGCCAGCGCCGCCGTCGCGCCCCAACCGCGCGCGAGCGCCTTGCCCTGGAGGGCGAAGGTCGACGTGTACAGGTTGTGCGGCGACGCGCGCGCCTTGATGCGCCAGTAGGCGCCGCCCCCGAACATGTCGTCGAGGTCGGGCATGTTCACCCGCGCCAGGGCCGCGTACGCCTGGGGGCTCCCGCCGGCGTGGCACAGCACCGCGGCCCGCTCCTGGGCCAGCGGCAGCATGTAGTCGCGGGCGCTGCGCACCGGCCCAACGGCGGCGGCGTCAGCGTGCAGGAAGAACGCCAGAAACCGCGTCAGGCCTCCCTCCACCGGCAGCTCGTACACCAGGCACGCCGCCTCGAGGCCGCTCTGCGGCCGCGCGCCGGGGTGGTTGTCGACGGCCACGGCGAGCGGCCGCCGCAGGAGGCTGACCGGCGCGGCGGTCACGCCGTCGAGGGGACAGGTCACCCCATCCGGCGCCGCCGGGCCGGGACTGACCGGCACTCCGGGGTCGGGTGCCCCGCCGGGGGGCGCGGTGTCGCCGGGCGGGGCACCGCGCGGGGATGCCGCATCACTGGGCGCGCCGCGGCGGCACCCGGTCGCGGGCGCCACCGCCGCGACCAGCGCCACGGCCACAACCAGGGCCAGCGCCAACGCCATCCTTGCGCCGGCTGTGCCCGCGCCGCCCGCCCTAGCCGCGCCGCCCGCCCTAGCCCCGCCCACCCCCGCGTCCATGCCCGCCCGCGCTCCCTTCCAGGTCGACCGCATTGGCGCCCGCATCAGCCGTCACCACACCGCCACCCGCGCCGCCGGCTGGCGCCGCGGGCGCGCCCCCGCCACCCGCGCCGCCGGCTGGCGCCGCGGGCGCACGCCCGCCACCCGGCGCCGTGGGCCCGCCCGCGCCGTTCGGCGTCAGGATGCCGCCGGAGATGATCAGCCTGATGCCGTCCTCAACCGGCATGTCGAGCAGGATCACGTCCTCCCGCCGCATCAGCAGCAAAAACCCCGACGTCGGATTGGGGGTCGTGGGCACGAAGACGTTGAGGACCTCCGCCGCGATGATGCCCTGGACCTCGCCGCCGGTGGTGCCGGTCAGGAAGCCCAGGGCCCGGACGCCCTTGCGCGGGTACTCGATCAGCACCACCCGCTTGAACGGGTTGTCTTGCCGGGTCACCGTGTCGACGATCTGCTTCACCGTGACATACACGGTGCGGGCGAGCGGGACCCGCAGCATGAGCCGCTCGCCGCCGCGCAGCAGCCTCTTGCCCAGGAGATTGGTGGCCAGGACGCCCACCAGCAGCACGAGCAGGAAGGTCGCGATGACGCCGAGGCCGGGGATGGGGTAGCCCAAGAGGCGCTCGACGGTGCGACCCATGAGCCCGTCCACGAAGCGGAAGGTGACTATCAGGATGTAGGCCGTCGTTGCCACGGGGATGAGGGTGATCAGCCCCGCCACCAGCACCCGGCGCAGTTTGCTCAGCATCTGTAGCGACGCCCTCCTCCGCCCACCCGACTCTAGTGCGCGCGGCCGCCGCGCCGCAGCGGCACCGCGCAGGATGCCGCGATCAGCCCGGCGATCCCCGCCGCCGCCAGCGCCTGTGGCGCGCTCACCAGCGCCGCGGCCAGCAAGGCCACCGCCTGCGGCAGGCGGGGCCCGAAGGTCAGGGCGGCGACGGCCACCGCCACGGCGGCCGACAGCAGCACCGCCCCGGCGGCGGCGTTCTTCGCCCGGCGCGCCAGCGGGTGGACGTCTGGCTGGTAGAGGTCGGTCAGCGCCTCCAGGGCCGAATTCAGGAGCTCAAGCGAAAGGGTGACTACGACCATCAGCAGCAGCGCCAACCACTCCCACACCAGGAGCTCGAACGCCCACCCCAGCCACAGGGCGGCCGCGGCGGCTACGATGTGGACGCGGAAGTTGCGCTCGCTGAGCCAGATGCTGGCGATGCCGGCGCCGGCGTCCCGGAAGCTCAGGAACAGCGGTCGCGTGGCCATGACCCGCCTCCCCCGCGGCGGGGCGCGGCGCCACGCCTGCCACCCCCGTGGCACCGCCGCTCCCGCCGCCCATGAGCCCGGAGCCTAAAGACCCAGGGCCTGCAATACCTGGCGTTCCCTGTCGCGCATGGCGCGCGCCTGGGCCGGGCGCGCGTGGTCGTAGCCCAGGAGGTGCAGGGTGCCGTGCGCCACCAGCTGCGCCATCTCGCGGTCGAGGGTGACCTCGTGCTCTCGCGCCTGCTCGATCGCCCGCTCCACCGAGACGAGCACGTCCCCCAGCAGCACCGGCGGCACCCCGCCCGCCCCGGCGCCGACCGCCGCCATTCCCTGGTCGCGTTTCGCCGAGCCCGGCGACAGCTCGAGCAGGGGGAAGGCGAGCACGTCGGTGGGGGCGTCGACCCGGCGGTACTTCTCGTTGTACTGGTGGATCGTCGCGTCATCGACCAGGGTCAGGCTCACCTCGGTGCTGTGCGGCACCCCCTCCAGGCGCAGGGTCGTCTCCACCGCTCGCCGCAACAGGGCCACCTGGCGCGTGTCAAGGCCGCACCCGTCCCAGCGGTTACTGACGACTACTGCCATGGCTATTCCTCTTTCTAAGTGTGCTCGGGCCGACCCCGGCCACCGCCGTCACCCTGCCCCGCCCCACCGGACCCACCGCCCGCGCCCGCGTCGCCCGCCCCCACGCCCCCGATTGCGCCCGCCCCCGCCCCGTCGCCGGCCCGCTCCTCGTCGCCGCGCTTCCCCTCGCGCCGCTGCGCCTCAGAGAGCGGCATGTCGGGGTACTCGATGCGCGGGTGGAACACGCCCGTCAGCACGCGCACCAGGGTCTCGGCCACCGCGTCCAGGTCGCGGAAGGTGAGGTCGCAGCGGTCGAGCTGGTGGTCCGCGAGGCGCTCGCGGATGATCGCCTGCACCAGGCCCTCGATGCGCGCCGGCGTCGGCCGCGGCAGCGCGCGCACGGCCGCCTCGGCCGAGTCGGCCAGCATGACCACCGCCGTCTCGCGCGTGTGCGGCCGCGGGCCGTCATAGCGGAAGTCGTGCTCGATCAGCTGCTCCTCGCGCCCGTTCTCCGCCGCCCGCGAGTAGAAGAACGATACCAGGGTCGTGCCGTGGTGCTCGCCGATGAACTCCTGCACCGCCTCGGGCAGCCGGGCGGCGCGCGCCAGCTCCAGGCCGTCGCGCACGTGCGAGGTGAGGATGAGCACGGAGAGCGACGGGGATATCTTGTCGTGCGGGTTGTCGCCGGCGAACTGGTTCTCGATAAAGAAGTACGGCCGCTTCAGCTTTCCGATGTCATGGAAGTAGGCGCCCACGCGGGCGAGCAGCGGATCCGCCCCCACCGCCTGCGCCGCCGCCTCGGCCAGGTTGGCGACCATGACGCTGTGGTGGTATGTGCCCGGCGCCTCGACCAGAAGCCGCCGCAGGACCGCCTGGTTGGGGTTGGAGAGCTCCAGGAGCCGCACCGACGTCAGGATGCCGAAGTAGCTCTCAAACAGCGGGAGCGAGCCGATGGTCAGGATGGCGCACAGTGCGCCGTTGACCAGCCCGATCCCCAGGTCGCGCCACAGCCCCATCGGCCCCGGCGACGCCGTGCCCAGGAGGAGCGCGGCAATGCCAATGGCGACCACGTTGGCCACCGCCACCAGGCCGCCGGTGCGCAGGAGGTCGGAGCGCTGGCCGAGCCGGCCGAGGCCGAACACCGCCGCCACCGCCCCGACGAGCGCCACAAACAGCGCGCGGAACTCGAAGCCCATCGTCACCCCCACCGCCACCGCCAGCACCACGCCGGTGACCAGCGCCGGGCCGCGCCCAAGGAGCACCCCGACCAGCATGGCGCCCATGGCCACCGGGGCGAGCAGGCTGGACGTCGAGCGCAGTCCCTGGGCCAGGACCAGGGTGGCGGTGGCCGCTATGCCCAGGATGATGATCGTCGATTCGCGGCCGATCAGGCGCGGCGCGAGGTGCGCCAGGTACGCGCCCACCATGCCGAAAAGCGCCGCCGCCAGGAGCGCCGAGCCGAACAGGCTGCGCCACGTCTCACCCCGGCGCGACAGGCCGAGGTCGCCCAGAAGCGCCACCTGCCGCTCGCTGACACGCTCCCCCTCGCGGACGATGAACTCGCCCTCAAGGATGCGCACCGGCGTCACCGCATCTTCGGCGCGCTTGCGCCGGCGCAGCGTCTCCTCCCAGTTGAGGACCATGTTCGGCCGCAGGAGCGCCTGGGCGAGGTGCACCACGGCGTCGTTTGCCTCCAGGGTACCCGTGATCTCCGTCTCGACCTGGCTTCTGAAGCTTGACAGGACCTCGCTCTTGACGCCGGCGGTGAGCGCGCGCCGCAGGGCGGCGGCCACCGCGGGCTCGGCGGCCTGGAGGCCGGCTTCAGGGAGGGCCAGAAGCGCCAGAAGGTCAGCATCAGCGAGGTTTCTGGCCGGCGCGGCTGAAAGCTCCGCGCGCAGCTCGTCAAGGCCGGCCTTGACCGCGGGGTCCTCCCCGGTCCACGCCGTGCCGGGGTGCGCCGCGCGCACCCGCCGCAGGGCGGCGAACATGGATGTCACCTCGCGCCCCGTCTCGCCGGCGACCTGCGGGTCGACTTCAAACACGTAGTTGATCTCGTCGGCGGCCTCGCGCCGCAGGCGCTGGGTCTCAAACTGGTCGACGGTCGAGCGCGGCGCCTTGATGTCCTTGGGCGCGACCTGCCCCACTTTGAGGTCGTAGCGCTCGGGGACGATGCTGGACCAGAACAGGGCGGTGAAGGCGATGGCGAAGACCACCGCCCAGCCCCAGCGCCGGAAAGACGAGTCACGCCGCAGGGCGCCCCGCAGCCGTTCCTTGAGGCCCGTGCCCGCTTTCTCCTTCACCATTTACACCTCTACGCGCCACCGGCGCGCGGTGCGCCCTCTGGGGGGGCGTTCCGCGCCGCGGCGCGCTCGTGCTCAAACCGCTCGTACGCCTTGATCACCCGCGACACCAGCTCGTGGCGCACGACATCGCGCTCGGTGAGGTAAATGAAGGCGATCCCCGGCACCCCGTGCAGCACCTCGCGCACCTCGTCCAGGCCGGACCGCGTGCCGCGCGGCAGGTCGACCTGGGTGATGTCGCCGGTGATGACCGCCCGCGACCCCAACCCCAGACGGGTGAGGAACATCTTCATCTGCTCGGACGTGGTGTTCTGCGCCTCGTCGAGGATGACGAACGACTCGTCCAGGGTGCGGCCGCGCATGTACGCCAGGGGGGCGATCTCGATTATCCCCCGGCCCATGTATTTTTCTACCGTTTCTGCGCCCAGGAAGTCATAAAGCGCGTCGTACAGCGGGCGCAGGTAGGGGTTGACCTTCTCCTGCAGGTCGCCCGGCAGGAAGCCCAGCCGCTCGCCGGCTTCGACCGCCGGCCGGGTGAGCATGATGCGTTCGACGGACCGGGTGCGGTAGGCGGCGATGGCCATGGCCACGGCGAGGTACGTCTTGCCGGTGCCGGCGGGGCCGATGCCAAACACGATGCCGTGGTCCTTGACGGCCTCGACGTAGGTCCTCTGGCCCACCGTCTTGGGCCGCACCGCCCGGCCGCGGCTGGTGATCAGCAGGGCGTCGTCTCCCGCCCCACTGGGCCCGGCCCCTTCGCCCTCTTTGACCATGCGCACGGCGTAGCGCACGTCCTGCGCTGACACGGCGCCGCTCTGCCTCAGGACGTCGCGTAGGTGACGAAAAACCGCGGCCACCCGCTCGACATCGAGCTCGTTGCCCGTGACCACCAGCTCGTTGCCGCGCGGCACGACGCGGACGCTGAAGCTACCCTCTATGGTCTTCAGGTGCTGGTCGAGGCGACCGAACAGGTCCACGGCCTGCGCGTTATCTTCGAAACGCAGTCTACGCTCAGCTTCACGGCCTTCCGCCGCGATTACCCCCTTACCGTCGCCCCCTGCGCCGCGCCCGGGCGCGACCCGGGGTCGTAGGGCAAGAAACGCCCGATGTCTTCCCGCGTCTCGACCAGGAGCCGCACGCCGACCACGCCCGGCGCCACGGTGATGGTGCGCTCGCTCTCGTTGACCACCTGGGCGTCTTGCGGGATCATCCGCCCCAGCCACTGGCGGGCCGCCGCGCGGGCCTCGGCGACCGCCTCATCCGCCGGCCGGGTCACCCAGCTCTCAGTGCATTCGTCGAACCTGCGCGTTATGACTTCGACGGGAACCCGTATATTCCTCCACAGCGCCAGATGGCGTGCAGTCTCGCGGGTGCGGTAGGCAGCGAAGGGGGGTCTCTTCCAACCACTTAGTATTATGTCACGACCATTGAAGCTAATCAAGATCTGGGTGAAGCTGCGCCCGGTGTAGGTGACGCGCGGCACCCTCAGGGCGGCCTCGCGGTAGCACTCGTACCACACGCGCGCCCGGCACACGCCGCGCGCGCGCACGCCGCCGCCGGCGGGCGGGCCCGGCCGGCCGGCGATGAGCGGTTCGCCGCGCCGCACGACGTCGCCGGCCCGCGCCACCCGCGTCCCCGCCAGCACGAGCACCTGCACGAGCTGGCCGTCGCATCCGGCGACGATGTCGCCGGGCGCGGCCAGGTACTGCCGGGCGGCGTTGGACGGCTCCTCGACGACCCGCACGCGGGCGCGCGTGCCGCTGATGTCGATGGCCGCCCAGGCCAGCTTCAGGTCTGACAGCAGCAGGGCGCTGCGGATGGCGTTTACGTCCAGGCGTGACTTGGCCGCGCCGGGGTACAGGCCGGCCTGCTCCAGCCGGCTCTCCACGGCCTCGACCGGCAGCATCTCCGTGCCGCTCACGTCCACGAACCAAACGAACCCCGACAGGTGGTAGATCACGGCCAGCGACAGGAAGGCGCCGGCGATCAGCAGGCGGCGGCGGCGCAGGCGGCGCCACAGGAACAGGAGGCCGCCGCGGCGGGCGATGTGCACCCGCGTGTGCGTGGCCCGCGCCATCGGCCGCAGCCGGCGGAAGGCGCCGACCGGGATGCAGGCCAAAAGCGCCTCGCCGGCGGGCCGCACGTTGGAGAGGGAGACGCCCGCCGCGACGCACAGGTTGACGAATCGCGCCAGGAACGGCCCGCGGCACTCGATCTCGAGGTAGCCCAACGCCCGCCGCACGCGGTCGTGACCGTTCATGCGCCCCGCCCCCCGGCACGCCGGAAGTGGCGGCGCCGCGCGGCCCCTACGTGGGACCGGGCGCGCCGGGGCGGAGGATCAGCTCGCCGATCTCGCCGCGGACCGTGGCCGCTGTCTTGCTCGCGCGGGCCACGACCAAGCCGCGGCCGCGCACCTCCACCTCGCCGCGCGCGACGCCGATGACCAGGCGCGACTCAGAGAAGGCGAGGATGCCGCGGTGATTCTCGACCTCCAGCTGCAGGTTGCCCAGAAGCGTCACGCGCGGCAGGTCGAGCAGCAGCTCGGCGGGTACGTCGAGCGTCTCGGCCAGGCGCCGCTTCAGGCGCAGCCAGCGCGACCGCTCCGCCGCAGGCACAGCCCCTCCCCCCCGCCACAAGCCTATGCCGGTGAGGGGGGGCTATGCGGCGCCCGGCGCCCCCGCCGCGCCATGGTGCGGCACCTGGGCGGCCCGAGCACGGCCATCGCCACCAGGGTCGCGTCCATCTCCGGCCCCAGGGCGCGCCCGAGCGCCGCGGCGAACCTGTGCGCCGCCGGCGCGGTGGGCTGCCCCGCCATTGCCACCACTGCCGCCTCAGCCGCCGCCCCAACCGCCGCCGCCGCGGGTGTGGCGGGCGCGGCCAGCACCGTAGCCGGCTCCCGCGGTGCAGCCTCCGGCGCCGCGGCCTCCCCCGGGCCCGCGCGCCCCGGTGCCCGCGCCTCGAGCGGCGCGCGCTTCAGGTCGCCGAACGCCCGGCCCATCTGGCCCCACGGCGCCAGGTCGCCCCACGGGTTGGGCGGCCGCACCTCGCCCATGGCCGGTCCCGCGGCGGGTGGCGGAACGGCCCGCGGTCCCGCCGCCCGGGACGCCACCGGCCTGGACGCGGGCGCCTGCCCGCCCCCCGCGGCGCGGTCGCCGCCGCGCCGGCGCCGGGCCGCGCCGCCGGCCAGCGCGCTGATGATCCAGAAGACGACCAGCCAGAACAGGATGGAGCTCATTGCTTCTTCTTCTCCTGGCCCGCGCCCTGGCCCGCGCCCTGGCCCGCGTCCTGGCCCGCGCCCTGGCCCGCGCCCTCCGGCCCGCCGGGGAGCCGCGCGATCGAGCCGCGCATGTCGGTATCGGCGCGCAGGTTCTGCATGCCGAAGTAGTCCATGACGCCCATGTTGCCGGTTCTGAGCGCCTCGGCCAGCGCCCGCGGCACCTCGGCCTCGGCCTCGACCACCTTGGCGCGCATCTCGGCCACGGCGGCGATCATCTCCTGCTCGCGCGCCACGGCCATGGCCCGCCGCTCCTCGGCCTTGGCCTGGGCGATGCGCTTGTCAGCCTCGGCGCGGTCGGTCTCCAGGCGCGCCCCGATGTTCTCGCCGACATCGACGTCGGCGATGTCGATGGACAGGATCTCAAACGCCGTGCCGGCGTCCAGCCCCTTGGCCAGCACGGTGCGCGATATGCTGTCGGGGTTCTCCAGCACTTGCTTGTGGTCGTTGGCCGAGCCGATGGTGGTCACGATGCCCTCGCCGACGCGGGCGATGATCGTGTCCTCGCCGGCGCCGCCGACGAGGCGGTCGATGTTGGCGCGCACGGTCACGCGCGCCTTGGCCTTGAGCTCGATGCCGTTCTTGGCCACCGCCGCCACCACCGGCGTCTCGATGACGCGCGGGTTGACGCTCATCTGGACCGCCTGCAACACGTCGCGCCCGGCGAGGTCGATGGCCGCCGCGCGCTCGAACTCCAGCGGGATGACGGCGCGCTGGGCGGCGATCAGGGCGTCCACGACGCGGTTGACGTTGCCGCCCGCCAGCAAGTGCGCCTCCAGCTTGTTGATGTTCAGGTCAAGCCCGGCCTTGGTCGCCTTGATCATCTGATTGACGATCTTCCACGGCGCCACGCGGCGCAACCTCATGCCGATGAGGTTGAATATGCCCACGTGCACCCCGGCGGCCCATGCCGATATCCACAGCCCCAGCGGCACGAAGCTGAGCACGATGGCCAGGAAGATGATGCCCACGATCACCAGGAACATCACGAAGATGGCCAACGACAACGTGTTCACGCGGTCGCACCTCCCGATTCACTACGTGCAGCGGAGAAGGACACACCCCTGGACCTCGCCTTCTGGGACTCACCCCTTGGGCTCACCCCGGCTGCCGGGCGCGCACCACCACGCGGCCGCCATCGACGCGCGCGACCTCGATCCCCGCCCCCTGGGCGATGAACTCGCCGTCGGTGACCACGTCGACGCGCGCGCCGTCGATCTCCGCCGTCCCCGCCGGGCGCAGTGTGGTCAGGGCCACGCCGGTCTTCCCGGCGAGCGACTCGCGCGCGGGCACGGCCGAGAAGCCCTCGCGCCGCGACAGGGTGGTTGACAGGGCCAGGCGTTTCCACACGACGCGGGCGCCGAAAAACCGCGCCAAGAGCAGCACGACCCCGGCCGCGGCGATGATCGCCACCGCCAGCGAGCGGACGGCCTGCTGCCAGCTCTCGGCCGCCAGGACGACCGCGAACAGCAGCAAAAGGAGGCCGGCCACCCCCGGCACCCCGAAGCCCGGCACGAAGACCTCGACGACAAGGAGCACAAGCCCCAGGATGAACAGGGCCACCGTCTCCAGGCCGGCGAACCCGGCGATGATGTGGCCGCCGAAGTACAGGGCGAGGCTGGCCAGCCCCACCGCGCCGGCGACGCCGAAGCCGGGTATGAAGAGCTCGGCGACAAGCCCCGTGATGCCCAGGGCCAGAAGGACGGTGGCGACCACGGGCCCGACGACGACGCGGGACACCGACTCGGCGTGCGACATGCGCGACTCCTGGACGGCCTGCCCGCCCAGCCCGAGGGCCGTCAGGGCGCCGGCGCGGTCGGTCGCGCTTGAGAGCGCCAGCTTGAGCTCGACCGCGCGGTCCCAGGGCAGGGCCAGGACGTCCCCCGCCGCCTTCACGCCCGGCACGACCACCGCCGCGTCGACCATCGCCGCCGCCAGGAGCGGGTCGCGTCCGGTGGCGGTGGCCGTCGCCTCGAACTCGGCGCGCACCGCCGCCACCGTCTTGGCGTCGGCGGGCCGCGGCTCGGCGGCGCCGATGCTGGAGCCACGGGCCATCACGATGTCGCGGCAGGACAGGGCGAGCAGCGCCCCGGCCGACCACGCGCGGCCCTTCACGAAGCACGCCACTCGGAGCGGCGACGCCAGGAGAAGGTCGCGCATCTTGAGCGCGGCGTCGAGCCGCCCGCCCAGCGTGTCAAGCTCGATGACGACCGCCCGCGCCCCGTCGCGCTCGGCGTCCGCGAGCGCCCGTTCAAGGTAGCGCGCGGCGACGGGGTCGATGGTGCCGGTCACGGGGATAACGCGCACGGCGGCCGGCGGCGCCGCCAGCGCCGGCGGCGCGGCCAGGGCGATCACCGCCGGCAAGAGCATCGCCGCCAGCGCCACGAACGCCCAGGCTGCCCCGCGCCGGCGAGCCGGCCGCCGTCTCCGTCCAGGACGCCCCTCAGTCATAGAGCCTCACCCCTCGCTATCATATCACGTTTTTTCGCCGACGGCGGCGCCGCACCTCTTTTCGGGGCGCCGCTGGGGCGCCGCTGGGGCGCCGCTGGGGGGCGCGGCCGGGGCACCAGGGGCGCGCGCCGGCCGCATAGTATCATGGCAGGATGGCGAAGGCGGGAGACACATGGAACCGTCAGGCACCCCAAGATGGTGGCGGAGGCGCCGCCCAGCACGGGCCGGGTTGGCCGGCCTCACCCCGGCGCGGCTCGTGGCGGCCCTCGTTTGCGCCGGCCTGCTCGCGCTCTGGGCGGCGACCGACGCCGGCCGCGGCGCCGGCCGCGGCCCCGTCGCGCTGCCGGCCCTCTCCGGCACAAAGCCGGTGGCGGTCATCTGGGCCCCGCACCCGGACGACGAGACCTACGGCGCGGCGGGCATCATCGCCGGCCTCCTCGACCGCGGCTACTCCGTGGTCGAGGTCCTGCTCACGCACGGCGAGGCTTCGGTGGCCCTCGACAAGGTCAACGCCGAGCGGGCGCAGGCCGGGCAGCCGCCGTACACGCGCCGGGGGTTCGGCCGGGCGCGCGTCCGCGAGTACCAGGCGGCGGCCGGCGCCGCGGGCGTCGACGCCTGCATCATCTACGACTTCCCCGACGGCGGCCTCACCTGGCGCGACGTGCGGGCGGTGGTGGAGGAGGTCGACCGCGAGTACCGCCCCGCCGCCCACTACGGCACCGCCGGCGGCGACGACGAGCCCCGGCGGCACCCCGACCACGCCGCCCTGTACTTTGGCCTCGCCCGCGCCCGCGTCAGCGCGGCGGAAAAGAACTACTACTACGTCTACGCCACGCCCGCCGGCCGCGCGGGGGTGACGCTCCTGCCCCTCGACGCGGGCGCCCGGCGCCTCAAGGCCGCGATGCTCGACTGCTACCGGCTCGAGGACTGGCGAAGCCAGCGCTACGGCATCGGCTTCCACTCAACGCCCACGCTGTGGCTGAAGAGCCGGGCCCAGACATGTGAGTACCTGCGCGCCGGCGCCTGACGCGCCGGCGCCTGGCGCGCGCAAAGCGAACGGGGCGACCGCCCGGCCGCCCCGCGTCGTGCCTTTTCACTTGGCGCTCAGGTCCGGCGGCGGCGCGCCGCGCGCCTGGCCGCCTCCGACTTCTTCTTGCGCCGCACGCTCGGCTTCTCGTAGTGCTCCCGCTTCCTGACCTCGGCGAGGACCCCCGCCCTGCGGCATTGCCGGTTGAAGCGGCGGATGGCATTCTCCAGCGATTCATTCTTTCCGACCTTGATCTCCGCCACGTCGTTCCCCTCCCTCCGTACGGGGGACGCCGCTCAACCGCAGAACGGCAGCCCGCGTTGATGCGGGCAGGTTAACGGGGCGCGCGCAAGGGCGCCGGGCACCCCGCCTGCTACGTAACCCACCAGGTCAGCCCGGCGGCCACACCAGGGGCCGGCCGGCCAGCACGTGAAAGTGGATGTGCGGCACCATCTGGCCCGCCGACGGCCCGTCGTTCACCACGACCCGGAAACCGCGCGGCCCGTCAACGGGCGCCTGGGCGGCGAGCCTGGCCGAAACCAGCATGAGCCGCCCCAGAAGCGCCGCGTCAGCCGGGGCCGCCTCTGACACGGCGGCGATGTGCCGCTTCGGTACCACCAGGGCGTGGAACGGGGCCCGCGGGTTGATGTCTTTGAAGGCGTAGATCTCGTCGTCTTCATAGAGCTTCGTGCTGGGCACCTCGCCGCGCACGATGCGGCAGAACAGACAATCACTCACCGCAAAAAACCCCCCGGAAACCGTCGTCTTCGGGCCGTCGAAATGGCGCGGCCCCACGAGCGGCCGCTGCCCTGGCTCAGATCATGTACCCTCGGTGACAAGTTATTCTACACGGGTTCCCCAATTCCTTTTTCGCCTCAAATGGCGAAATACAGGCACTTTCCGCCCCAACCGCGGCGGCACCGTGTCGAAGCGCGCGCCGGCGCCCGCCTAATCCACATCCCGGCGCGCGCTGTACGAGACCTCGTTGCGCGCCTGATCGGCATGGCGCTCGATAGCAAGTTCGATGAGTCGGCTGATCAGTTCGCCGAACGATACGCCGGAAGCCGCCCACAGCATGGGATACATGCTTATCGGCGTGAAACCCGGTATGGTGTTGAGCTCATTGACCAGGACGCGGCCGCTGCCCCGCTCCAGGAAGAAGTCGACCCGCGCCATCCCCGCCGCGTCCAGCACCTTGAACGCCATCACGGCGAGATTCCGGACCCGGTCGCTCACCTCGGCCGGTATGTCGGCCGGGATGACCGCCTGCGAGCGGGGGTCGAGGTACTTGGCCTCATAATCGTAGAACTCGCGCGCCGTCAGTATCTCGCCGACCACCGACGCCCGCGGGTCGTCGTTGCCCAGCACGCTGCACTCCAGCTCGCGGCCGTCGATGCCCTCCTCGACCAGGATCTTGCGGTCGTATCGCGCCGCCAGCCTGAGACCGGCCACAAGCCCGGCGCGGTCGTGGGCCTTGGTGATGCCGACGCTGGAGCCCAGGTTCGCCGGCTTCACAAAGCACGGGTAGCCCAGCGACTCGGCGGCGGCGGCGGCCTCGGCGTCGCGCTCCACGTCGCGGCGCCTTAAGGCGCACCAGCGGGCGCCGGGGATGCCGTGGCGCTCAAAGAGCCCCTTCTGGGCGACCTTGTCCATCCCCAGCGCCGACCCCAGCACGCCCGAGCCGACGTACGGCACCCCGGCCAGCTCAAGGAGCCCCTGCACCGTCCCGTCCTCGCCCAGGGGACCGTGCAGCACGGGGAAGACGACGTCGACGCGCCCGGCGGCCTCGCCCGTTGACCCCACCGTCGCCGGCAGGCTCTTCGGGCCCGTGGCGCACAGCACCGCGCCCCCGCCGGCGCCGCGCAGCAGGGCCACCGGCGTGCCGCCCTCGCGCAGCACGCCCTCGGCCAGCTCGCGCATCGGGTCGGCGGTGAGAAGCCAGCGGCCCTCCTTGGTGATGCCGACCGGGACCACCTCGAAGCGGTCGCGGTCGATGTTCCCCAGGACCGCGGCGGCGGACATCAGGCTCACCTCGTGCTCCCCCGACCGGCCGCCGAATATCACGGCCACCCGCGGCTTGGCGCCCATGGGCATCCCCCCGTCGTCCCCACAGTATTCCGCCATCAATAGCGACATCCCTGCTTGCCCGGCGCGCCCGGCGTCCCCGCCGTCCCCGTCAACCCCGCCACCCCCGTCAACCCCGCCGCGGACGCCCCGCTGACGCGCACGTTCACCAGGCGACCGGTCAGCCCGCCAGCCCCCGCTCTCGCCCCCGCCCCCGAGAAGACGCAGCGCACGTAGCTCGTCGTGAGCCCCGCCG
>Ga0315285_10000068_pt1 | contig 99097 bp, 91 predicted proteins | sample YL17G09_36_MG_FD_203698 | JGI IMG/M metagenome (GOLD analysis project Ga0315285, IMG submission 203698) | Sediment microbial communities from Yellowstone Lake, YNP, Wyoming, USA - YL17G09_36 | ecosystem: Environmental > Aquatic > Freshwater > Lake > Sediment | place: USA: Wyoming | collected... | reverse complement strand
ACTGGGGCAACACAATGCAGGCGGGAAGCATGGTGGGATCCTTTTGGTGTTTTCTTAAAGCGCCTGCCGCATCAACTGAGAAGCGGCTATAGGTTTCAATCACCGCACGGTCTTCAGACACCCACTCAGAGCCTAGGGTATCCTGTAGTGCCTTCAGCGCCTCCCGTGGAATCTTGTTGGGAATGACTTTTTTGCTCTTTTCCATGCTATCTTGCTCCTTTGCATGTGTCATACTTTTTTATTAAGAAGTTCCGTGTGACGAGTTGCGAGTTTTAATTATAATCTTTTTCAACCCGGAACACGTGACTCGCTACTCGCAACTTTGTATTTAGTTTCTAACGGGGCTAGTCCGTAAACGCAATCCCTGGGCTCATAATATTGCTGGGATCTAAATTCACCTTAATCTTCTTCGCCACCTCATAGAAGTTACCGGTGAGGTTGGGAACAAAGGGGTCTCTCCCCAGCGTCCAGGGACCTGTACCCATCAGCCAGGGCACCGCTCCCATGTTGTGCATGCACTCCCACACCGCCTGACAGTGTTCGGGGCTAGTGTGATCATAGGCAAAGATGAACTCAGCGATCACGAAGTGACCCCACTGGTAGGTATAGAGCTGTGCGCCACAGGCCACTTCACCAAAGCCAGGCTCAGGATAGTTCATGTAGCGATCAACCTTGTAGACACCTTCCGCACAGCGTTTCACATACTCAGAAACCTGGTCAACCGAGAGGTAAGCCATGTTGGTCATGATCATGCCTAGATGGCGCATGAGTCGTGGGCTATTGGATTGAGCCCACCCTTTAATATTCTGCTCGTGACCTCGATAAACCTCAACCAGTTCAGGAGGGGCGATTCTACCACCGCTTTTTTTGATGATGCGGCGGGCGAATTCTGACTGGTACTCTACCGCCCGTTTAGTTCCCTCAACACCTAAGCCTAGCATGTATTTGGGTGATGCCTTTGCCAGACGTATCCCTTCTTCCCGAGTTTCTGCCGAGTATGCTCCCTGAGTCCAGGCGGGCATCACGAAGAGCCCTCTGCCAATCTCCTTGTGGAGGAGTTCAATGAGACATTGGGTAGGAGTTTCAAATTCTTCATAGTATGCCCAGATGCTCTGACAGGCTTCCGGGATAGGGTGTAAGCTCCAGGTAATCTTGGTGCAGATGCCAAAGGAACCCAGGGCGAAGAAGGGAAGATAGGTAAGGGTAGGGCCCGGTCCCTGCATCCAGTGGTTTACTCCAAAAATATTGGCTCCGGTTGAGGTGTTAAAGACAGAACCATCCGGAAGTACAATCTCAAGGGAGACGATATTTTGAATACCCACTCCGTATTTCAAACCGGCAAACTTGTTAATTCCCTGGAAGATATTGGTAGCATTATTGAGAGAAGGTCCCGGGGCACCGGTGAAATAGGGACGCCAGTTGAATTGCTCTTTCTCTGAGATCTCCTTGAAGTAGCCGGTGAGTGCGGTGAGGAAGACACCCGATTCGACGGTAACGGTGAGGTTCTCCTTGTCGAGATGAATACCCTTCATCCGCTTCAAATCAATCGTGATACCGCCCGTCACAGGTATTGACCCTCCTAAGAGGGTCACCCCTCCCCCGATGAGGTGGACAGGTATTTTATACTGGTTGGCAACCCTCATCACATTCTGTACATCAGAAGTGGAGCCCGGCATCACCACCATATCGGGTCTCCTTTCCGCATAGGCTTTAAGCCCATCAGTGATCAGGTCACGGGAGTAGGGGATACAATCAACCGGTTCATCAGTAACCCACTCCTTACCCAGTACATCCTCCAGTTTCTTTTTTGCTTCAGCCAGCATCAGCGTGCCTCCTTTGCCTTCTCTTCCTTTGTGCCAAAAACAGATTCAGTTAAAAGTGTTACCACATCAACCAGTTCTAGCTTTGATCCCGACGCATTCAGGTAGTCGAGGAAGTTCTCTTCACAGAAGGGACAGGCGGTAGCTAAAAGCGTGGCTCCCGTTCCTTCTGCTTCCTTAATCCTCCTCTTGGCAGTAGCGAGGGCAAACTCAAGCTTCCCGGTCCTAACCCCTCCACCTCCCCCACAGCAGAAAGAGTATTCCCGGATACGGTTCATTTCAACCAAGGTGAGCCCCGGAATAGATTTTAATATTTCACGAGGGGCATCAAAGATTTTTCCGTGTCTCCCCAGGTGGCAGGGGTCGTGATAGGTGACGATGGCGTTGATACGATGGGTGGGTTTGAGCTTTTTCTGCTTGATCAGCTCAGCGAGCACGACTACACTGTGCTTGACTTCAAAGCTACAGGTTCCCAGTTGAGGATAGACATTACGCAAGGTGTTGTAGCATCCTGCACACGGAGTGATAATGGTCTTTATGCCTAGATTGTTAAAGGTTTCTATATTATCTGCTCCATACTTCTCAAGCACCTTTACAAAGCCCAGGTTGAAGGCAGTTGAACCACAACATTTCTCTTCATTACCCAGAATGCTGAAATCCACTCCTGCCTCATGCAGAAGTCTGGCAATGTTTCTAATGTTCTCGGTAATCTTTGGGTCATAGGCATAGGTGCAGCCAGGATAGTAGAGTACTTGAGCCTTCTCCTTCCCCTTGGAGAGGTCTTTTATCTTAAACCCTAAACCGCGTGTCCAGTTAGTGCGGCGTGACCGCGGCTGTCCCCAGGGGTTGTCATAACTTTCAAGATTCTGGATGATCACCCGCTGCGCCGGTAGGGGGCCAACCCCTGCCTCAACCGCCTTAGCGCGCATCCAGCGGATGATATCGGTGGGCTGAAGCACGTTGGTGCGCTCACAGGTATACTGGCAAAACCCACAGGTAGTGCAGGAGTAAATCACATCCAGCACTTTGTCCGACCAGTCGAGCTGCCCTCGCTGGATCGCGAGTGCTGTATAGTTACGCCCAGAGGGGTAGTAGGATTCAAAGAAGTAGTTGGTTCCTGAGGGACACTGCAACCCTGTTTCATGTCCCACGATCTGTTCTGCGTGTACCGTTCTACAGGTACCACAGCGAGCGCAGAATGCTGCCTTTTTCCACATCGCCTCGTCAAACTCAAACTTGAACTTCATAAAAAATTATCTCCCATTAAATAAAGAACGTTTACTTAAGGAGCGCTTCGTTCAAAGAGCACTTCGCTTGAAAAGCGCTTTGCTTGAGGAGCACTTTGTTTGAAGAGCGCTGCGCTTGAGGGTGCCTTACCGCTCCTCAAAGCCCGAAGGGCTGCTCCTTAATCACTGTAGAGCCAATTTCCCCGGATTCATGATGTTATTGGGATCAAGCAGAGATTTTACCATCTTTATCTTGCGGTGATATGCACCTATCCTGAAATATACCTCATCAGCCCAGAGGGGATAAGGTCTGGGGAAGAAACCACCTGCATGGATGAGTGATCTGCTTATGTCCATAAAGAGTTTTTGGGTAGCTTCTCTCTCTTCTTTATTGTCGGGGTTGTGGTAGAGATGGGGCTCGAAATAGTAACTTCCTCCGAACTGAAGCGGCATGATCATGAAACCGAGCTCTTTACCTCCATTATTTGCTGCAGCACGGAGGGTAAGATCATAAAATGGTGTAAGCTGGGTTCTTGATGCCATGCAGGCAATGTAGTTACATGAACCCTTGTAACGCCTCTGATTGAGCATCCCCTTGGGATGATCAATTTCTTTCCTCAGTCGGGCTGAAACATCCTTAAGCCCTGACAAATCTTCCTTTGCCTTCAGACCATAGTGCGTAAGAACATCTTTGAGGTCAAGCTCTTTGTAGGTTCCCTCTGCCTCATCATTTCCTGAGATACCGATTACCATCGTCCAGACAGGAAGCGAACGCTTGAGCGCCTCAATCTCTTCCCTCTCCTTGGCAAGGAGGCAGGCAAGGTAGAGATTGTTGGCAATGAAATATTCGTCATTTGCCTCCTGATGCATCAGCCGTTGAGAAATTTCACCTAATTTGTTGAGTCCCTCTAAGGGTACCAGGAGATATCTCCTCACCGGGAAAAGGTTAGTCAAAGTGACTGCAGCCTTAACCCCAATACCTAACGTCCCTTGTGCGCAGAAAAAGAGCCTATTAATTAGCGCAAACTGGGTCGCCCAGTTGTAGGGTCTTTCTGAATCAGCCATCGCCATCTGTCCGGTACCCAAGAGCTCACCGGTGGGAAGCACCATTTTGAGGGTAAGGGTTTCCCAGGTTTTATAGCGTGGCCACAGGTAGAGGGGGGTGCACTCTAGATAGGTAGCAAGCACAGAACCGTGGGCAGGAACGCCCAGAGGAGTCATCACTCTCAAGCCTGCCTTAGTTGCTTCTTTTTGAAGCTGCTCGAAGGTCACCCCGGGTTCGATAATAGCATTGCGGGCGACGGTATCGAGAAGATCTATTTTATTCAACTTGGTGAGGTCTACCGTAATGCCTCGCTCGGTAGGGATGTGGGCTCCCTGATAGGTAGTCCCTGAGCTAAAGAGAAAGAGTGCAATGCCATCGCGGTTTGCCAGGCGGACAATACCCTGGACTTCTTCAATGGTAGAAGGTTGAGCCGCACACAGAGGTTTCATAGGTTTAACGAAGCTCCCATCGCTGGCATACCTCCCTAACTCCTTCGCCTCGGTGACTACGTTTTCTGCTCCAACAATTTCTTGTAAGCTCTCGATAGCGTACTTTTCTTCCCTCATCTCTTGTGCGCCTCCAGCTCTTTTACCAGTTGAGAGATTTCTGAATTTTTAGCGGCCATCTCACAGGCTAAGTAGAGCATCTCGATAATAGTTGCACCATTCCAGTGGGTGAAGTTGGGCGTATCAAAGGAGAGCATTCCTCGTGGATCAAGGATACTATAAATAAGCCTGTGTTCCCCACACATCACCTCTTTGAGGAGCGATATCGGTAGTCTCCACTTAAGCAGTGGACGTGCTGCAGAACCCTGATGAACGGTAAACTTACCATTGCTCACCTCTACTACATAAGGGGGCATTCCCTCTATCTCAAGTTGGACGGTGGTTTTGCCCTCAAGGCTTGAATAAATGCTCTTATTCCGTTCCTCAAGTTCTGCATCACTATTAAGTACCCCTTCCCAGGAACTCATTATCCTTGCCAGATGATCCATCTTCGAAGCGCCTTTCTTGATATGTTAAATCCAAAATGCGAAGCCTAAAATAAAATCCCAAATTCCAAGCACCAAATCCTAAATAAATCCAAATTTCTAATGTTCAAAATTAGAAACGTTATAGTCACGTGAACGTAGGTCATTTGATATTGTTTGGAATTTGACATTTGGAATTTCAAATTACTCCATGGCCAGTTTCCCCGGGTTCATGATATTATTGGGATCAAGCATCTCTTTTACTTCTCTTATTTTATGATGGTAGTGGGATGCTCTTTTATAAACCTCTTTCGCCCACAGAGGATAGGGGCGATCAAAGAATGCGCCCTGTCTGATGAGTGCACTGCTTGTCTCTAAAAAGAGTTTCTCTACCCTCTTGCTATCTTTCTTATCCTGTGGGTCTCGGTAAAAACTTGGTTCGAAGTAGTAGGTGGCACCGTGATTTAAAGGGAGGATCATGAATCCGACATCTTTTCTAGGATACTTGCGCTTACCGGCGATGGCGGATATGCGATTATAGAACGAAGAAAGGTTTCCCATAGTGGTGTAGCAAAAAATGGGGTTCCAGGCACCCTTGTACCTATTCTGATGCACACAACCTTTGGGGTAAGTAATTTCATCGAGTACCCTTTCGCCCGCATCGCGAAGTCCGGGGAGAGTTTTTGCAAGCTTTACCTTGAGGGAAGAAGCTACCTCATGTAAATCGAGTGATTTCAGTTCTACTTCTTCTCTCTCCCCCCGCACTACCATTATCAGAGTCCAGGGAGCACATTTACCTTTTAGCCGTCTAAACTCATTAGGCCACTTTTTTGTGAGTAAGAGGGAAAGGTAGTGAGGATTAGCTGCGAAAACTTCTTCAGTCACCTCAACCCGGAGAATTTCTCTTATCGCCTTTGCCAGAGTAGTAAGATTATCGAACCTCGCGAAAAAGACCGTGGCTTCGGGAGAGAGCGTTTTTACGGTAATGGCAGCCTTGGTTACCACACCCAGAGTCCCCTGAGCACCAAAAAACATACGGTTCACCACCGCATACGGTGTGGTCCAGGTATAGGGATAAGGGGTATCCTTTATGGCCATCTGACCCGTGCCCAGCACCTCTCCGTTGGGAAGCACTATTTCAAGGGTGAGGGTTTCCCAGGGACCATATCGTGGCCAGGAAAAGAGGGGAGTAAATTCAAGGTAGGTTCCTATCACTGATCCGGTACTGGGAATTCCAAGAGGAGTAAGTACCCTCAGCCCATGTTTCTTTGTCTCATCCTGCAACTGAGCAAAGTTTACACCGGGCTCTATGATTACATTTCGGGAGACAGGATCAACCAGATGAATCTTGTTCATCCTGGAGAGATCAAGGGTGATTGCCTTTCTGGTAGGGATATGTGCCCCTTGAAGGTTAGTACCGGAGCTATAGGGAACGATGGGCATACCTTTCTGGTTAGCCAGGAGGATAATTTCTCTCACCTCTTCCTGTGAACCAGGTTTAACTGCATAGAGGGGAGTCTGTGGTGAGACGAAGCTCTGATCGCATCCGTACTTCTTTAAGTCTTCTTCATGAGTAACGATGTGTTCACTTCCCACAATCTGCTGAAGCGCCTCAAGCATACCTAGTTCACTGGATACCACCGTGTCACCTCTCGATGTTCTCTAATATCTTTCTTGTCTCGTGATCTTTCTTTACCATCTCCTGCGCTATAAGAATAGTTGCCAGCGCAGTAGCCCCATTCCAATGGGTAAAGTGAGGGGTGTCAAAAGAGAGGGCACCCACCTTATCCAACAGGGCGTAGAGAATTTTCTCTTTTCCCAAAAGTACCTCTTTAAAAAGCGCGAGAGGAAGACGCCACCTAAGAAGGGGTGTGGTAGATTTACCTGAGGTGAGACGAAACTTCTTTTCTTCCAACACCATGGTAAAGATCCCCCTACCATCAATCTCAATCTCAATAACAGCCTTCCCCTCTTCTATGGTCGATTTGATATGGTCGATCCTCCTTGCAAGCATGGCATCGCGATTTAAGGACTCTTCCCACTTGTGCATGAAGTCATGAATACTATTCATCATGGTAAATGATACTTTCGCGTAAGAATCATTGGTTGCGGGTTGCGCCTTAGGAGTTTATCTTTAATTCAAACTTTACACCCAACCCGAAACTCTTGACTTTTTCTTAAAAGCAAAGTTTTCCTGGGTTTAGTATCCCTTGAGGATCAAGTTCTCGTTTGATCTCCTTCAATTTAGTGGTGTAGTTTCCAGCACGCTGGTACACCATCTCCGCCCAGGCCCCATAGGGGCGATCAAAATAGGCACCCTGGTTGAGGAGGGTCTCGCTTGCCTTGCGCCATAAACCTTTTACTTTTTCCCGCTCCTTCGCATCCCCAAGGTCACAGTGTAAATCAAACTCACAGTGCATTGCCCTCCCTCTCTCCAGAGGAAGCAGGTAGGCACCAACCGAAGAGTTATCATAGCCATGGGCATCGCATGCCTTTTTAACTGCTGCCTCCATCTCAGCGATATCGGTGAGTGAGCACTTGAAGGTCAAACTGTGTACCGACCCCCGATAGTTGAACTTTTTTAGCACTCCCCAGGGATAGAGTATTTCATTTAAGATGATACGGTTAAGTCCGCTCACCTGCGGAAGCATTTCCTTCACCTCCACATTGAGACTATGGCAGACTTCTCGCAATGCCTCCTCTTCATAGGCAATCTTTTCCTCCGGATGTCGCGGAGTTCCATTGATACAGACGGTCAACACCCACGGGGGAAGCACTCTTTTAAAATGTTCAAAGCTCTCGGAAGGGGTAGGTGAGGTGGGAAATTTTTCAGGCACCTTCCACTCTTCACTCAGGAGGGCAGCAAGGTTGAATCGATTGAGCAGGAAACACTCCATCCCGATTTCTCTGCGTTGAATCCTCATGAGTGGCTCGATTGCCTGAGACAGATCAGCAAAGGCAAGGAAAAAGGCCTTTCTCTCTTTAATAAAGGGGTTAATCTGCATTCCCATCTTAGTCATAATCCCCAAGGTGCCCTGAGCCCCTGTCCATAAACGGAATAGGACATTTCTCACCGGTCCCATAGGTCCCCCTGCTCCCCCTCCGCAGCACCATATTCCTGTCTTAAATACTTCACCCGTAGGGAGCACTAGCTCGGTGTCCATGATGAGAAAGTTTCCATACTCAAAGCTAGGGGCAGCGATTACTGGATCTCGCTCCAGATAGCTGGTGAGTGCTGATCGCTTCGGAGGAACACCGAAAGGAATCATCAGGCGAAATTTTCTCTTTAAGAGCTCCGTTTGCAACTGCTCAAAGGTAACCCCCGGCTCCACCACGGCAAACCAGTTTTCCTCATCAACCTGAAGAATCTTATTCATGCGAGAGAGATTTAAGATGACGCCTCCATGGTCAGGAAGGGCAGCCCCATGAAAGTTTAAACCAGAGCTGTAGGGAATGAGGGGGGTTGAGGTTTCATTACAGAGCATAACCATCTGCTGGACTTCTTCCACCGTCTCTGCAAATACTACAAAATCTGGTTTCCTGGTGGGTGAAAAGGACTGGTCCTGGGCATACTGAGTGAGTGTTGGCTCATGGTCAAATACCCGCTCTTTACCAAAAATATCCACTAACCTTTTTTTCTCAAGTGCCATAAAGTTTCCTCCTGAAAATTAAAGGTTTTATAATAAAACAATTTCTCTTAGGGAGTCAAGCACTAAGATAACGAGCGAGCTTCTATCTTTTAATAGGACTCATCCCAAAAAGCTGTCTCATTTTATTGATCCCTTCTACGGTGTGTTCAGGAAATGCCTGAAACTCTTCTTCAGTTAGCACCTGTCTACCAGGGGCGCTCACACCGTGGGGATCAAATATTTTTCTTAACTTCCTCAGTAAAAGGTGAACATTGGGACCCTGCTCGGGAAAAAAGGTAACTAAAGGTTCTGCAGGACCTCCAAAGGAAAAGGGTGTGCTCTTTCTTTCAGCAGCATTCCTGATGGCACTGTAGATGGTGATAGTATTACACTTCTCAAGGGAAGCAGTATCCGCCGGATCAGGGTAGATATCTGTCTCCGAGAGGACATATCTCCCCGCAGGTTCGATACCGTAGACAAAGGTGGTGTTATCAGCACCACCACGGTCAGTAATATGGGTTTCGCCAAACTTCTCTAACGTTTCCCGCCAGAGGGCGCTGTGGTATTTTGCCACCTCAGGTGGGCCTGCAGGAAGACAACCACCCGCATACATCCTCCGATTCATCCTGTACCCGCAGACATTTCTGATACAATCTAGATTCCAGGGTGCAAGCGCCTCCAGCACCTCTGGTTTGTAGTCCGGGGAGAGGAATCTCCCTCCACACTCCTTCGCAATGTCACGCAGTACCTTCTCTTCATAGGCAATTTGACCATCTGAGGTAATCCCTGCGATGATCACATAAAGATTCCAAGGGGGAAAGAATCCCGAGCGAGCCCTCTCTTCTGTCATTTTCTGAGTCTGCGAACAGTAGTAGGCAGAATAGACCCCTGAGGCATTTAGACCCATTCCTATACCAGAGTGAGCGATCTCCCGGAATGCCTTCAATTCCGCATCATAGTCAGGAAACTCTATCCAGTAGAGGTGATGCTTAGAGGGAGGTGGGGCAGTATCAAAACGTGGATCACTATAGCTTACGATAGCCGGGCGACCTGCCGCTGGTTCGGGCAAATCCTCTCCCCCCACCCAGGTGTGAAGTTTCACAGTGATTTCGGTAATGATGCCGGTTGTCCCTGCACTACACCTGATCACTCCTAGAAGATCGGGACCTGGCCCATACTCCCAGAAGTTTTTCACACCAGCCACGCTAGGAGAACCTGTCTTAAGCATCTCACCGGTAGGCAATACCACCGTGAGGTTTGTGATATTTCTGTCAAGAAGCCCATATTTTTTACTGGTCTGCCAGATTCCCGCAAACGCCGCTTGTGAAGAGAGCTTACAGAGGGTGGTGGCTAGGGGAGTTCCCCCATTCCACAATCCTACCTTATTTGCCTCAGCCAAGAGCTGCCCATAGTCAGCATAGGGTTCAAGGGTTGCAGTCATATTCTCGGTATCAATTTCTAACACCCTGTTCATCCTGCTCAAGTGGATGGAAATCATGGGCACAGGAAAAGTGGGAGCACTTATGACCTGGCCATTAGTAAAGGGAATATAGGGAACTCGGTAGCGATTGGCAATCCTTACAATCGCTTGAACTTCATCAGTGCTTGCGGGCACCACCACACAGGCAGGAATATGAGAAGGGTCTTTTTTATGTTTCATTAAGAAACCTTCTGCATCAAGGGAGAGCTTGCTGTAGGTCTCCACAACTGCTCTATCTTGAGAGATCCATTCTTTGCCCACCACATCTTCCAGTGCCTTGTACACCTCAGGGGATAATGTGGAAGCAGTCACCTTCTTATCTGCCATATCATTCTCCGTGTGGTTTCTGGGCACCTTTCTTAAGCGCTTCTATAGTCTCTTGCATCAGAGGGTAGGTTACAAAAAAGGCAAAACAACCCTCTTCGGTCACGAAATGCACTTTAGTTCCCTGCTGTATGAATACTATATCACCTTTTTGGGCAGTGAAGGTTTTGCCTTCATAGGTATAGGTAAGAGAACCTTCAATAAACATATCAATCTCATCCACCGGAGACACAAAATCCTTGACGTATCCTGCTTTTAATCTGATATAGCCTCCAGTCATATGCTTACTGACAGGAGAAGCGATTGCCTGAGAAATGAAAGCCTTATCACTAGGAGTTCCTGTCACCCTAGAGGGTTCAAGTTTTTTTGCCTGTTCTTCTCGCACGATTATACAGGTCATCGTCTTTTTCTTTTCCTTTTATTTTTTTAACCCATACTTCTCTTGTCGTTCCTTAATGATGATATCAACAGGTGGGGTATGACAGGTGATATAGGTTACTTCTTTTACCACCTCCCAGGTTATTTCTTCACCCATCGGGGAAATGAGAAAATCACCAGGGTAGGCTTCATAGGTGTTACCCTTGTATCCAATTTTCAGCGGTCCTCCGGAAACTATGTACACGACTTCTTCATATCCGGCAAATTTGTGTTTAAAAGGTTTACAGGGAGAAGCTATCTCAAGGGTCACACCGAAGCGACCGGTTGTCAGTGAGGTTGATTGAGCAATCTTGGCTACCTTAACTTGTGTGTCCCAATAGTTTGGCCGCTCCGGAGGGAGGTTGATGTGCTCAAACCCATAGGTGCCAAATTTCAGCGAGTCACCTTTAATTAATTTACATTCCATAGCAAGCTCCTTTCCTACAAAAGGGGTCAAGGGTTTCAGGATTCGAGTGAAAAGATTCCTAAAGAAGAGTGGAATAATTAATAAGAGGGCATTAAATACTTGAACCCGAGAGCCCTGGGATTTTCAAACTCTTCTTGAAGCATTTTAGATATGCTACTCACTGCACCAATCTAAAGACCTCCGCTCCTCCCAACCCGCCACCTACAGTATTTGATGCCCTGCTCGCTGAAAGGTAAAGTGTACCCTGAAATTCAGTGAATGACTCAAAGGTCAAAACATGAGTATCGCCTAAACCATCATTGGTGACGGGCTCCCAGCTAGTACTATTGCTTGTTTTCCAGATTTGAGAGCCGGTGAGATAATCCTCAGTTGCACCATAGGCAGGCATGTAGAGACAAATTAGTCCGGCGTAGAGGTAGTCCTTAAAAGGAAAGATATTCACCGCAATGTTTTGAAAGACTGTTTCTTTCAAATAGTCAGAGGCGCCATCATTTACTACTCCATCAAAACCGTTAGGAATTCCCGAGTCTCCTCCTGCACTAAAAAACCAGCTGCCGTCTTCAGAACTCCCATTGGGAGTAAACAACACGCGTGTTCCTCCTAACGATTGGAGGCCTACAAAGAGTTTGTTAGCAAAGCAGGCAATGCTCCAGACATTAAAATTCCCATTGTACATAGTGCACTCTATTCCATCCCCGAATCCATTCTCATTGGTGCCTATGTCATTCTCATCCACACTCGCATCAACAATCAGTTCCCACCCGCCTTCAGTGAGCTTTGCCATACGGGCACACGAACCTAGGTTTCCCTCAGAACCGAGGCTGCCTGCGTAGAGCACTTCTGTTCCCGATACCGAACAGGAGCATAAGCCTGGGATGCCCCTGGTAACAGGTTTCTGAGAGTTGGGATAACCAGGATCAGTGTGAAAAAGGCCAAGGCTGTGGGGAGGTTCAGTCACCGTCCACGCTTCACCGTCTTCAGTGTACCATACCTGTCCTCCATAATCGTAGTTGAGGCAGGTATTGACGTAGAGTTTGCCATCAAATAGTACCATAGTAGTGATAATTTTATTCCAATAGTCACCGAAGCCGTTTTCATCAGAGCCGGTTCCTATTTCATAGCTATCACCCACCTGCACTTTGCCAAGATCGTACTCGTGCAGGGGAAAGGGGTTTTTGAAGTGTTGAGATTCACAGATGGTATATTCTTGTCCCAAGTTACCACCAATTTCATTCTGCTGAACGGTGAGGGTAGCGCTGGTATTGCTGATGATATCGAATCTTCGGTACATTCCCTCACCTGAGGTAATCTGCAGTACGGCCCCTGCCCATTGATTGAGTGCCCAATTTTTAGTCTGATCAGTGATCTGGGCGGTGGTTTCTCCATCGCTCTTTCCGCATCCGGCAATGGCGGTAATGGTTCCTGATTCCTCGGTATCCTTTTTATCGGAGATAACAGGCTCCCACATCGTACCGTCATATCGCCAGATTTCACAGCCCGATGATTTAAGATAATTCCCCTGGACACCTGAAGAAAATCCCACGTAGAGTTTATCCTTAAACACGATCATTGCTCCCATATGGGTATTAATCCAGGGATTGTCATAAATGCCATTGGTCACGCCATTGGGAAATGATATCTGCTCCCACCCTTTACCGGAAGTCCTCCATACCTCAACCCCTTCAGCGTCATTTCTCACCAGTGCATAGAGGCGCCCTTTAAACTCTTTCAGTGCTACCACTGCGCAATTTTCATCATCATCGAAGCCAGGTTCACTCACCCGTTCCCATCGTGATCCATCTTGGTTGGCTACTATTGTTTCCAGCGTATCTGGTATGTGTACGGATTGTTCACATCCCCAGATAGGGAACATCCATGCAAGAAAGGTACACAACAGGGAGATGCATGCGGTATTTTTTCCCTTTTTTACTTTTCATAGCGTCGTCTCCTTTCATGGGGGATACATGGTAAGTCAGATAAGCCCTGCGCGTACAGATAATGATGCCGGGCACCGTGGTACCTTTTACTTTTTTAAACCGAATTTCTTTTCCCGATCCTTAATCAATAGGTCAAGGGGAGGAAAGTGCACGGTGATATAGGTAAACTCATTTACTGCCTCCCCAACTATCTCGGTGCCCTTAGTGAAAATAATAAAATCTCCCGGATAGGCCTCAAAGGTTTTTCCCTCACATATCACTCTAAGTGGACCACCTGAGAGGATGTAGCCAACCTCATCATAGTCAAACTTATGTTTAATGGGAGGACCGGGAGGAGATTTCTCTAAAGTAATACCAAAACGTGGTTCAGAGAAAGTCTTAGAATCAACAATTTTTGCTACCTTTATCGTATCCCAGTACTGCGGACGGTCGGAGGGAAGATTGATGTGTTCAAAACCATAGGTACCAAACTCAAGGGAATCTCCCTTAATTAGTTTAACTGACATGAGAGCTACCTCCTTTCACTGCTCATTGAAGGATTTCTTAATCCCTAAATCCCTCAATTCCTGAATTCCCTTCATCTATTAGCAAATCCTGCTTTGATCGTCTTTTTCCTTACTTCTTCCATCTGTGCCCTCATTTCCAAAAGTTTCCCTATGATCTCAGGTCTTTCTTTCTCAATGGTGGGGAAAAGACTGGCATAGGTCTCCCCTATTTGGCTAAAGAGGGTAAAAAAGTTCATAGTGGCGGGAAAAGGCTCCTTGACCAGGCCAGCCAAGTAATCAAGTTCTTCTCCGGACAGATAGTCTTGGAGATCACCGGCTCCCAGGCCGAAATCATACTCCCCCCGCTGACCATAGAAGTTTTTTTCCCACCACTCAAGGTAGCCCACCATGCCCTCTCTTCCTATTTTTCCATCGGTGATAGCCAAAGTGATGATGTGCCCGGCCTTCCACCCAGAACAGAGTGCCGCCATGTTACTGAACTCCATAATCCAGGCGGCATCTCCAATCAGAAGCACGTTATCTCTAAAGGGTTCCTTAAGGTGAGAGAGGTGATTTACCACACAACTGGTCACCTCCACCTTGTGGGCATGGGTGAACCACGAAGCGTAGGTTGGGTCTTGTGTAACAAAGTACTCTATGCGGTGATTAAGGTCAACGTTGGGGTCAAAGGTAAGGTAGGTAATATGGAACAGGCCTTCTCGAAATGAGGTTGCAACCGAAAAGGTACCCTTTTCTGTAATTACAAAATTAAAGCTTCCAGGATCAACCGGTACGGTTCCCTCCATAACCCAGGTAATACACCTCTCAGTGCCCAAAAATTTCCTCTCTTTGTTAAATTTAAGAATACGTGCGATCCGAGAGTTGATCCCATCGGCAGCAACAACAAAGGTGCCCTCAAAGACTTCACCGTTAGCAGTGAGCTGAACAACAGTATCTTCTCTTTTCAAATCACTCACATTGGCCCCCGGAAATATTTCTGCCCCACAATCCCTACACTCTTCTAGCAGCCTCCTAAGGAGTATTTCTTTATCCAAAAATATACCAACCCTTACTTCATCCCCCTTCTTTTGAGCTTCCTCCCAATTTCCTAAAAGGATACGTTTCCCCCCTGGTGAGTACACCTGAAATCCATAAATATTGGCATAGGGACCATCATAGGGAATAGAGAAGCCACAAACGGGAAAGCACAAACGGTGGGCCTTTGCGTTGAAGAGCACCATTTGACCCAATAGATACTCATTTACTCCAATACCTCCACCATCCACTCTACGAATCTTTGGGATACCGGTTTTTCTCTCAAGCAGCGCTACCTTTAACCCATTCTCGGCAGCAGTTTTAGCAGCCATCAAACCCGCAGGACCTGCCCCCACTACTACCAGATCATAGAGAGTTTTTACCTGTGCCATTCTTTTTCTCAAAGACATTATTAACGTTTTGATTCCTTAACTACTTACCTACCTGCCCCACGCATGACAACAAAAAAGGAACGTTAGAAACCCAGTACAGGCATCTCCTTCTGGGTCACATCCGTGAAGGGAATCCCACCCTGATACACCCTCCAAAAATGGATTCAAGAGGTGTAGATCGCATGCGGGAGAGCTTGTGGAAAACGGAAGGATTTTTTTTGGCAATGAGTGGGGTAACCTCTGCAATTGCTTCCCCCACAAATTTTGGGGTTTCATAGGGATCTAAGACACTAGGAAGTATTTTTGTGACGGAGCCCAGGAGCACATCGATCTCATCAGGGGTGAGCACATAGGGAAGCACGGCATTGCGAATCATATCTTTGTAATCATACTTCTTAATAATCTCATCCCTCCACCAGTCAAGGTATCCGGAGACACCTTCGCGGGAGATCTTCCCCTCCACCAAGGCAAAAGTAACTGCGTGAGCAGCCTTCCAGCCACTGATTACTGCACCGGTCATCTCCGCTTCCTGACACCACACCGCATCTGAGATGAGGATAACCTGATCTCTATAGGGGTCTTCTATATGGGATAACATATTTCCTATGGAGGACAGGGTGCGTTTTACTTTTGCCTTCTCAAACCACGGTGAAAAGAACCCATTTCGGGAAAATCGTTCGAAGGCTGAGGCATGATCCGAACCCGGCGTGAGAGAAGTAACCATCACGAAGTGTTCCTCTCTTCCTGCGCGGGGTGTCATCCAGATCCGCATAGGGGGTTTCTCATCAAGAAAGATCTGAAAGAGCCCAAACTTTTCTGGTGGCTCTACCCCCTCCATCTCATACCCGAGGGTTATAGCAGTACCAAAAAACTTTCTCCCCTTGTTAAACCCAAGAGTTTGAGCAATTCTCGATGACCTTCCATCAGCCGCAATGACAAAAGTCCCCTTGAAGGATTTCCCCTCTCTGGTGAGTACCCTCACCTTCCCACCCTCCTTGGTTACCCTTACCACATTATAGGGATGAAATACCTCTACCCGGTGAGCGAGTGCCTCATCCAGGAGTCCCTTCAAAAACACTTCTTTACTATAGACCGCACTCAGCCGTCCTGGCTCTCCTCTGCGAGCATTTGCTTCATAGTCTCCCAGTTGAATTTTGTTTCCCTTGTGCGAATAGATCGACCAGGTATAAAAGTCCTGATGAGGTCCCTCATAGCTAATGGAAAAACCATAACGGGGAAAACAGATTCTCTTTTCCCTTGAATTTAAAAAGACCCTTTCCTCTAAGTATTTCCCGCTTAAGGTTACTACCATCATGCTGCAGGCACGATTAATATCGGTAATATGCTCTTTCCTTTCAATCAGAGCAACCGTAAGTCCGTTCTCACCAGCCGTTTTTGCCGCCATCAGACCAGCAGGTCCTGCACCCACAATGATGAGATCATACTCTTTTGGCATCGTATTTTCCTCTACCTTTCTCCTGTGGTTATATAGGATTTAGATATAAGAGCGTTATACCTTAGCCTCGTCCTTGACCGTAATAGCTCCCTCCGGACAGGCATCCTGGCAGCAGAGGCAGCAATGACAGATCTCCGGTGCCTCTTCAACTACGTGCGCCCTCTTTTTTTTGCCGCCCTCTATCTCTACCAGCATCCACAACTCTAATCCGCAGGCTTCAACACACTTACCACACCCTTTACACTTTTCGGGATCAACTATGTGTATGACCATCGCCTATCACCTTTCAAAGAGAAGCTTTCAACGTATCGACCTGTTGTTTAAATTCCATATCACTCTCATATAATCTCACCATGGCATCGAAGAAAGGAAACGTTGCCATAAGGTGAACGGGAAGGTTAGGATCTTTAATGTCACCTTTGATAATTTCCCCTTTGCTTCTGATATCCATGAGGTCAAAACTATTGTCGATGGCGCCGCACAAATCAATGGTTTTCATCTTGAGGACGGCATGACAATCCTCTCTTATTCTGTTCTCAAGAGAAATAGCGCCATCCTTTACCATCAAGGTAACCTCATCGCTATCAAACTTCATCCCCACCTTGTGGTCTTTAAAATCTGCCATCATCTCCTGCGCCGTAGGGTCGCCATTGGTAAATTCACATCCTTTGCTGAGTACCTCTATCACTTTCATGACCCACTCCTTCTAAAAAAGCACAATACGCATCAGTTCTAAAAGATTATCTCCCACCGTTTTAGCTACTGTATTTCTTAAAATCTCATGGGCAAAAGACTCACGTAGTGTTCTCCTCAGTGCCTTCTTCTTCCGCTCGACCTCTTTTCGTTTGGCACGATCCTCTACCTCTGTCGCCTCCTGCACAAAACTGATATAATTTTTTAGATACTCTGGGTGGGGGGCAAGCACTGCGAGTCGCATCCCCTCTTTATCGATGGGAACTCGTGCTGCCGTGTAAATGATCGAACAGAGCGATCTCACCACATCACTTTCCACCGGACAGATGCCGGGAAGTGATGCGTACCGTTCCCAAAGCGGTTGAACAGATTCAAGGTACTTCTTACGATACTCCTCATCAATAAGGGAATCCACCGTGGGCATGAGATCCACCAGAAAAGTTATCTCCCTTTCTCCTTCCTCCCAGAGGGAAATAAAGAGAGGCATGTTGTGGCTGTCATCTGGGATGATAGTGCAGAAACCATAGTGAATAGTTTCATTAAGGTAGAACGTACCAATAGCAATCTTTTCTATCTTCTCCACGCTATAGGCGCTCAATCCTCCATGGACCTGAGAGGTTTTAAACTCCTGCGCAGGCATTATAGCATGTCCTTCAACGTGCCTAATCTCCTTTAAAGTAAGCTGATTAAGCTCTTCTCTCATCTTCTCCAAGTAGGGTGACCATTGTATAGTATCTGCCATCTTTTCCCTCCTTTAAAAGACTAAACTCACAAAGAGGTGATGTTTGCCTTCACCAAAGATCTTTTTAAGTACCTCGCCCCCTGGATCGAGTTCACGATAGTACTTGTGCATGGTCTTTTTTCTCTTCACCATCTCCCGCTTGTACTCCGGGTCTTTTATCGGTTCTGCCTTTTTCAAAAGCTCAAGCCATACCCTGGCATAATCTACTATGGCATCCATTATTTTCAACCGATCTTCTCTCTCTTCAACTTTCCCGTCCAGGCTCAAAGGAGAGAGGGTTTCTCGTGCCCAGGGCCATGGCCCATAGCGTCTTTGCACCAGGCAGCGTCCTTCTATGGTAAACCCAGGAATGGTGCGGTATTTCCTCCAGAGGGGAGCCAGGAGAGTATAGTACTTTTCCAAGTATTCTTTATGTACTGCAATATCTACCGTAGGCATGAGGTCAATGGTAATCCCCAGTCGGCCCGCTGATTCATCGAATTCACAGGCATATATGGGAAGGTCATACTCATCAGTGGCAGTCATATTGAGGGCACAGTACTTGGCCCTCCTCATATAGTGTAATTCCCCAATGGTGATCTTTTCAATCCTGTCGGTTCCCTTGATGAGATAAGGCTTATAGAATCCAAAAGCCATGGGTGTTTTGAAATCCCAGGCAGGTCTCGTATCCATTCCCTCATAGGTTTCAAGGGGTACCAATTCGATCCCCTCAAAGAGCTTATAGTCTTCGAGGATCACCTTGGCAAAGTCTATCATATCCTTATAATCAACCCTCGCCATCGTGAGCTCCTTTACAAAAAATGGGTGAGCGTTTTATATCATCCCTTAAGGTAAATCACCAATAGCAGCTTTTAATACATGCTTTGCGAGTAATTGTCCCATTCTCGGATCAGCATTGGGGGGACGATACAGTGCCCATGTTCCGGTGTATTGTTCCTGTACCTGCCCGTCCGGATTGGGAGCCCCTTTTGTGGCATCATACCCCAGGTGGCCATACTCACTCACCTCATAGGCGAGGGATGGGTCCATATCACTCCTTTTCTGGTTAAGTGGTGTCTGCCGTACGGGAGGATAGGGTCGTAAGGGGTCATTACACCCACCCATTACAAAGCAACACTCTGAGGAAGAAGTCATGGTAGCGACACCAACAGCAGTGGCACTGCCTGCAGGATTTTGATCATCAGTGATTATCTCATCTGCGAGAAAGGTTCCTGAAACCTGCTTCAAAGTGAGAATCCCCGTAGCATCACCAGTACCAAAGCTCCCTGATTCCAAGGTAACCCACTTTATCACACCCGTAGCTCCGGAAGTCTGACCAGTGAGGGTCGCTCCCGCGGTAACCTCTGTTGTCCCCGCAGTAAAATCAAGTTCCCACTCTCCACACTCAGTGTCTACCCAGTTTCCCCAGTAGTCAGTGAAGGGATGCCCTAACCCTGGGTAGGTAGTGGTATCACCTGCTGTGTATGTTAACCAAGTTCTTTCCCCGATTTCCTTAGCGATCTGGTTGTGGATTTCAACCAAGTTCAGCGCCGAATCGGTAACAATCTGGGTGAATCCGATTACAATGTGCTTTACTCCCCGATCTTTCAAATATTCCAAGGCATCCCAGTAGCGATAGCCCCACTCTTCTCCCGGCAATTCTTTATCGCTCTCATAGAGCCAGGCATTCCCCAGATCTTCCCCGCGCATTTCGCGGTTCCGCTCTACTAATCCATTTTCCGGATTTAATTCTTTGATGCCCATGTAGGCGCCGATGATGTTGTCAGGATCCATCTCGGGGTGCCGTGATAAAAGCAGCGATTTGATGTTCTCATTGATGGTAAGGGTATCATCAATCTTTGGGTCAAAATATTCATTGTAGTCGTTAATGGCGTGGTTGAGTAGGATCACCCCGGTGTCTGCGTCTGAGACGGTACTCGACATACCAGCTTCGATACCTTCTACGTGGAGCTGGGCGAGCTCGGTATCTTCTGCGATTGGATTAGTACCGTCTTCCAGGGAGACAGTCGGATCAACTTCAGGTTCAGGGGGATTAAAAGATTTTGTCCAGCCTTCAGGTTCGGTGGGATAAGATCTCTCCATCAGGTTGGTGTAGTCATTGACCCAGATAAGGGGAATGGAGGTTCCATTTTCTGTGTTCCACTCATCCAACCTCTTTTTAGTCATCTGTACCACGTCATAGGTCTTGGAGAAGCGAACCCCGCCCACAGTTAAATCTACCATGATAATCTTAGTAACTCCTTTTTTAAGCAGTCTTTCCACAGGGCCATCTACATTATAGCGATCAGTGTTACAACCTGGCCACGGTCCACCCTCTTCCTCTTCCCCACAGTAAGTGCAATTCTCTCCTTCATCTGGGCCATCAGGACCATAGTAGATAAAACGGGGATAAGGGTAGTGGTCTATGTGGTCTCCACACATCCAGCATGCCCAGTCCACCTCGAAGTCGATACTATAGGTATTTTTCGCTAACTCGGCTTCCATATCTAGCAGTTGTTGGTCGGAGATACTTTGAAAGGGATCTGTTCCTCCAATCCTCTCATACTCGAATTCATATTTCCTTTGAAATTTTACAGAGGATTCGTCTTGTAAAACCGCGTCCCACCAATCGTGATTCCAGATGACAATTTTGTACACCGAGTGGTTGGGGTCATAAGAGAACTGTTGAATTCCTGCATCCCATAAATACTGTGGTTGATAGGTATCCATCCCCCCATGTACTACAAAGATGACCCCTACCTTAGTCACCTGCGTACAGGAGCTTGGCCATAAGCAAAGTATCATCACTAACAAAAAGGCTATGTATAATGCACTTTTTTGCCCTTCATACTTCACCCCCAAAAAAATAGGTTAATAGTATCTATTCCCCTTTCTTCTCTAGAATACTTTTATGTACTTCACAGTAGTGCGAGTCTAAAAAATGGCTGAAACGGCGCATCAAGTTTCCAACTCTTCTCTACATGATGAAGGGGTAACCCATCATCTCAATTGGTAAGAGTAAAAAAGACTAGTATAGAGGAACAAAGATGTCAAGGCAAAAAGTTTTTTTGCAAACTAATCTGTAGCTATTGACATTTTTTAATAAAAAATATACAGTTAAGTAATTCAACATTCGTTCAATTTCTGGGGTAAAGTGAATGAAAAAAGAGATCTCCCTTGCACTTTCAGCCTATCTTCTCCTCTTCATCACCTCATTCATCTTAAGCGTTACCCTAGGTTTGGGTGAGTCAGAAAGTGTCCACGACCCCTCATCCCCTCTGCTCTACGGGAGAAGGGGGCTCATGGTACTTTTGGCTATCGCAATCCCATGGTTTACGAGAAGGCAGACACTTTCTGCACTGGGGTGGACACTATCCATAAAATGGATCTTCATCACGGGAGTGGTGGGAATCGCTATAGGGTTAGGAAACAAAGGAGGTTTCAATCCTCAAGAGCCTGTCGCCATTCTTCTTGCTCTCTTTCACGCCTTCGCTACAGAACTATTCTTCCGTGGTTATCTCTTTAAGACCTTTGCCCGTTCATTTAAAAGTCTGTCTATGCCACTCCTTCTCTCTTCGTTTCTCTACGGGCTTTCCTATCTTACGGTGTGGACTACCTGGACCCTTCCCCTAGCAGGAAGAATAGCCTTTGTCTTACTTTTCACCTTTCTGGGACTGGTATTTGCGTATAGTTATAAAAGGTCAGGGAGCTTTCTTGTCCCCTGGATGATGCACTTTCTAGGGGTGTTACAATATAGGGTATTTTTTTAATAGGCTTGCAAGTTGGCATGCCTGCAAGCGCCTTAAAAGGAGTTCTATCAGCTATGAAACGAATTCGAAAGGTACTTATAGGAACCTTGATAAGCTTCAGTGTCATTTACCTTGCTCTAGTTATTGTTGCCTATCTGCCTTACAAGACCGCCCCCGTTCAAGAATTTGCTGAAAAAGAAAGCAGATTTATAAAAGTAAATGGTCACACCCTCCATTATATAAAACAGGGAGAGGGAAAGCCCCTGGTGTTGGTTCATGGCTTTGCCGGCTCAACCTATACCTGGAGGGAATTAATTCCTCGCCTCACAGATCACTACACTGTATACGCTCTTGATCTCTTAGGCTTTGGGCTCTCCGATAAGCCACCTGAGGGTGATTACGATATGGAATCTCAGGGAAAACTCGTTCTTGGTTTCATAGATGCCCTTAAGCTTCCCTCTGCAACCCTCATCGGCCACTCCATGGGAGGGGTAGTCGTTGCCTATGCTGCACTTGCTGCACCCTCTAAAGTGGATGCACTGGTAATAATTGAGGGAGGATTTTATAGCGGAGGTGCACCCGCCTTTTTAAAATATATCTTTTTCCCGCTGGACCGGATTATGGCTCGGCAATTTTACACCAAGGGCCTTAGAAAAAAGAGCTTGCTAGGTTCATACTATAATAAATCCATAGTAACAGATGAAGTGCTTGAGGCCTATCTGCGTCCCACCAGAACCCCCCATGCACTTGACGCCATGGCACGAATGATGAGAAGCGTTGGTCCGCAAACGTATGAAGGCATAGCTTCAAATATTTCTAAGCCAACCCTGATCGTGTGGGGTGACATGAGAAGGAAGATGGGAGTTAAGCTGGAAGATGCAGAGCGGCTCAACAGAGAAATTCAAGGCTCACGGCTAATATACATCAAAGAGTGCGGGCACTACATACATGAAGAAAAACCAGAGGAACTGGCTAAGGCGATAAAAGATTTCCTGGGATGAGAGAAGAAGAAAGGATTAAGGGATTGAGGGATTGATAATTTCTAGCTATAATTTTGGAGGAACGTTAGTATGACAAGTCTTAAGGATGTTCATCCCATAGCACTGGCAGAGCTTAGAAAAAAATTTAGCCTCAATCCGGTGATATTAAAACACCCCTTACCTGAGCGCCCCATAAGAACACTAGGGCTGGTAAAAACAGATGCTGACGTGTTCAGCTCTGATAAGTTTTCCCGGGTGGTGTGTATGAGATTGGATCTTCCGGTGTACCTGGCGGTGCGCTCAATTTTCCTGCGACCAAAGATGGAATTTGATCTTCCGGTTTTTTCCTGTGAAACAGTACTCATGGGAAAGAAGAGGATGTTTATAGTGGATATCCACCGGACGGGGGAGGACACAGGACATGATGATTCAGCGCTGTTTGATAGATTGATTGCAATACGAGACCGTTACCCGGAGCTGCTCAAGGAAAAAACAGCACCTGGCGGGAAAATTCAGAGTGTTTTTTCAAGAGCAGCCTGCCAGGTAAAAATTACGGAAGCTTTAGATGAGCAGGCCTTGGGTCTCTTTAAGCAATACCTCGGGGTCTTTTCAGAAATGGTGGAGAAGGCAACCCCACTTTCAGGAGAAGCACTCGATAAAGCAAAACGCGCTTTTGAGGGGTATTTAAAAACGGTGGTCGATCACGACCCGGGAGTAAAGGGCTACAAAGTGCTCTTTGGTGAAAAGAGTGGAGTGCAAAGGGCGCTCAATATCTTTTTTGATCGCTAAATAACGTGTGTTTCGGGTTGCGCTGTTGCGGGTTGTTTTTTTCTGTTTTTTGTAAAAGCGTTCAAGCCTGCCAGCGTGCTAGCTTGTCAGTTGCAGTAACCTGCAACTGATTTCATCACTCGCGAGAGGAAAATATAGTTATATGGTTATGCACCTGACTGAAGTAAATGTCTTGCAATAGGAATTTAACTAGTTGAAATCAAATCATTTTCAGAAATAAAGTATGAAAAAGCCCTGTATGATATATGATCAATTATATTAATAGGTTACAGATTCAACTCCAGTTAAGTGCATAACCATATATAGTTATTTAGTGAGGAGGGGCGGTAAATGATACTTCCCCTTGATTTGTTTTTCGCCCGGTTTCTTTTAGAGGGACAATGAATCCAGCCGCAACGATGAGCGCAGAAGCCATGAAGATAAAACCGGATAGGTGAGAACCGGTGATATCCATTAACTTGCCAGAGACAACCGGTCCTATAAAGCCACCAGTATTCCCTATCATAAAAATGAGGCCAACTGCAGTCGCAGCCAACCCAGGACCTATCTCCTTTAATTCAACCGGAACAGTCAAGAGTACAGGGGCGATTGTACCCAGGGCAGCCCCGGCAATCACCAGGGCAATGATGAGGGGGATACCTGTGAAGGTGGCAAAAGTGAGGATACAGAATCCCAATGTAAGGGCACTTACTATAAGGAAGGGTTTTCGCTTACCAAGCCTATCTGAGAGTATTCCACCTAGAATATTAAATACTACCGTTGTTCCCATCATGAGGGAGACAAGTTCTCCTGCCCGTTCTATTCCCCTTTCCTCTAAACTCACTGGGAGAAAGGTAATAACTGCCATCAGACCAACCATGTTAAGTCCATAAAAGATAGAAAGTAACCATAAATCTCTCACCTTGAGTGCCTTTTTAAAATTCGCCACTAGATTCTGTTCTTTCTTTTTTGCGGCTCCTCCCTCTTGGGGGTCTTTATACAAAAATATCCAGAGTAGTCCCATGATAACCACACCTGCTCCAATCACCAGCATGGTGTTCCTCCAGCCACCAAAGGCAGGAGACATGACACTGGCAGCTGTTCCCATGGCAATGGCACCTCCGGTTCCCATTCCAGAAATACACAGTCCATTGGCAAATGCTAGCTCTTTCTGGGAAAACCAGACGCCTAGCGCCTTTGGCAAGTTAGGTCCCACCATTGCCATCCCTGCACCGATGAAGATCATACAGACTATAAGGCCAGAAGCGCTCCCTACATAAGCACGAAGAGCGCCTGCCACTGCTACGACCAGAACCGATGCGCCGAGCACCCATCTGGGGCCAAATCTGTCTCCAAACCCACCACCGAGAGGGGCCAGAACGAGTGAAGCCAAGGTCAGCACCCCCATCACCGAACCCATCTCTGCCTTGGTCAAAGGTATCTCCTCCGTGATTTCCCCAAACAGTGGGGGGATGCAATTCATGGCAACGGTTGCAAAAAAAATATTGAGAAAAAGGAGACTAATCACCAACCAGCGAAAAGAATATTTCTCTTTTTCCATAAAATTTTTCTTAAAAATCAATTTCTTTAACCAAGTTTTGACCTTTATTGTTCCACAGAACGTAGGTGATATTCGCTTGAGGGACACTATTACAGGAAAATACCTATGTCAAGGGAAAAAGAGTAATTTAACAGTAATTTAAAAAGTATTAAAAAGCAACTCCAAGGAAACCCACAAATCACTTTTCTATTGATGTTGAATCTATCGTTGAATCATGGTAGTATCGAAAAAAGCTTTTATGCAATCCTTTGAAAAAATAAAACTTTTTAAGGATTGCATCGTTATAACACTTATTATTATAAGTCAATAAATTGGCCACTGACAAAGAAAAGCGATCAAACAAGCAGAGTGACGAGGAATTAATGCAGCTTTACCAGAGAGGTGAAGAGTACGCCTTCGAGGTTCTCTACTGGCGCCACCAGCATGGTGTCTACCATTTTATTCGCCACTTTATAGGAGAGAGTGAGAGCTATACAGAAGAGCTGCTTCAAGATGTATTTATGAAAGTAGTTAAATCGAGCACACGGTATGAGCCCACCGCTAAATTCACCACCTGGCTCTACCAAATTGTGAGAAATTGCTGCATCGACCACTTAAGAAAGATGAAGCACCGAAAAACCACCTCCCTCTCCCAGCCGGTACACAGTGATGAAGAAATGGTGGTGGAATCAACTATTGCCAGTATAAACCCCTCTCCAGAGAAAGTGGCACATAACCGCGAGCTTGCCGAGGTTCTCAAAAGGGCAATTGATACACTTCCAGAAGAGCAGAGAGAAGTGTTCCTCATGAGAGAAGATTTAAATCTAAGCTTTGCTGAAATTTCTGAACTGGCGGGGTGTCCCGTTAACACCGCCAAGAGCCGCATGCGCTATGCCTTAGAACACCTACGAAAAAAACTTGCATTAGAAGAAATAACTAAAAGCGAGGTGATAAAAGGTGAAATGTCCTGAATGCAATGAGAAACTTATGGATTATCTCTATCACGACCTCTCCCCAGAAGAGGAGCGTGCAATGGATGAGCACTTCAAAAGCTGTGAACACTGCGCCAAGGAGCTATCGCAATTCCAGTTAGTGCGCACCTCTTTTCAGCAGCTTAAGAAAACAGAGGTACCTGCACTGGTTCACCAAAAAATACTAGCTCACGCTAGAGAGGAAAGCTTTAAGGAAAAGAGATCGTGGATGACGGCTCTATTCTTCAAGCCTTCAACTGCAACCGTGATGGCAGTGCTCTTGGCTATCGGGCTCTTTTACTATACCCAGCAATTTAACACCATAGAAATGGATGCCGAGAAGACGGTGGTAAAGGTCGAACGAGGGAAAGGCGGGCAAGAGAAAATGATTCAAATTGATAGGGTAAGACCCTTGCGGTCTGAATCTTTTACAGAGAAAAAGATGGAATCATCTTTCCAAGAAGTCAAAGGAGGTCTATCGCAAATGGAGGAAACCCCATCAGCAGTTGCTCTCATTTCAAAGCCACCTGTTTCCCTAGAACGTGTGGCAATTCAGGAACCGCCCAAGGATTTAAACCAAATGGTACGCGCACTGTCAGAAGAGATGGCAGAAGGTCAGGAATCATCGTTTCCCTCAAAGGATGTACTCTATACTTTTGAAATGGGTAACCACTACTATGCACATAATGAATTTGAAAAGGCAGTTACCTCTTACTCCCTTGCCCTCATGATGCATCCCCAGGGAGCATATGCTGATACCATCCGCTACCAACTCGCCACAAGTTATAAAAAATTGAATGACTGTAACTCTGCAGTCAAAGTGCTTGATGAGATTCAAAAACGTTATCCGAACTATCCAGAGATAGACAAGGTGATGCTTATGGCCGGGGATTGCTACATGGACCTCCGCGCTTATGATAAAGCAGAGAGCAACTATGCCGATTTTATACGCATGTATCCAGACCGGGAATTACAGGTAGCAGATAAATTAGAAACCGCAAGAAAGTTCCGAAGGGTTAACCTCTCCTACTAATCGGTAACTAAAGGAAGTTGTTTCTACACACGCCATCCTTGATTTATCATAGTATGTCATTCCTCAGCACCATTAGGTAATCCATCCTATTTACCCATGAGATGCGGAAACCCTCTCTAAAAAACTTCTCTATTTTCTGTAAAATCCTTTGACATTTAAACATTGAGTTTGCTTTAATTAAATTTTGCATAACCTTCTTCCAACGGCTATGACTATAGCAAGGTTCATCGATTGGTTCACTCGTTTACTTCCGCTCTGGGTAATAGTCTCAGGGATCATTGCCTACCTGTACCCAGACCTCTTTGTTCCTCTGAAATCATATATGGAACCTGCTTTTGCCTTCACTATGCTCGGTATAGGGTTAGTGATTGATTATGATGAGTTTATCCCCATGTTTCGGAGACCTCAGATGGTAATCTTGGGTGTTGTTGCCCAGTTTGCCATCATGCCTACCATGGGATTCCTCATCGCAAAATTTTTCCATTTCTCCCCCCATTTTACACTGGCACTGGTGCTGGTAGGAAGTGTACCCGGAGCTATGGCAAGTAATGTCATCACCTACCTCGCAAGGGCAGATGTGGCATTCTCGATTGCACTTACCAGCGCCACCACACTGTGTGCCCCTATGCTCACACCCGCCCTCACCTACCTCTTTACCCATGTGATTGTGGAGATTAAGTTGTGGCCAATGTTCTTTAGCATTACCACCATGGTTATTCTCCCCCTTGTGGCTGGTCTTATTCTCAAAAAATTGTTTCACCAAGGGATAGAGAAAGTTGAGGTGCTATTCCCATCACTCTCTACTCTTTTTATTGCATTCATCTGCGGGCTGGTAGTTGCGCTCAACCAAGAAATTATAATAACTACCGGGCCAGTCCTTTTCTGTGCTGTTTTCCTTCATAACCTTCTGGGGCTGGTGTTGGGTTACGGGGCAGGGATAGTGTACCGCTTTGATGAGAAGCGGTACAGAGCGCTTTGCTTTCAGGTGTAGGGATGCAGAATGTGGGATTGGGTGCGGTGCTGGCTTTAAAACACTTTTCTTCGGAAACCGCACTTCCTAGCGTCCTTTTTGCGACCTGCTGTGTCATTACCGCTTCCATCCTTGCAGAATTTTGGGCTCGTTCCCCCTTACCTACTCAAAAGAGTTGAGGCGACGGTGGTGAACAACCGTACTCAGAAATCATTTCTCCAAAGAATACGTGATGGAAAGAAGAGGTGTGCTTCCTGGAGAGGTCATACGCTCACTTACTCCTCGGATATCGGTCCTTTGAGAAAAGTAAGGCGTACACTTGATGCGCTTTTTGATCATATCCTCACAGAACTTGATCCCTACAGGAAGGTTTTGCAATCTGTTTCTTTCGTTGGGCAAAAGGTGCGCTGTGGAAGCTATGAGGTCTCATTGGAGAAGAAGGGAAAGGTACTAGTGGTTGGCGCGGGGAAGGCAAGTCACCAGATGGCCCGTGCCCTCCATGAGATTTTTGGAGAGCGTGTACAAGGAGTGGTAGCAACCCACAAGAGCCTTGGTGAACTTCCCTCTCTGGGAAACATTGTATTTCAGCCCTCAGGCCATCCCAATCCTGATGAGGGAAGTGTGAAGGCAGCGCACGCGATTCTGAGAGTACTTGAAAGCGCTGAGAGTAACGATATCGTCTTTTCCCTTATCTCTGGTGGTGGATCAGCCATGATGGAACTTCCCGTTCCAGGGGTCACTCTCGAAGACTACAATGTGGTGAATGAACTTCTCAATCGTGCAGGCTTCGATATCGGGGAATGGAATGCGGTGCGAAAGCACCTCTCCCAGGTAAAGGGAGGAAAGTTAGCGCAGAGGGCAACCCACGCGAGATGCGTGTTCAATCTCATGGTCTCTGATGTAAAAGGCGATCGACCTGAGGTGATCGCATCTGGTCCCTTTGTTGCAGACCCTTCAACATTTGAAGATGCCTCTAGGGTGCTTAGTATGCTTCAAAGGAAGGCGCGTGCGCTTGGGAAAGATATCCCTTCCGCGGTACTAAGCTATATCAACAAAAATCTTGGCGATAGCGGCAACGAAACCCCTACAACCATTCCACCCAGTGTGGTAAATCTTATTGTCGCGAGCAATAGTAGAGCGATTGACCTTGCCGCAGAGTGGTTAGCGGCAAAGGGAATTCATGTTCCTGCACCACAACGGGTACGCAATCTCTCAGGTGATAGTGAGGAGGCAGTGTGTACCCTCTATTCCCTTTTAGTAAACGCAGTAAACAGTAATCCCGAAAAACCAGCTGCGGTAATAGCCGGCGGTGAGGCAACGGTTGATGTGACACGCTATCCTGAGTATCAGGATGCTACCTCCTATGGTGGACGGATGCAGATGATGGCCGCGCTGATGATGTATCTCATTGAGAACCTGCCGGTGGTAGGACTCTTTGCTGCCACCGACTGCCGTGATGGAAAGGCACCCGTGGGAATGAGAGAAAGTGCAGGGGCACTTATTGACGGAACAACGTTACAAGAGAGCAGGCGTAAGGGTGTTGATACTGAGCACTATATCAATGCCTGCAATACCTATGAGATGCATGAGCACCTCTCAACCCAGCACTACAAAGAAAAATTTATTACCAACGTGATGGATCTAGTGCTGCTAGTATATGTGCCGATAAATTGAGGCAGGAAACAATTCAACTAACGCATCCAGATTATTTCAATAACCCATGGAAGAAGCACTACGCAGTCTGTTATCCCATAGAGAGAGAAAGGTCATTACCGAGGAGCATCTAAAACCTTCTGCGGTACTAGTTCCCCTTTTTGTGAAAGAAGGAGGATATCATATGCTTTTTATTAAGAGAAGTCAGAAGGTAGAGCACCACAAGGGAGAGATCTCATTCCCCGGAGGATTATCTGAATACAGTGATGAGACTGTAGAGAATACTGCACTTCGTGAAGCATGTGAAGAGGTTGGTATTAATCCTCAGGAGGTGAAGGTGTTAGGCATCCTTGATGATATGAAGACACTCTCCACTCACTACCGTGTTACCCCTGTAGTGGGTAGCATTCCCTATCCCTATCTTTTTACTATAGACAGCAATGAGGTGGATGAAACAGTTGAGATACCACTATCTCATCTTCTCGATGAGGCAAATAGCGCTGAGGAACCAATCACCAGGGAGGGAAAAACTTATACCGGGTGGGTCTATCACTATAAGCACTATATAATCTGGGGGGCAACGGCGAGAATCCTCAATGATTTTTTAGCTAGGTGGAAGAGTTTGAGGAACTCGCCTTGAACTCGTAGCCTTCTGTTTTGATCTCAATCTGTTGAGGATCGTTTATCCCTACGCGATGCGCTCCTGCCATTTCCAGGTAGTGTATCTGCCGTGGATTCCTCTCCAGCAGTTTCGTGCATACCACATCCGTTGCCACGGGATCATACCCTGCCACAATGAGATTCATCTTATCCGGTGGATACCCCACCCATACTCCATATTTGAATCCACCATGTTTCACTGCATAGATTCCATCGACCAGACAGAGTGCGGGAGGTATCACTTTTGTAATATCAACAATATTTTTATCCAGTCCATTGTGGAATAACGCCTTTTCCTGCTCGTAGATTGCTCCATACATGTTCTTCATGCTGAAGGTAACCCCTGTCCAAGGATGGGTTTTGAGCGCTGCCACACTGATGATGGCAGACTCAGTAAGCAATCTCGATACACGAACGGCTTTAAGTGAGAGAGGACGAGGAACCTCCAACTCCACATAGGGTCCTGTACTGAGATTAACCACCTGAGCACCATAGCGGGCAGCCAGTTTATGAGTATTGAGGGCAGTAAAAACTTCGTCTGCCCAGTTAAAGCTTCCATCTGCCTCCCCAATGAAGATTTTTTTCTTAAGTGGCGACAGAAGCTCAAGCAGGGCTTCCAATACAGCAGTGCTAGTGTGCGAACCTCTCTCACCTGGAACTCCGCCGCAGAAATTGGGTTTGATTACAACAGAAGAAAAACCTGAGATAGCCTTCTCAAGCCCACCAACCAGAGTAAGAGCACTTTGTAACGCCTGGGTAACATCGCTCGATTTAACAACAGCTACCGTAACTCTATTATTCTCCGATTTCATATATCCTCACCTGTCTATGCCTTTTCTTCTCACTACTGAGTGCTGTATTAGCCTATTCATCTTTTTATTTAATGTCGCATATTCAATTAAAGAACGTCAAGTGTGTAAATCCTTTAAACTGCCTAAGTCCTTCGATTCATAAATTCGGTTACGAATTTATTTACTCAGGACTTAGTGCTGAGTGAGCCATTGCCCATAGAAATTCTCCCAAAATACGTCGCTGTAATTGCGAATCGAAGCACTAAGGTAGTCTTTGTATAGTGATAGGTAATGTCAAAGGCATCTTTACCTAGATCCAAATGATCAGGGGTAACCCGGGGCAGAGAAGGAGTAAGTTCTATCACTTTAATTCCTCGTTGTGTTGCAAGTTTTATCTGAGTACGGTAGTGTTCATGACGTGCTATATCCATAGATAAGGTATATACCTTTTGTGGCGAGAGACGTTTTGATAAAAAGGCTTCGCTTTTTTCCTTTAGATCAGAAGAGAAGAGGTAGTGAACAATGATCACCTCCGGATTTACACAATGTGCTAATTCCTCAACAGGTGCCTTATCAACGAGCCCGCCATCTAAAAAAAGATCCTCATCAATCTTTTTTGTTTTGAATATCCAGGGGATGGTCCCTGATGCCTGCACTGCATCTGGAAGACTGCCGGAAGTAAATACCTCTTTTCTTTTTTTGGTATGATTGCTGGCAACGATTACGCAGGGGGTTTTAAGCTCCGCAAAACTCTTAATGGGTAATATATCTATAAGCAAATGCTTAAAACTTTTTCCCTCAAGGTAACCAGGCCATCCTTTAAAAAGCTTAGCTAACGCCCCTATAGTTTTATACCAGGGTTCAGGGTCCCAGAAGTCTTCCTTCTTTAACTCAAATAAAAGACTAATAATAGCTTGAGCACTCATGCCTGCTGAAGCACATGCTGCTACGATCGCTCCTGAACTGGCGCCGGCATAGCCAATAGGTTTAATGCCAATTTCTTCAATAGCCTTTAAACACCCCGCGTGGGCAAAGAAACCAAAAAAGCCTGAAGAAAAAACCAAACCTACTTTTTTTATCTCTCATATCATCTACCATGAATTAAAAATGGTTGTTAAATAACAGGTTCAATTTGGGCATGTAAATAAAAAAAATTAAAAAAACTTCACAAATTTATAACAATCCGTTACTATACTATAAATTTACAAAGTTAATAATTAATAAATATTTTGAGGAGGGATGATATGGATGAATTAAGGAGAAAGAAAAGGAACACAAAAGCAATAGCATTTTTTTCAATTCTTTTTTTTATCCTGATAGCCCCACTAAACCTAGGGATAGCGTCTCAGGTAACAGATTTTGGAGGCTTTATCCCTCTCACCCTCGGCACCACGTCCACCGCACTCATATATGGCAATGGTAGTACAGACCTCACCATGGTGTTATGCCTCTCACCGGGAACACTCACCGTAAGCTTAAAGAAGGAAGACACCTATAAAGATATGGTGACCATGTTGATCTATGGATTGCCTGCAAATCCTGCTCTACTAACCAATGTGGGTGCAACGCCCACCACCATCAGTTCCAGCACCGCTATCGACAATACTCTGGGAGGAATCGGATGGGCATTCATTTTCTCTGGCGTATTTTCTGATAGAGAACCCCCCTATAAATACACGATTACCGTTAAGCTGGCAGCCGCTCAATAAGCAATTAACCTGAATAAGGGAGAAGGAACATGCTTAAAAAGCTTTTGTTATCATCAGCAGCGTGTGTGATGTGCCTCTCACTTCTGGTTATGCCAGCTATAGCTGAATCAGAGGTGGATCAACTTAACAAGAGGATCAGCACTTTAGAAAAAGAACTCAATGAATTAAAAGAAATGCTCACGCAACAGCAGCAGCAAAGAGAAGAGGAAAAGGCAAAGGTGGAGCAAATTTCCCAGAAGGTGGAGAAAGCGTCCTCTAACGTAATAAGTTCATTCAAATTTAAACCCTACGGGTACATCAAACTGGATGCTGCCTATGACGACAGCAGAACTAACTACGGTAACTTCGTTTTGTTTATTCCCAATGAAGCTGCACACAAAGATGACAATGAGTTTAATATGACCGCACGGCAGACCCGGTTGGGACTCGATATCATGGCTCCAGAGATATATGACTGGAAGGCATGGGGGAGAATTGAATTTGACTTCTATGGAGATGGAACTGTTCAGCACGAGAATAAGCCAGAGCCCCTGTTGCGGCATGCTTTCATGGAACTTAAGAGAGGGAATTTCAGTCTGATTGCTGGTCAGACCAGCGACCTCATCTCACCCCTCTTTCCAGATACCTTAAACTATACAGTGGGATGGTCTGTAGGCAATATTGGCTATCGGCGTCCCCAGTTGCGCGCAACGTATGTATATCCTTTTAATGAGACTAATAAGCTTATCTCTGCCTTCGCTATTGCGAGAACCTCAGGAACAATCAATGAAGACCTGGATTTAGATATTCAAAACGACGGGGAAGACGCAGGATTTCCCACCGTACAGGGACGTCTTGCTCTTGCCACAAAGATTTTAACAGAGAAAAATCCAACTATCATCGGCGTATCCGGTCACTATGGAGAGGAAGAAATTGATTGGGAATTACACCCCCTTTTCCCTGGGACAGAGCAGGAGCGGGTAAAGAGCTGGTCTGTTAACGGAGACCTGGAGATTCCCATCACCACTAAGATTGCAGTTAAGGGGGAAGCATTTGTTGGTTACAACCTTGATGACTATTTCGGGGGAATTCTGCAAGGTGTAAATTCATCAACTCACGAGGTAATTAAATCAGTGGGAGGATGGGCGCAGGTTAGTTACTTCCATAGTGATAAGTGGAAATACCGTATGGGATTCGGCATAGATGATCCAAATAATGAAGATCTCAGTGCTGGCATGAGGAGCAGGAATAGCTTTTATTTTGGCAACGTAGTATACTCCCTCATTCCCCCGGTTGATATTGGCTTAGAGTACAGTCATTGGCAAACAGAATATGAAGAAAGGAGTACCGGCACCGACAACCGTTTCCAGTGTTCGATTATCTATAAGTGGTAATATCCTTTTTTTAATAGAGTCAACACTTAGGTAAGAATTCTCTATCCTTTTGGTCAAGTTTTAAAAAAGGAGTTATTTCAATGATAACTCCTTTTTTATTCCGTTGAGGGAAAAAAGCTGTTACAGGCAGTCTTGCATAAAAAGTAGAGTTTCACCCTCCTAACCTAACCTCGCCAGTTTATTCCCATCCAAAACTTCTTTTAACTCCACACCCCCAATTAAATCATCTCCCTCTTGTTCAATCCTTTTCAAAACTCCATTGAGCACAACGGGCTCTAATTCCTTGGGAGGAAAAACCTCCAAATGAATAACTGATCCAACTGGAATATTTTTAGGTTTATGAAATTTTATGCCCACTCCCTTACGGCTGACATCAATGACAGTACATTCCTCCCATCCCCCCTTTTTCTCCTTTAAAAAATACTGAGCTCTCATCTGCGTTTGCAATCGATGAAATCTCCTTCTATCATCCATTTCCTTCCTCTCCCCAAGTGTCAGTTTCTTACATATATAAATCTGAGAATTTACCAGCCTCGGGCTGGTTAATCTCTTGAGAATTATCTCGCAAAGTTCCCTTCTCCCTTCGAGAGGCTGTGTCACAATTTGTGTTTTTGTCATTTCGAGGGAATCTGATAAATCTTTAGCATAACAGCATCAAATACTTAAGATTCCTCACATGCGTTCGGAATGACTTTCTTCCTATTACGACACAGCCCCAAAAGGAGAGGGAGCGTTTTTTACTTCCAAAGAACTTAATCGCAGCTTTGTTGCAACAGGTTCTAATTTAAGATGATATTTTCAAAAGAACTCAATTATCGTAAAATAACGCTAAAGTATTATTTTAAAAAGCCGATATTAATAATGTAATTTAACGTTAATATAAAAACAATTTAAAAGTAATATTTTAAAAACAATAAAAAAAGAACTTTATTAATTAAAGGAGGAAAGCTATGCCGGACACAATTCAATCTATTAATGCTACACAGAACGGACAATCGGTGAACGCCACCAGAGAACACAGAACGGCAGAAAAACCAGAACCGGCACCGAATGAACGTCCTTCGAGAGCTGAAACCTCTGCCCCTCCCAAAAGGGCTGAAACCAAAGAGGTACGGGAGAATCAACCAAGAGAGAATACTGCCCCCGAAAAACAAAATCCTCAACAAGGCCGAACAAATAAAGGAAATAAAGAAGTAGGAGACAATTTAGACATTATGGCGTAACGCCTTCCGTCAAATAAAACCTTTGTATCGCTCACCTGGTAGAGTATGAGTACTATTACCACTACCTCACTGCAATACTTTTCCTCTCTTGTGGGCAGACACTCATCAAACAGTATCTCAAATGAGTATAAGAGGAATCTCTATCTTGCCAACCTCGCACGAGAAGACAGGAGAATAACCACACAAAATTCGGTAGAGAATCTAGTTGAAATTGATCAGAAAGGAAAGAATGTTCCTCAGATTAATGATGAAGGTACTGTTTCTCAAGATAAAGAATACCCTGCACCCCCTCCACAACTGAATACCTCAATTATCCAAGCTAATTCAGCCGAAAACCATCAAACCTATGATAACACCATCAACCGGCTAAAGGCAAAGACAAATAACCTCCAGCAAGAACTAATCAGTCTTAACCGAGCGGGTAGTAATCAACAAGCCTCTCTCCATCAGGAGAATGAAACTGAAAAACTTGAGGCAGATGCGGTTAATTCCCCTTTAGACAGACCAATGGTAGAAGAATCACCTCTGACAAGTGTGTTGAAACGACAGATTACTGAGATTGAGCAGGAGATCATAAAGCAGCGCTCTCAATCTATAGAAGAAGACATTAACCCGACTACAGGTCTCAATGTAACTCAACTGCGACAGAAAAAGACCAGGCTTGAACAGCAACTCAAGAACCTTGGAAACGAGGCATCAAAAAATCTCGAACAACTGCGCGAACCAAATTTTACTACCACTGGACAAGTGGTAGAAGAACAGGGGGATGAAGATTATCAAAACCAGAGGGAAGCGCTTCGTATAAAACAGGAGTTAAGAAACCTGGAAAATGAAATCACAGTGTTAGAAAGGCAGTACACCATTGAAAAAACTGAAGCGACATTAAAAAACACTTCTGAAGAAAACAACACTACAGGTAACCACCTTATCGACGTCCAGGCTTAGGCCTAACTAAAAATTATGCATATAAAAGAGAGGGAGGAAAAATATTTTCCTCCCTCTCTTTACCACAAACCTGTTTTTATATCTTACCTTCAAATTTGTCCATCAAACAACTTTGGTTTTTTATTGGTGGGGCTTTTATAACCTTTTAATGCCTTCTTTCCTTTCCCTATCTCTTTCATCTTCTCTCCAATCGCATCTCTAAGCCCCCCGATTTTAACCTCATTCTCTCTATCGATTGCAATGGTTTCTTCAATAATACCCTGTAACTGTTTACTCACAGTTAAAATCTGATCTTTCAATTGGGGAGAAAGATAATCAAGCTGTGTAGGTAACTCTTTAAGATAAGGATCCATTTCCGTTTGCAGTGATTTCAGTTGGGAAAAGATCTCCCTCTTCATGGCATCACTTTCCATTACCATACCAATATTTCCCGCAGCGATGGCATCTCTGGTCTTTTTAGTTAGTTCGTTGATCTGCCGGTTTTTGTTCATCTGTTCCAATAGCAAGTCCAGATATCTTTCCATAATCAAAATTCCAAAATGCAGTTAACAGGTGTCAGCAATCAGCAAACAAAAAATAAAGTTCGAAGATTCAAGGGGTCAAGGATTCAAGTGCTGGCACGCTCGCAGGCTGGCAAGCTTTTATAACCCGTAACACGCAACATCTAAAATTTATTCTTTGAAGCATGAGATTCGTCGTCCCAAAATATCGGGGCTCCTCGCAATGACCTAATCGGTGCGTTTTTATAGGATTTTGTCATTGCGAGCGAAGCGCGGCAATCTCGTGCTTTGGACAGAATTATGTTTTGAACATTTGAAATTTGAATTTTGACATCATTTCGGATTTTGCCTGCCCGGTTAAACGAGTTTCTTTCGTTTAACTCAGGGGACTTCGAATTTATTTTTTCTTCTATGGACCATCAACTATGGACTATTTCAATCCCTCAATTCCTTAATGCTTTTCCAACTAACCACCAACAATTATCAACTTACAATTTTTTTGTTTTTATCGCAAAGCGGTTGTAGACGCCAGCTTTATTTGTAGTAGTTTCAGGTGGAACGTGTAACTTTTCTCCTACCTTTACCTGGAGTTCGCTCGTTTCCTCTTTTTTTTCACTACTACCCTGTTTTAAAATCCCTACCCACGCCTCTCGCAGCTCATTCAAAACTCGTAATGCCTCATCTAACATCACCGGATCATTATTCACATTTGCGTTCAACAACCTCATATTAACAAACTCATAGAGTTTACCCAGATTGATTGCAATCTCGCCACCCTTCTCCATATCCAGTGCATCAGCCAGGCCGGTAATAATATTTAACGATTTGCTGATAGCTTTACCCTTATCTTTTATTTCTTCGTATGATAGCTTTTTGCCTTTGCTTAATAAAACCTTGGCGATCTGGATGTTTTTTATCGTTTCATCATAGAGCTGTACGATTAACTCCACCCCGCTGGCAGTGATTACCTTATTCTTTTTATACTCATCATAAGCAACCTTAGCTGTCATGCCTTCCTCTCTCTTCATTTGTACATCTTTTGATAAAAAATATTTTTCTCCTGACTTCTGACTACATAGTCCTTCGATTCATAAATTCGGTTACGAATTTATTTACTCAGGACTTAGTGCTGAGTGAGCCATTGCCCATAGAAATTCTCCCAAAATACGTCGCTGTAATTGCGAATCGAAGCACTTAGAGCCTGAACGAAAACCCTTTCACACTACATCGGCTGTCATTTCGAAGGAGCGAAGCGACTGAGAAATCTCAAGCAAATTCATAGATTTCTCCTGGAATTTACCCTGAGCAAAACGAAGGGGTCGAAATGACAATAGGACCAAAACAGGGGTTTTCGTTCGGACACTTCTGAATTCTCAATCCTGAAAGATGATTGCTGTCTGCTGATTGTTAATGTATAACTGCTTTTGCTGACTCCTGGATTCTACTTTATGTCGTCATATATAGCTTGGGTAGGTTATTCAGCTGGGTACTCATATAATCAGACTGTGTCTGCAGTGAACTGAGCAGCACCTCAAGGTTGACAAACTGTTTTCGTAGCCTCTCTTCCATATTATCCAGCCGTTTTTCTAAATTCCCAATCTGATTATCAATATCATCAACCATCCCCTGATAGGCATCGTTCCGGTAGGCAATGGTACCACTATCAGAATCAGTTATGAAGTCCAGTTGTGTACTCAACTGCGCTCCAATCCCAGAAGAAACATACACGTACCCCTTGCCACCCGCGGTGGTAGTGGTGGTGCTTATTTGTAAACCTTCTTCGTCAAAGCCAATTGCCCCAGTGAGATAATTCCCTTTCCCATAGGCAGTATGACCATTAATGGTTCCCACTACATCAGTGCCTACTTTGCTGAGGGTGGTAGTTCCTACACCTGTCTGACCTGCAGCAGCTTTATTGGAAACCAAGGTAAACTTCTCATCAGCTCCATAATCGGTGGAATTGATTCTTACCTTTCCACCATTGTTCGTTGCAACTAATCCTATTTCCTCTGTAGAAAACTTACTGTTCAGCTTGCTCACCACGGTATTAATGGTATCACCAGAGGAAAGGTTAACGGTAAAGGCAGTGACCGTTGGTACGGTCTCATTTGCCTCATTGGTGTAGGTAAAGGTCAAAGTCTCATCAGCGGTAATTCCCCCACTACCTATGACTTCAGTGCTTTCATAATTTGCCTGTGCCGGAGGGGTATAAATATAGATGCTGTATTTGCCCGCATTGGTGGCGCTGGTCTTACTCACATAATCAACAGAACTATCAGTCGGCGTACCATAATCAATGAACAGCTTCATCACACTTAAGGGATCATCTTCCAGGGCATTACTCAACTTATCATCATCTATAGAGAGTTGCCCCGTGTTGTCTATACTGATGCCAACCTGAAAAAGAGAAGTGTAATCACCTGTAAGACCCGGTATCGTATTTGCCACGATACCTCTCAACGTAGTCTGAATCCCTCTCGCCGTATAATCCCCCCTCAATGGATTTGCAGTAGGATTCTCAGGATCATAGTAAAAGGCATTGTAGAGATCTCCCATTAAAGAATTATAGGAAGAAATAAAACTCTCAATATTTGACTTGGCTGAACTTACATCTCCCTGGGATACCGTAATCGTGTTGGCTTTGGTAGAATCTGCCTTAATCAAATTCATGGTTACACCTGAAATCACATCAGTGATGGTGTTGTTACTTTTTATCAGGGTCAATGAATCTACCCGCACTACCGCATCCTGCGCCTGGTTGAAAGCAGGGTTGAACACATCTACCCTGAAGGTATCGTCCACCGTCATGGTGCCACTATCGGTAAATTGAACCTTGACATTCTCAGTATTACCGGTACTATTGGTACCATCAGTTGAACCAATGTTAATCAAACCTGAAGTATAAAACTTAAAACCACTCCCCCCATTATCACTCCAGGTAATCCCACCGTCGGTTGAATACTTGTACCGTGCAGTGCCAGCTTCTCCTACCGCTCCTGCGGTCATACATTTTATAATATAAGCTTTATTAGTGGTACCCGTGTACGCCTCTGAGGTGTTGGAAGTCACATTGCCGGTATAGGTGCCGCTATTGGTGGTATCGGCGGTGGCTGCCTCGATCTTTTTATTGGTAAAATCGAGCTGGGTGACGTTGGTGGTAATCTGAATATCGTTCTGCTCCCCTGTGGTATCACTGGTTAATACCAGACGGTAGGGGTTGCTGGGCGTCCCGTCATTTAAAATGGTAGCTGTTACCCCCGCATCAGCGGAGTTAATCATATCCCTCAGTTCCTGGAAGGTAGTAGTAGTAGTGATCTGGACATCCGTAATGGCTCCTGAATCCCCTGTTCTGAAGCTGAAATTTCCACCACTGGGGTAGCTTCCACTATTTAAAATGGGTGTGGAATTCTCATCAGCCCACCCCTGAGAAGCAATCTTGTGCGCCTGGGCGAGCTGGTCAACATACACAGTGTAGCTCCCCACCGCAGCCGAATTGGTGGCAGTAGCGCTGAGGTAAGTATCGGTGCCTGAGCTAGTTACGCCTACCGTTTTGGTGTTAAACATGCTCTCATTGTTTAAGGTCTCAGCGGCAGATTTTAGGGAAGAGAGCTTTATACTTAAGGAATCGAGAGCACCCATCTTGGTCTGGATGGTTGTCTTTCTATTCTGTAGTATATTGATAGGACCTCTCTCCAGCAAAATGAGATTGCTCACCAGCTCTTCATAATTGATACCTGATATCAGTCCCAGACTTGACGCAACGCCCATAATTTTTCCTTAAAATATTTTTTTAAAGGAGTCCGTAGAGAGTTTCATTTTGGATTTATGATTTTAGATTCTTAAAACAGTAACTATGAGAATTTCTCTCGTATAATGTGTAGGTGTATTCCTTCTCCCATCGAGGGGAGAAGGTCAGGATGAGGGGTGATGAGATTAATACCCCCTCACCTCAATCCTCACCCCCTGTCGGGGGGCGAGGAAGAATGAGTTGAAAACGGTTAAATTAAATTTCAAATATCTTTGGCTAGATTTTAGATTCTGATTTCTAAATTCTGTTCAGTAGGTATTTTTATCCTATTATTAAAGGAAACTACAAAGTTACAAAAAACACCAGGTGCCATTCCTGTTTTTAAGTAGCTAATATACTTACACTTCCAATTTTAGCCACACCTCGTGTTTGTTGATACTTTGTGGCTACTAATTATAGAGCAATATCTGTACCAGGTGAGACTATTTTAAAATTATAAAAAAACGAAATTTATGAGTAAAGGGGAGAGTATATATACTCTCCCCTTTACTTTCATCTTTTCATGCACTCTGGTTAATGAACATCCCCATAAGCTCATCCATCCTTAAAGAAAGACGTATCATCTCTTCAGGTGGTATTTGCCGAATAACCTTCTCACCATCGCCTTCCATAACCTTTACGATCACTCTCTCTATCCTTGTATCATAGGTAAAGCTAAGCTTGCTGCTGAGTGACCTACTTAGCTCATTCGCTTTAATAACCGCTTTCTCTATTGTTTCTTTGGAAGGCCTCCCGTTTTCATTCCTATCTTCAACTCTATTAGTACCACCTGCTGAAGGTTTAACTACATTGCTCTCCTGAACCGGATTCGCAGTATTTCTTGCAGCCGGACTATCCACCGCTGGAGAAGTCTGACTGCGAAGCTGCCCAATAACAGGAGCCATAACTTCATTTATATTAGAGGTCACTTCCTTCACCCCCTAAACTTTCACCCGTGGGGATGAGGGGAATACCCTCATCCCCTTCAAAGTTACTTACTCTTCATTCCAGGTTAACCACCCAGTAGTTGCAGCGCTAACTGCGGTAACTGGTTGGCTTGCGCTAAGATCGCAGTCGCTGCCTGGGTCAAGATAGAGTTCCTGGTTAGGACTGATGTCTCTTCAGCAAAATCTACGTCCCTGATTCGAGACTCAGATGCCGACAGGTTCTCAACAGTGGTGGTCAGGTTCATGATGACCAAGCTTACCCTTGACTGGATAGCGCCAAGCTGTGACCTTGTCGTATTAATCTGATAAACGGCAGCATCAAGAGATGCAAGCGCGTCATCAGCACCTGTCTGAGTGGAGAGGTCGATCAGACTTATCGCATAGTCAAGAGAAGTGGTGTAGGTCTTGGTAGCAATTCCACCCAAATCACTCGTAGAACCTGCAATAGTAAAGTTCTCAGAAGAATTGAGCTTCACCCCACCTCGATAGACGTGATCGTCAGTGATGTCGTTAATGCCTGTGGACGCTAGTGCGGCAGCCTTTTGCACTACCGAAATGTTCCTTCCATCATCAGCGCTCAATACCAACCTGTTCGAGCTATCAAGGCTGGCGCTCACGCCTGTGGTGGAAGACTTAGAATTGATGGCAGCGAGCAGCGCTCCGCTAGCGTCACCCGCAAGTACTGTGACTGCACCGATATCGATACCATTGATGTAGAGATCACCTGCTGAGAGGCTTGCCAATGCAACGGCTGCAGTACCAGTCGTTGTGGTAGCCACTACCAGGGTATCCACTGCGGTACTCGACTTAATCGAATCGATCGCAGCTACCTTGGCAATAGCGCTTGACTCACCATTGTAAGTAGTAGTGGCAGTGGCCAGAGCATAGTAATCAGTTGCTAAACCAGTGGCATCGTAAAAAGATGCTACTGTTGTCATGACACCACTGATACGACCAATTTCGATATTCTTTCCTTCATCAGCAGTCAGAATCAAGGAGGTGCCAGAACCAGCCCTTGCCGTTACGTTAGTAGTATCGGTGGCATCATTGATGGCATTGATCATAGCATTGAGAAATGCCGTGTCGGTGTTTGCGATACTATCCATGCCTACGATTAAATTACCACTAATAGTCAGACCATTAACCAAACTGACTCCCTGGGCAAGACTTACTGTCGTAATGGTCTCATTATTTATCGTTAAACCGGTGATTACTGCAGTTGACCCATCATTGATTGCAACATTAAAGCTGCTCCAGCCAACTATACCTGAAACATCAATAAAGCGTGCTTCAACATCAGATATTTGGTTTGAAGTACCGCTAGCATAAATACCAAAATCATATCCATTCGCAGCAGTAATATATAGTTTGCCACCTGAAGCAACAGCAGTAATTCCAGTCAAGCCTGCAGTAGAGATGAGAGTTGCTATGCTACCATCACTAGCAGTAGATGCAATCGCACCCAGTGTATTAACACTCACACCGTTGGTAATCAATACCATACTTGCAGCTATCGCAGAAACAACATCACCAATTGACGTAGCGATAATCATATCGTAATTTCTTACTTGTTCTGAACCTACCAGATCCAGAACCGATACCTGGTCATCGTTCTCAGATGTAGCAGCAACCAGTCTGCCATTAATGGTAATTTCACCAACTGATAATCCACCTTCAGTAGTTCCACTATGCAGTGATGCAGTAGCTGTTGCCCTCTCACCCAGCGCCGCAGCTCTCACGTCACCGATAGAAAAGCTAATGGTCTGACCCTGGTTAGCGCCAATCTGAATTTTCCCAGACTGGAAACTGCCATTGAGCAGCGTATTCCCGACAAACTCGGTATCATTAGCTAGTCTGGTTAACTCGGATACTAGTTGAGTTGCTTCTTGAATGAGCAAATCCCGGTTGGTGGTGTCAGTGGCGGCTTGAACGGCGAGGTCTCTTAATCGCAAGAGAATGTTTGTTGAAATATCCAGCGCACCTTCGGCGGTCTGGGTCATACTGATGGCATCATTGGCATTTCTTGCTGCCTGATTAAGTCCACCAATCTGACCTCTCAAGTACACCGAAGTTGCCATACCGGATGCGTCATCCGCTGACTTGTTGATACGAAGACCGGATGACAATCGCTCAAGAGACTTATCCAACTTAGAACTGACGTTGGTCAAGTTTCTTTGAGCATTTAAGGCAGTTATATTGGTGTTAATTCTGAAACCCATAATCTTTACCTCCTTGTAAGTGTTTAATGAGTCTTTAACTCATTTTCGAGCATCCATGCCCTTAAGCCTATTTGTGATGTGTGAAGCAGTTTTTTATAGAATCCTAAAATCTGGCGTTAAGGAAAGTCTTACTATCAAACCCGATTCTATGAGGTCTTGCTTCAGCGACCTCTTCTCTCATCCCCCCTTTCGTACATATTTTTGAGCTGCTAATTTCCATGCGCTTTCTCTAAACAATGTTCGCATGAGCTACTCACTTGTTACTATCTCTTTCGGCAACTAGTTTAAAAACTTTAGTCCTATTTATTGATTTTTTACGGAAGGGTTTTAAAGAAGGAGAATTGGGTGTGAGTAATTTGGTAAAGGGTGAATATATAAAAAATGGGTAAGGGGTCAGAATAAATTACCTTGTATCATATTTTGATGAAGTCGCAAAAAGCCAAAGAAATTGTCATTGCGAACGAAGTGAAGCAATCTCTGCCTTTGTAAGTGGTTGAAAAACCAAGATTGCCACGTCGCTTCGCTCCTCGCAATGACACCTGTCAGGACTTTTTACGACGTTATCAAAGTTAATACTTGAGCTATTTTCTTGCTTGTCAGAGGGATAAATTAAAGCAGCTGTTTTATGAAGTTTCAACCATTACGTTAAACCAAACAGTTTTCGAAGCTTGCGCACTATTTCACCTTGCATTCGGGGCGATAGTTCTCCCAATTCCCGCCGAATCAATGCAGTTGTGATTGTCATCAAACGATGTACGCGGAGCGTAGAGGATACTCGCAACCCAGTTGAGGTGAAGTCTGCCTGCTTTGTATCTAGTAACAAATCAGTTTCCAGTAAATCGGTTGGTACCCGGCTGCTGATGAAGGCCAAGACAACGTGGCGATGTGGGCCAATAGGGTCGGTCAAGCACACCGCTGGGCGTACCTTATCAGTTGAAAGATCATCAAAGGGGAAAGGCACCAAAACAACTTTACTTCTGGTCATTGAATGGTCTCCCGTCAGTAATACTGTAAATGTCTTCTTCCGGCTCCTTCAAGAAATCAAATGCCGGGTTATCAACTGCTGCCTGAAGCCATTCCTTCTCGTCTATCTCAGTTTCTTCAGATAACAGGATTATGATACGAACTCTAGTTGGACCAACAATAGGTAACTGCTTATCTAAAACAAGTTGACGCTGGGCATCAATTGTTCCTGTTGTTTCAATTGCTTTTACTCCAGTTTCCATTTTGATTTCCTCCTATATGCTTCATTAAATTCATAGCTTATTTAGCATCACACTTATCCTGGTTGAGTTAGTACTACAGCGACATTTTGGATTAAATATCATTATATCAATTAGTGCCAGAACGAAACCCTTCACACACCGCATCGGCTGTCATTTCGAAGGAGTGAAACGACTGAGAAATCTCATACAAATTTAAAGATTTCTCCTGGAATTTACCCTGAGTAAAACGAAGGGGTCGAAATGACAATAGGGCCAACACAGGGGTTTTCGTTCAGACACTAATCAATTTATATGGGGAGTGTCATTACGAGTGGAGCAAAGTAATCTCATGAGATCGGTCGCTCGCAATGATATGTAAACTATTTTATGCCTTGAGTAGTAATTTGCTTATATTTGAGTTGCCTCGCGATAGATGGACAGATTAATAAGTTGAGCAGGATCTTTTGAAATTCTTTTACTGGCATCAATAATTTCAATGGCTACAATCCGCTTATCCTTGGCATAATCAAGAATAATACCATCATATTCTGTCGAATCATCTATTTCAACATCTTCTAAAAATTCAATATTTAATAAGTCATGAGAGGGATCGTATTCTATTTTCATAACTCTTTCCTCCAGTAACGTTCAATCTGTGAAGTTAAATAGGCAGTTATCACCAATAAGCACGAAGTAGCTTCCTCATAAACTACTCGAAGCAATTTTTCTTTCCCCTCCATCTTAAGCCGCTTCTGTGCTACAAACCTACCACCATAACCATCTATCTTCTGATCTGGACTTGTTATTGTATCTATAACCCATTTCTCTTCTATTTTTCTTTGAGCTATTTTCTTTTTTGCCAATGGAATGATTTTTATGTCCCGCACTGACAATTACTTCCTCATCTGAAATAATGACTACATTATAATCATATTCTTGCACCTTATGATGTATTATTTTATTATACGTTAGCTTGAATCCACATTCAAGCAATAATTATAGTGCGTATCGTTAATTAGTGTTTGAACGAAAACCCTCACACACCGCATCGGCTGTCATTTCGAAGGAGTGAAGCGACTGAGAAATCTCATGCAAATTTAAAGATTTCTCCTGGAATTTACCCTGAGGAAAACGAAGGGGTCGAAATGACAATAGAGCCAACACAGGGGTTTTCGTTCAAACACTAAACAATTTATATGGGGAGTGTCATTACGAGCGGAGCGAAGTAATCTCATGGTATTGCTTCAACCTTTAAACCCTATCTCTTGTTCCCGCCCCACTCTCCGCTCCTAAATCCAAGCATCTTTTACCTAGCATAACCCCTTTTTGCCTACCGCTCTGCTCAATTTCTGCAGGCAACCAATCAAAACAGCTTCAGTTAATTATAATCATTATGAGAAAAGACTTTATTGCGCATTGGTAAAAAGAAGTTAGTTTTTATCATATTGGATTGTGTTTGCTTTTTTTCTCCTGCCCCCTGTCCCCTCCCTTACCACTGGCATAAGAATTGTAAGTTGCTTTTCTGCAAAAAGTGCTAAAGTTTTTTTTCAACTATGCCGAACCTTCCACTCACTGAATGGACGGTTAAGCTCATTATGAATGATAACGGACTAAAATTTTTAAAACATTCCCCACTTCTTAAAAGACTGCTGATACTCGCAGCAATTGAAAAAAACTCTCAGCTTAGCCAAAACAATTTAGCTAAGGAAGTGGGGCTTACTTCATCGATGGTCAATAACTATATCCGGGAACTTTCAAAAGAAGGATTGATCAGCGTCAAAGGAAATACTAACCGCACTATGAGCTATAATCTCACTTCCCAAGGACTTAAAGAAAAGATGACTCTGCTAATTGCATACACCATAGAAACTACCGGGCTCTATCAGTATGCCAAACTTGAGTTTGCCCGAAAGTTGCAAAAAATTTATGAGGAGGGAATTCACACTGCCGTTCTCTTCGGCGCTGGTGAAACAGCAGAGATTCTCTACAATGCATCTAAATCGCTCAACTTCAAAATAATTGGAATCGTCGATAACGATTCTTCCAAACAAGGCAAGCCCTTTGGTAATATGGTTATTCAACCTCCTGAAATAATTGCACAGCTTAAACCCCATGGGGTCATTATTGCTTCAATAGCAAGGCAAGATGAAATTTATAAGCAGATACATTCGCTCACTGCTAAAGGAATTGCTATTAAGACTATAAGTGACTCAGTACCTTACAAAAACAAGAAGGTTCACTAATAATGAAAGAAAAGGTTTTGGCAATCATCACCGCACGGGGGGGATCCAAAGGTATTCCACAAAAAAACATAAAACCCCTCCAAGGCAAACCTTTAATTGCATATTCCATCACGGCTGCGTTGCACGCAAGGACTTTAGATAAGATTATTGTCTCCACTGATGACGAAACCATTGCAACAATCTCAAAAGATTATGGAGCTGAAGTTCCGTTTTTGAGACCCAAACATCTCGCTACCGATACGGCGACTAGTATCTCTGTGCTACAGCATGCGATGAGACATATGGAAGAACATGAAGGTTTCTCCGCTGACATTATAGTGTGCTTGCAACCAACGAGCCCTCTCCGTTCTTCAGACGATATCGATCAGGCCGTTACTCTATGCCTGAGCACGGGTGCAGATTCGGTCGTATCTATGTGTCCAGTACAATACCATCCCTACTGGATGAAAAAAATAATAGAAGGCGAAATTCACTCTTTCCTAGAGGTTGATGATGAATTATATCCCCGGAGGCAGGATTTACCTCCAGCATACCAGCTCAATGGTGCTATTTATGTCACGAGAAGAAAAGTCTTGCTAGAAGAGAAGAGAATGCTGGGAGCACATACACTGGCGTATGTTATGCCCGAAGAAAGATCTATTGATATAGATAATCCTTTTGATTTCAATCTTGCGGAATTAATGATGAGAGAACAAAATCACCCAACCAAAACATTAATGATTGGAGATAAGATCGTCGGGGGAAATCACTCTGTTTTTATTATCGCTGAAGCAGGTGTTAACCACAATGGGGATATCCACCTTGCTAAGGAATTAGTTGACGTGACTGCCGAGGCAGGTGCCGATGCAGTGAAGTTTCAGACCTTTATCACCGAGGAGATAGTTACTCGCCACGCTGAGAAGGCAGACTATCAGAAACAAAATACAGGAAGCAAAAAGGAATCACAATTTGAGATGCTAAAAAAACTGGAGTTATCGTTTGAAAATTTTAGAGAGCTAAAAATATATTGTGATGCAAAAGGGATCATGTTTCTCTCAACCCCCTTTGACCAGAAGAGTATTGATTTTCTTGATGAACTGGGTGTACCCGCTTTTAAAATAGCCTCAGGGGAAATAAACAATTACCCTCTCCTAAACTATGTTGCCGCGAAAGGAAAACCCATCATCCTTTCCACCGGCATGTCTACCTTGGCAGAAATAGAAAGAGCATTAGAGTTGTTGTTCAGAACTCACCACTCAAAAGTGGCTCTCCTCCACTGCACATCAGATTATCCCGCTAAAATAGAAGATGTTAACTTAAAAGCAATGAGAACCCTATATCAGGCTTTTTATCTACCAGTAGGTCTCTCCGACCATACCCCAGGAATTGAAGTAGCACTCGCTGCCGTTGCTATGGGCGCCTCAATAATAGAAAAACACTTCACCACTGATAAAAGCCTTGCCGGTCCAGACCACAAAGCATCCCTGAGACCACTGGAATTAAAGGCGCTGGTGAAAGCGATAAGAAATATTGAAAAGGCATTAGGAAGTGGAGAAAATGAAACGTAAAATATGTATCATAACTGGTAGTCGGGCTGAATACGGTTTGATGTATTGGCTGATGAAGGAGATACAGGAAGACCCTGATTTGGAACTACAGATAATTACCACCGGTATGCACCTTTCGCCTGAGTTTGGCTTAACCTATAAGATAATTGAAAAGGATGGTTTTAAGATTAATGAAAAGGTAGAGATGCTTCTCTCAAGCGATACACCGGTTGGCATTGCCAAATCCATAGGTCTCGGTACCATCGGTTTTGCTGATGCATTGGACAGATTGAAACCCGATATTATGGTGGTATTAGGAGACCGCTACGAAATCTTTGCTGCCTGTTGTGCAGCTATGCCTGCACGCATACCCATTGCCCACCTGGATGGTGGAGAGGCTACAGAGGGACTTATTGATGAAGCAATACGGCATGCCATCACTAAGATGGCTCACCTTCATTTTGCTGCCACAGAAGAATATAGAAAACGAGTTATCCAGATGGGGGAGCAGCCAGAAAAGGTCTTTTGCTACGGTGCACCTGGTCTCGATAATATTACAAAACTCAAGCTTCTTGATCGTAGTAGATTCGAACAATCAATCGGTTTCAAACTCGGCAAAAAAAATATTCTTATTACCTATCACCCTGTAACCCTGGAAAATAATTCAGCCCGTCCCCAATGTCAAGAATTGCTGAAAGCACTTGAGAATTTTAAGAAAAACACAAAATTCATCTTTACCAGACCTAACGCAGATACCGATGGTCGTATCATCATCAAAATGATTAACGATTTTGTACAAAAAAACAGCCCTATGGCAATCGCCTTCGATTCTCTGGGTCAAGTTAAATACTTAAGTGCGCTAAAACATGTAGACATGGTGGTAGGCAACTCTTCAAGCGGTTTATGCGAAGCACCATCCTTTAAAATACCCACTATTAATATCGGTGATCGCCAGAAAGGTCGCATACAGGCTCAAACGGTAATCTCTTGTGATGCCAGAAGAGAAGATATTGCAGAAGCGATCAACAAAGGGTTTTCAAAAGAATTTAGAGATTCCATAAAAAATGCAGTAAATCATTATGACAAAGGTGAGGCATCTCTACCTATAAAAGATAAATTAAAACAGATTGAACTTGGTAAAGGTTTAATAAAAAAAGAATTTTATAACATTCCTTTCGAACTTCCTCACAAACAATGAAAATCATATTTATTGGAACTGTTGAGTCTAGCAGACACGCATTTATAAAGCTTATTGAACTTAATGTTGAGGTAGTAGGCGTAATCACTAAGAGAATGTCAACTTTTCATTCAGATTTTGCTGACTTAACTGAAATGTGCGAAAAAAACAATATTCCCATCTACTATGCAAAAGATATAAATCAGGAAGAGTGCGTGCAATGGATTAAAGATAAAAAACCTGATGTACTATTCTGCTTTGGCTGGTCACAGTTGATAAAGGAACCACTTCTTTCACTTGCCCCTCTTGGTGTCATTGGCTTTCACCCTGCACTATTACCGAAAAACAGAGGACGACATCCTATTATCTGGGCTCTTGCACTTGGACTAGATAAAACAGGCTCGACTTTCTTCTTTATGGATGGCGGGGCAGATTCAGGAGATATTCTATCACAGGTAGAAATATCAATAGAATATAGCGACAACGCCACTACATTATATAATAAAGTAACAAAATCTGCCCTAAAACAAATAGAAAACTTTCTACCCGCGCTCATAAAAAATAGTTATGAGAGAGTTCCTCAAGATCACAGCAAAGCAACCTATTGGAGAAAAAGAATGTACAACGACGGGTTGATTGATTGGCGTATGCCTGCGAGAGGTATCTATAACCTTGTGAGAGCTCTGAGTTGTCCATATGTGGGGGCTCACGCCATATACAAATCAAAAGAATGTAAGATATGGAGCGTTTCTGAAGTTAATGGGCATCATCCAAATAATATAGAACCCGGAAAAGTAATTGAGGTAAACAAAGAAGATAATACCTTTACTGTAAAATGTGGCATTGATTCCATAACGGTTGTTGAGCATGAATTAATTTCTCCCCCAGAAATTGGTGAATACTTATGAGCAACGTTACCGTTATTGCCCCACATCCAGACGATGAAACCCTCGGCTGCGGAGGTACCATTTTAAAACATTGTGCAGATGGTGATTCAGTTAATTGGCTTATTATTACCGGGATGACTGAAAAACAGGGCTTTAGTCCACAAGAGATTAAGCAAAGGCAAGAGGAAATTGAGAGCGTTGCGCAAATGTACAGATTTGAGACTGTTCATAATTTGAATTTACCTACCATGCGACTTGATGGGATTCCATTAAAAGATATGGTTGACGCTATCAGTAAAGTATTTTCAGAGGTTAAGCCTCATACTGTCTATCTTCCAAATCGTTCAGATGCACACTCTGACCACAGAATTGTTTTTAACACCGCCTGGAGCTGCTGCAAAACATTCCGTTTCCCTTCTGTCCGCAGAGTATTAATGTATGAAATACCCTCGGAAACAGATTACGCTCCAGCATTGCCCGAGGCCGTTTTTTTTCCTAATATCTTTTCCGACATTTCTCAATACCTCGATCAAAAGATAGAAATTATGCGAGAATATAGAGATGAAATGAAAGAGCATCCCTTTCCCAGAAGCGAACGCAATATCCGTTCACTAGCAACCATTCGTGGCGCAACAACCGGAGTAGAATACGCTGAGGCATTCATGCTTTTAAAGGAAATACTGTGAAGTTTTCAAAAACGAGTGGGGTGAAATACTACCATGGCAGGCATTGTATCAGATGTTAAAGACGTAATCATAAGTGAACACACTACCTTTGGCGAGACACTTGAAAAGATGAACCACCATCAGAAAAGCATAACCCTGGTGGTAGATAAAAAAAATAAGCTACTTGGTATCTTAACCGATGGTGATATCAGAAACGCGATTCTTAAGGGCGTTACCCCAAGCGATAACGTAAAAAAGGCAATGAATAAAAATCCTTTTTGCTTAAAACCAGGATACGCTGATGGGGAGATAGTAAGGATAATGATAGAAAAAAATATCTTTCACCTCCCCATTGTTGATGCACATAAAGTTTTAAAGGGTATTGTATTACAGCAAGCCTTTGTCCAGCAAAAGATTCTGCTCTGCCCGGTGGTAATCATGGCAGGAGGAATGGGAAGCCGCCTCTTCCCACTCACTGAAGATACTCCGAAGCCATTACTTACCGTCTCCGGGAAACCGATGATTGTACACTTAATTGAAAAATTTCGTGACGAGGGAGCACGAGATTTCTTTATCTGCGTCAATTACAAGGCAGAGATGATTGAAGACTACCTCGGTGACGGGGGGAAATACCGCGTGAAGATAGCCTATATAAAGGAAAACGAAAGACTTGGAACCTCAGGGGCTCTCTCTCTTTTACCCGAGATAGCTACTCCCTTCTTTATTACTAACGCGGATGTACTCGCATCTATCAACTTAAGAGCCATGTATCAGTTTCACCTCGATAATGAATCTGCCTTAACCATGGCTATAAAAAAAATCCAATTTGATGTTCCCTATGGAACAGTCGCTTTAGAACATAACAGGATTATCAATATGAGTGAGAAACCATCGGTTGAGAATTATATTAATGCAGGCATCTACATAATTGATAATCACTGCAGAGAGGGAATCCCTACTCAGAAACACTATGATATGACAGATCTCGTTGCTCATTTACTTGCTAAAAATATGAGAATCTGCGGCTATTTGATTAATGGTGCGTGGACTGATATTGGAAGGATTAAGGATTACGGATTGGCTAACAGCAGTGGGATGAAAATAGCCTATGGGCTGGAAAAATAAAACGGTATTGATAACCGGGGCAGAAGGTTTTATTGGTAGCCACTTAACTGAAAGGCTACTCTCAGTTGAAGCGAGGGTAAAGGCATTTGTTATGTATAACTCATTCAATAAGTGGGGGTGGATTGATACCTTTCCTTCTCAGGAAGTCAGCAAATTAGATATTATTTGTGGTGACATTAGAGAAATAGATCGCGTGAAAACTGCGCTGAAGGATGTGGACATCGTGTTTCATCTCGCGGCGCTCATTGCGATCCCTTACTCTTATGTATCACCCTCTTCATTCGTCAAGACTAATATTGAAGGAACGCTCAACCTTCTCCAGTGTGCTCTTGAATCAAAGGTTGAAAAGATTATTCACACTTCAACCAGCGAAGTGTACGGAACCGCTCAGTACGTTCCCATTGATGAGAGGCATCCTCTGCAGGGGCAATCTCCTTACGCTGCAAGTAAGATTGGTGCAGACATGCTTGCAGAAAGTTTTTACCGTTCATTCAACTTACCCCTCGTTACAGTGCGACCTTTCAACACCTACGGTCCACGCCAATCTGCGAGGGCCATCATTCCTACTATGATTGTTCAGTTGCTCACCGGCGATACGCTCAAACTTGGTTCTCTGCACCCCGTAAGGGATTTTACCTTTGTGAGTGATACCGTGGAGGGTTTTATCAAAGCTGCGGAAGCAGAAAACATTATGGGAGAAGTCATCAATCTCGGTTCTTCCCAAGGGATTTCAATAGGAGATCTGGCAGAAAAATTGATAACCATGGCGGGACGGAGTGTTTCTCTAGAGTACGAAGAGGAGAGGGCAAGACCCGCCAAAAGTGAAGTGAATAAGCTAATCGCTAATAACCGGAAAGCAAAGGATTTAATGGGGTGGCAGCCAAAGGTAACTATTGATGAGGGTTTAGAGAGGACCCTACACTGGTTCAAAGAAAACCTAAAAGAATATAAATCTGATTTATACACTATCTAGCATGAAAACCATGCACCTAAGAAAATCACATCCTATGCACAACACCCTGATTCCACTCTCAGTCCCTGAGTTGCGTGGAAACGAGTGGAAATACGTCAAGCAGTGTTTAGATGAAAACTGGGTATCTTCCGCCGGCAAATACGTTGACCTCTTTGAACAAAGGCTTGCTGAACATGTAGGTACCAGATATGCGGTAGCCACCTGCAACGGAACCGCTGCTCTCCATACCGCCCTCATTATTCTGGGGATAGGGAGGGGGGACGAGGTAATTGTCCCTTCCCTTACCTTCATCGCAACCGCTAATGTAGTGAGGTATGTGGGTGCAGCACCCGTGTTTATCGACTCTGAAGAGGAAACAGGAAACATTGATGTGAATCAAGTAGAGGCATTCATCAAAAGTGAGTGTACCTTTAAAAACCATCGCACCCTTATCAACAAAAAAACGGGGAACAGAGTTCGTGCAATCATTCCAGTTCATCTTTACGGATACCCTGTCCACATGGATGCCCTAGGGAAGCTGGTAAAAAGATATAATTTAAAAGTAATAGAGGATGCCTCAGAAGCCCTGGGGTCACGCTATCATGGTAAACCGGTAGGAGGCTTAGGCTCCCTTGGATGTTTCAGCTTCAATGGAAACAAGATTATTACTACTGGCGGGGGAGGAATGCTCACTACCAATGACCAACAACTTGCCAGAAGGGCAAAATATATAACTACTCAGGCACGGGATAATTCAAAACAGTACCACCACTCAGAAATTGGTTACAACTACCGTTTAACTAACCTCCAGGCAGCAGTGGGCTTAGCGCAACTGGAAAAACTTGATGACTACGTCGATAAAAAACGAAGAAACGCTCTCATCTATAACCAACTTCTTCAAGGCATAGAGGGAATTCATCTTTCTAAAGAGGAGGAGGGAATCTTCTGGAACTACTGGATGTACTCTATTCATATTGATAAAAAACAATTTGGTATTTCGAAAGATGAACTGGCAAGACGTTTAGAGTCAAAAGGTGTTCAAACAGGTAATTACTTCGTTCCTTTAAGCAGCCTTCCTCCTTATCGGGGATTGTGCAACGGCACTATTAAGTTTGCAAAGAAGTTACATACGCAGGGACTTCACCTCCCCTCGTCGGTCAGTCTCAAAAAAGAAGAACAGATAAAAATAGCTACACTCATAAATAGATATCATTCAGAAAAAATGAAATTAAAGTATCCCTCTAAATAAACCTCGTGAGGAAAACAATCCTGTCTATGATATCATTTGAACTATTATTTTTAATGAATTTTATTGGTTGAGATTACTTCGTCATCCCGTATTATCGGGATTCCTCGTAATGACAATAACTACATATGATTGTTTTAGTTTGTCATTGCGAGCGTAGTGAAGCAATCTCGTATTTTGGACAACGTTGAGAGGTGATTATGAGTGCGCCAGGTAAAGCTGGCAATTTCTTGTCGGTTAAAGTCCGATATAGACAAAGGATAGCTACCAGTCTATCACCAAAGGTGCATTTGCGGAGGTAACAAAGCAAATGAAGCCACCGGAAGGGAAGTACCAGACCGCAACGAAAGTGAAGGTATTGAGCCCCGAAATTTACAACATCGAAGAGGCCGACAGCGTTCATAAGCTGGAAGGCAGCATGAGCTGTACCGAAATGGCAAGGTATAGTTTGCTCTTCCGGGGTCTGAGGCCGTGGTATGGTACAGAAAGGAAATTGTCGGAACCTGGGAGACCCGTACTGTTTCTGCAAAGGCGGATACCTGGAAACGATCTGGAGAGGAGAGGATTCAGGGATGACAGTGCGGGAGTCGGACTAATTCATAGTAGAGGAGTAGCAGGGGTAATGCCCTGTGAGGAGAGAATCCACTCGAAGGGATTAGCGTTAATATGCAAAGGTAAAGGGAAATATGACACAGCCACTGAGTTGGAGGTACATGCGAACGAAACTGAACCTTATAACAGAGATAGCCAGAAAAGACAGGAAATGCAAGTTCAATAATCTGGTACATCTTCTGAATGTTGAGAATTTCAAGGAATGTTTCCGAGAGCTCAAGAAGGGAAAGGCAGCTGGAATTGATGGTGTAACCCTTCAAGAGTATGAGCAGGAACTCGATAACAATCTTGAAGATCTGGTGGCCAGGATGAAGCGATTCAGCTACAGGCCACAGCCTGCGAGGAGGGTATATATTCCCAAAGCAAGTGGGAAAAAGCGCCCGCTTGGTATTCCTGCGGTAGAGGATAAAATTGTACAGATGGGGATAACCAAGATACTGCAGGCTATTTTTGAGGTTGATTTTCTTGATTTCTCATATGGATTCAGGCCGAACAGGAATTGTCATCAGGCACTTGAAACACTGGACAAGATGATAATGCAAAGACCTGTTAATCACGTAATCGATGCGGATATAAAAGGCTTCTTTGACAATGTAGATCACGACTGGCTAATGCGTTGTATTGAACAGAGAGTAAGTGACAAGAATCTGTTACGTCTGCTTAAGAGATTTCTCAAAGCAGGGATAGTAGAGGAAGGTAAATACCTATCAACAGAAAAGGGTACACCGCAAGGCGGAATAATTTCGCCGGTACTGGCCAATATCTATCTGCATTATGTACTTGATCTTTGGTTCGAGAGAGTAGAGAAGCAAAGGTTTGGAAGTTACATCGGCATGGTGCGTTATGGTGATGATTTTGTCATCTGTGTACAGCGCAAAGAGGTAGCTGAACAGCTACTATCGGAGCTTTCAGACAGGTTGGCAAAATTCGGGCTGGAACTGTCAGGAGAGAAGACACGAATTGTAGCATGTGGTCGGTATGCCAGAGAGAACAGCAGGAAGAAAGGATGTAAGCCGGGTAGTTTTAGCTTTTTGGGGTTCACCCATTTCTGTGATAAAGGCAGGAAGGGTTACTTCAAGGTAGGAAGGAAAACTGACCGTAAGAAATTCTCCGTCAAGATTAAGGAGATGAACGCATGGCTGAAGGCGGTACGCAATACAAGCAAGCCTGAAGCATGGTGGCCTATTCTTGCTGCAAAATTGAGAGGGCATTTTCACTACTACGGAATAAGTGGTAATTATGGGAGGATCAGCCATTTTTATCAGCTGACCATACGTCTGATATTTAAGTGGCTAAACCGGAGGAGTCAGAAGAAAAGCCATAACTGGGAACAGTTTAGAACATATCTTCTTAGACACCCTCTACCAAAACCCAAGATTTATCACAATCTGTATACTCTGTATGGCTGTTAAAAGGGAGTATTAGCGAAGAGCCCGTTGCGGGAAGGAGCAGCCGATAAGGCTGCAATCCAGCTGGTGAAAGTCCAGCCGTGACAATTGCCTATGTCGGTCACGTAGTGATGCCACAGCTTGATATCGGTAACGAATCAAGTACTGCGTGGTGTAAAAGGCCCGGCTGCTCAGATGTATGCAGATACTCTGAAGTAGGTGCAACCTGTGGGTCGAGCAAGCATGAGAGTCTGAAGATAAGCGAATGACTGCAGCCCCGAAAATACGGCTCCTTGTTGAAGTTGCATTACAGGGGTAATTCAGGGTGCCGATCGTGTTTCTCGTGACGAGAGGCCGGAGACTTTGAGGAAGAAATAGGCAAATGCACTCAAAGAACCCTGCGGGGTATGGGTCCAGACACTTACGCAAGGATTGCAGAGATAAAGTCGGGAAAGACCATCTTCCAGCAGGGACTGGCGATAACCTGCAAAGACTGTGAGTATAAGAAAACGAAATCTTACAGAGGATTCTGGTCTGACGCATGAGCCTGTATGAGCTATGAAGGAAGAGTAACGTCTTCTGAGGTAACCGTTAAGGATACCCTGTGTGTAGTTAACTCCTGCACCTAGCAAAGGGGCTCTGGGCACTCGGTTATCTTGAAGTTTAATTCAGCATCCAGACACTGAGCTGGAATAGATGCTGTATAGATTTCAGGATGAGAGTACAAGAAAACCATATTATTCAGGGGTGTATTTGAGTCAGCGATTAAGCTTCGGGTAATATGGGAAGGCTTGTATCTGTAAATAACGTGCGAAGCCGAGGTCAGAACCGGACTCGGGAAATCCGACAGTCCGGGATCGCAGGGGGGCTTGCGGAAACGTGGATTATGGAGGAGGCTAAACGGGCACGGAAAGCGGAAACGCCGGAACAGCCAAGCCGACACCTAATGTCAAGCGCGCCGTATTTCTATCCCGACAACCGCACGGCGGGTTCTGTGAGGGGTGTCATTTCCTCACTAAAATAGTGAAAACATTTATAAGGAGGAAACAGATGTCTAATCAACATCATTTCGAAAAAAACCTTGAGCTACTTGAAAAAAGACAACCTGAGCTCGCAGCACTCATGAGAGATGAAATAGATACCAGCCATATTGAGGTACTCACCTCAGAGGCAGGTGTACCCACTGCGAGAGTAACTACCCCCGAAGGGAAGAAGATACTCCTACATGATCTGAAAGCCCCCGTAGCAAAAGCTAAAGAACATGTTAAAAAGCTTAATTTAATAGGCAATAATGGTTCTGTACTTCTCGGTTTTGGATTGGGGTATCTTGCACTAGAGATGGTTAACTCAATGGAAGAGGGACATCTACTTATTATCTGTGAAACAGATCCGGCACTATTCAAGTCTGCTTTAGAACAGGTTGATTTAGAACCGGTGTTGAAATCAACTCAAGTAAAAATACTAATAGGAAATGAGATTGATATATCAGCCAATATGGTAAGTCTCGCCATAAAATATCTTACCTCAAAAATCTCGGTGGTGAAGTTTCAACCCTCTTTTTCCATAGATCCTCACACTTACAACTCTCTAGAGAAAAAAGCCTGGGAAAAGGCTGTTTATATTCAAGTCAATGCGAATACGATTCTTCATGGAGGGAAGTACATTGCAGGGAACATTCTGGCAAATACCCCAGATATCATCCGCTCATCCGGTGTTAAGAGATTATTTGGTAAGTTTAAGGACATCCCTGCCATTGTGGTAGGTGCAGGACCATCGTTAGACAAAAACGTAACACTCCTTAGGGAAATTCAAGATAAAGCTGTGATCGTCACCGTTGACCGGGCACTGGGACTTCTCCTCCCTCTGGGCATCACCCCTCATCTCGTTCCCTCCTTAGATTTTAGTAAACCCAACTATGATGAAAAATATGCTCCACTTCAGATAGATGAAGAGCTATTCCTAGTATTTACTCAAACTCTCTACCATAAAATCACTAAAACCTTCTGGGGTCCAAAATTTGCAATGAATCATTTAGGTAATCTAAGTCACATCTTGAGCTACTACTGTGAGGATAAGGGAACCGTGGCATCGGGACTCCATGTCGGACACCTCGCCTTTTGTTTAGCTGAGGCAATAGGCTGTAATCCTATTATCATGGTAGGCATGGACCTTGCTTTTACAGGGAATAAAGTTCATGCTGAAGACATAGAAACCCAGCTCCCCATGTATACTTCAGAGCGATTTACCAGCGAAGGTATCTTTGGAGACATTCTTAAATCTGACTCTGCTTTTACAAGCTTTGTCATTGATTTAAATCATGAGATAAAGAGGTCCGGTGCCCTCTGCATCGATGCTACTGAGGGGGGGGCCAGGAAAGAGGGCACCAAGATCATGCGTTTAAGAGATGCCATTGATGAGTACTGCCAACAGGAACACCCTGAAATTAAGAAGATTCTCGAGGATGAAAGCTTTAAACCTGATCAGGTAAAACTTGACGAAATGATGAGGGATCTGAAACTTGCTGAACAAGAATCTAAAAAGATGCGAAGAACATCTGAATCAATACTTAAAATCGTCAAGAGATTAAGAAAGATGAAAGATGATGGTCAGGAAGGAAGTTCTGAATACGTTAAGCTTACTCATAAAGCAGAGAAAATGACAATCAGAGCCGGTGGAAGAGGGCCGATCATGAGAATGTTGGAGAATTACAACTTCCTCAATACACTCTTTATGGGGAAGGATGAGACAAAGAGAATAGATGAAATTGAGAATGAGTTTGTAAAACTTGACAGACAGTTGGATCGAGCGGAGACCTACTATAAAAATTTCATAAAAGGGCTTACCCCATTTATTCAAGACGTCCAGAAGCTCTCAAAGAGACTCACAGTGGAGAGGAATGCTCACCAGACCCTAGAAAACTCCTCAAAAAAGTGGAATGATTATCTTAAATTCGGACTGGATCTCATGAAGGCTGAAAACTATGCTGACGCAGAAGCAGCTCTCAAAAAAGTCATGGAGTTAAAACCTGATTACGCTGATGCGTATTATCACCTAGGTAATATTTACAGTGAACAGAATAGATTTAAAACTGGGATCCCGGTCTTACAGCAGTCAACGGCACTTAAAAGTAATTTCACCAAAGCAAAATATCTGCTCAATAAATGCCAGGAGAGAAAACAGCGATGGGAAGAGAGATGTAAGGAACTTAGAGAAAAATTTTCAAAAAACAATTCTCAAATGAGAGATCAGAAAGAATCAATACTAGAAGCAGGTAATTTCTATTTTCGAGTCAAGGATTATGAACGAGCGGAAAAGGAATACCTGAAAGTAATCGACCGCTATCCCACTCTTCCAGAAGCGTACTACCACCTAGGCCATACCTACTTTGCCCTAAAGGATTTTGAGAAAGGGGTAGAGGCTTTGAGTAAGGCTCTGGAGTTTGCGCCTGATAATCCATCAATTTACCGCGATCTGGGACTAGTGTCAATCGATAGGGGCTTGGTGGAAGCTGCTGAGAGATTCTTCCTCAAGGCAACAGAGTTAAAACCTGATGATATCGAATTAAAGGAGATGCTGGGAAACATCTACCTTAATAATAGCCTGTTTGAAAAAGCGATAAAAATCTATGAGGATATTGTAGCAATCAAACCTGATCACAAAGAGGTAGCAAAAACGTTAAGTATTGCCTATCAAAAACTAATAAGTGAAAACCTCCGTGCAGGCGAGGTAAAAGCTTAGGCAGCATGGCGATGAGCATATAAAAACGCTCACCCTATAAGAGGAGAAGCGCTCAATGAAAACAAAAGGAAAGGTCTTATTCATCGTTCATGATTTATATCAGGATGATAACCATTTACCACTAGGTGTGGCATATATGGGGGCTGTCTTGAAAAAAAAGGGAGTGGAGGTAGTAGTCTACAACCAGGATGTGTTTCACTACAGTAATAAGGATCTGGCTTCCCACCTTGAAAAAAATTCTTATGATCTCATTGGCTTGGGATTCCTCGCAGCTCGATTTAACGAGACGGTGTTAGACCTCTGTACCACTGTCAAACAGGGTAGGAAGAATGCCTGGCTGGTGCTGGGAGGACATGGTCCCTCACCTATCGTGGAGTATGTGTTAGATAAAACAGGTGCTGATGTGGTGGTAATAGGAGAAGCAGAAGAAACAATGGTAGAGCTTTTAGAGTGTAAATGTAATGACGCTAATCGTTCCGAGGTAAAAGGAATCGCATTTAAAAACGGTGAAGAAATTACTGTTAATGAAAAACGAAAACCCATAAGAAAACTGGATTCCATCCCTTTCCCCGAGTGGTCTCTATTTCCCATGGAAAAGTATGCTACTTGCTTAAGCTTCGGAAATGAGAAAGAAGACAGGATACTGGGAATCCTCAGCAGCAGAGGTTGTACAAATCGCTGTAACTTCTGCTACAGGATGGAAACGGGAATTCGATTCCGAAGCATTGACAATGTGGTTGAAGAAATGATGATTCTAAAGAAAACATATGGAGTGAACTACTTCAACATGCAAGATGAGCTATTTATCGCCAGTAAAAAGAGGATTTTTGAGTTTCACGAAGCCTTAAAGAAAAATAGCCTTACAATAAAATTCGACTGTAATGCCCGAGTGGATATCTTTGACGAGGAACTTGCAACCTGCCTCAAAGAGTGTGGCTGTCAGTTTGTCAATTTTGGAATGGAATCATCAGATCAAAATGTGCTTAACCTGATGAATAAAAAAACTAGCGTAGAACAGAACATAAAAGCAGCAGAGATAACAAGAAAAGCTGGAATTAGACTTGGTTTAAACTTTATCTGGGGAAACATTGGCGATACAGAAGAATCGCTCAGAAATAATGTTAAGCTCATTAAGGAATATAATACCTATTCCCAAATTAGAACTATTAGACCGGTGACTCCTTATCCTGGATGTGACCTCTACTATGAGGCAATACGTAGAGGCCTTTTGAATGGACCAGAAGACTTCTTCAATAAGTTTAAAAACTCTGACTTATTACTGGTTAATTTTACTGATATTCCAGAAAATGAATTCTACAAAATGCTCTTTGAAGCCAACAAGGAGCTTATTTTAGATCATTATACACATACCACAAGGAATATGAAGGAAGCTCAAATACTGATTAATAACTTTTATAATCTATACCATAAGAACAGCGTCAAATTCAGAGGTGCAAGGCACTATGATGCTGCGTGATGTAACGTCTCGCAATTTCAACAAGTTATTGATCCCGAATTGACATTTTGTATAACAAAACGTTGCTCTAAAATATTTATTTTTGTTTATTTTAAAACCATCATTCTCTATGAACTTGTAAGTAAGTCCAAATTCAGACGACAAATGCATTCCCATTACTATCAGCTGCAAACAGAAATTTTCTCTTGCCTGCATTTCTCTTAATATCAAATACAGAATTCCAGACTCGGCTCTGGTGCCGGTTATAACACAAATTTTTTCATAATATTTCTATCGGCTCCTCCGGTTCATAAGATTTCCCCGCCTTTTTACCTATGATTAAATCCCAATAAATCGGACTCAGCCCTAAAGCCGGTCTTTTAACGGCAATATTCTCTTCGCTGAATATTTCACCGGCATCAATTCTTCTTTTGGCCATAATGGTTTTTCTGATAAAAGGAATATTTTTTTGTTCGGAAGAAGACGGCTGTTTTATTCCGCTTCCCATAGCCGACTCAATATTTCTGATCGCAAAGACTAGGTTTTTCATTTCTTCGGGGTTTATTGATGATTTATGATCAGGACCAATCATTTCCTGATCTAAGGTAAAATGCTTTTCAATTATTTCGGCTCCCAGAGCAACTGCTGCTATCGCAGCCTCTATGCCTATGGTATGATCCGAAAAACCTACCCTTACCTGCAGTGCATTTTTAATCGTTTGAATAGCTTTTAAATTAATCTCATTAAAAGGTGCAGGATATTCGGTACAACAATGTAAAACCGCAATGCTTGCTCTGGGTAATCCCGCGGCAGTTAATACTTTGATCGCGCTTTCTGTCTCGCCCAGTGTAGCCATACCGCTGGATAGGATAACCGGTTTATTAAATCCGGCGATTTTCCGCAAAAAAGGCCAATCCGTCAACTCTGCCGATCCTACTTTGAATATATCCTGGATTGTGTTTAAAAAACTTGCACTGTCGATTTCGTCAGCCGTCGACATAAAGATAATCTGCTTTTTATCGCAATAATCTTTAATAACCCGAAACGATTCATATGACAATTCCAAGCTTTTCAGCATTTCGTATTGAGTTTCTTTAATATCGGTATTTGCGTTTTGATAATCAGGCTTGGCAGCGTTTCTTGTCATTACCAGGTCTGTTTTCCAGGTCTGAAACTTAATCGCGTCAACTTTTGCTTCGGCTGCTTTATCAACCAGTTGCAAAGCCAATTCAAGGGAGCCATTATGATTCACTCCGGCTTCGGCAATAATAAAAACTCTAGAGGCGGATAACATTACCACTTATTCTCTCTGATTACTTTTGCGGGATTTCCATAAACAATAACGTTATCAGGCACATCTTTAGTGACTACAGTCCCATCCCCAACAATGCAGTTAGCTCCTACGCTTTTCTTAAAACCAATTGAGGCGCCGTCTGCAATAATAGTATTGTCCCCGATATTTCTTCCTGCCATACTCACATTGCCGGCGATTAATACGTTGTTGCCAATCGTCTGATCATGATTTACGGCAGAAAAACTATTAATAATGCAGTGATTGCCTATTTTGGCTCCATTGGCAATCTTGGTAAAAGCCTCCACAATGTTCCCTTTGCCGATATGCGCATGTTTGGAAATAATTGCAGTTGGATGTACGATATTTACTGCCTCTATAAGCGTATCAAGCCAACAGGCTATATCATGTCTGCGTCTCATGCTGCCGGATGACATGCCGATTCCCAAAATATATCCCTTTATTTCAGGATTATTTTTTAATAAATCCGGAATATCTTTATCCAAACAAAGAACAGGATAGCCATAAACTCTGGTGTTTATATGGGCCGCATCATTGGTCGAATACCCCATAATTTCATAAGCATTTTGTTCCTCAACATTACCAACAACCATTCTGGCGTGTTCGCCATGTCCGACGATAATAATTTTGTTTTTCATTAATCTTCTCCGTCCAGATACCATACTCGCAGGCATCCGTTTTCATCTACTTCAGCTGTCTCCGGCAATTTCCAGCAGGGATTGATTCTCATTCTGTCGTCATACTTGTATGCTGATTGCAGCAATACTTTGCGGTCATTCCTGTTCAGAATTACTCCATCATAAAGGGTTATCTTGCCTATGTCGGTCATCAGAGCTACCATAGGTTTTACCCTGCCTGATATTTTCCCGCTGTTGGTTAAACCTTTTGCCAGATTTGAGGCTTTCTTAACGCTGGTTCGGAAATGATGCATCCCTTTCATGGGTACGCAATGGAATAAATAATGAGGCTCAAAATCAAGTTCTCTCAGTTTGTTATACAGAGTAACCAATGCCGGAATATTATCGTTAACATGCTTTAGAATAACATTTTGAGAGTATACCTTTACTCCCAAGGCCTGCAAATTTTTAAATTTCTCGATTGTTTCAGGGAATAATTCCACTACATGATTAATTTGAGTAGCGATTTCAAATCTTATCCGACCTTTAAATTTCATGAATATTTCATAAACATTATTATTAATTCGTTCCGGTGCATGCTGAGGCAACCTTGTTCCTATGCGCACGATTTTTATATTTGGTGCATAGTCAACCAACACCTCCACCAAATAGCTTAATCTCTTGGGAACAATTAACGGATCACCACCTGTTACTAAAACTTCATGAGCTTCATAGGGTTCTGCCGTACGGCCGCAATATTTTGCTATTTCTTTTAATTCATGTTCTTCCAGGGTAAAAATATTATAATTCGCTCTCAGGCAATAACGACAATGTGCGGCACAAATCATGGTAGGCTCAATAACCAGACTGCGGTCGTATAATCTTTCCAGCCCTCTGATTATTTGTTCCTGGGATTCCCCGATAACTAAATCTGCCTCCCAGTGTCTTTTGTTATTCTCTGTGGTTTGTTCATACTCTTCATCGGAAATCTTGTACTGCAATGCCAGCGCACGGTATTCTTCCGAGTGTTCACCCTTTTCGTTCTTTATTTGATCCATTTTACCCAATAAAAAGGGGGATATTTTCTCGCTGAATAAATCGCTTTCTTTTGTACCCGCCATATTACTCTCCTCCCCCTATGCTTTTCTCAGAAATCGAGCAGGGTTGCCTGCATATATCCCATATGCATCAAGATTTTTAACAACCACTGAACCAATCCCTATTACCACACCTTCGCCTATAATTATTTTATCTCTAATACTGGCATTGGGCCCTACTAAACAATTTTTCCCTACCATAACCTCGCGGCTTAATATCGCTCCGGCCGTTATCATAGTTTTTTCATCAATTTTACAATCATGACCTATCTGCACCAAATCATCGATTTTAACAAAATCACCGATAATCGTGTCGCTCAAAGAGCCGCTTTCGACAGAAGTATTTGCTCCTATCCAAACATCGCTGCCAATTATTATTCTTCCCAGATGCGGGAATCTAATCGGGATTTTATGTTCGTCAAAAACAAAATCAAAACCCTGGCTCCCTATGGTGGTATTGTCTTTTATAACACAGTTTTTACCGATCTCTACTTTACCTGTAATAACTACATTGTTCAGAATCTTAGTATTATTTCCGATAACAACCTCCGGGCCAATAATGGTGTTTTCACCCACAAACACATTATCGCCAACTGTTGCCTGTTTACTTATTTTTGCTGAGGGAGTAATGGTGGAAATAGAGTATTCTATATAGAATTCATTAACCACTTTGACAAAATCAATTAAAGGGTTTTGAGATTTTATAATTGAATAATTGTTGTTCGGTTGAATATCCAGAGAGGTAATCAGCAAAACATTGTTAAATTTGCTTAAATAATCCATATTGTATTCATTATTAACCGCAATACATGTAAAGGAATTGTTTTGTAAGTTTTTATAAGAGGCGGGCATCCTTACAATAAAATCCTGCCCCTGCAGTTTATTATTTAGCAGTTCCGCTATTTCTGTCGCGTATATCTCCAACATCTTTACGAGAAACATATTTAACCCCTCCTTTATAATATTTTTAATACTTTTTTAGCTTTCTCTTCTGTTCTGGGCAATGAACCTTCATCTAAGGCAACTATTTCAGGCGTTATATTGATTCTGTGCTTAAAAGCTTCTTCAATATTTTTTATAATTTTTTCCTTTTGTGAGCGCATGTGTGATCTGATTTCTACATTTAAAACCATTTTATCAATCGGTTCAACTTTATTAATTAAAACTTGATAGACATCGGTTAACACATCCAGGAATTCTCCAATAATCCTGTCTATTGAGTTTACAAACACATTGAGCCCTTTAACGACAATCATGTCATCTGATCTCCCGATGACTTCAAAGCGAAAATCTTTTCGTCCGCACTCACATTCATCGCATCCGATAATTCTAATCACATCATTGGTGCGATATCTAATTAACGGCTGGGTTTCCTTTTCGATATTAGTTAGTACTAGTTCTCCAGTGACATCTTTCTCAATAGGCAGGATATTGCCCGTCTTGCTATCAATCAGTTCCGGATATAAATAATCGCCGCCAATAAAATGAAGTCCATCCTGCATATAACACTCGCTCCCAAAAATGCTAAGCACATCCGACATTCCATAGTTGGCGTTCATGGCCTTAAGTCCCCACACATCTTCAATCCGCTTTCTGAATAACGGATTCTGCATCCCGGATTCTCCGCCAAACAAACCAATTTTTAATCCAAGGATTTGCGGTTCTATGTGGAATTCTTCCTTTAACAGCATTTCCAGCCGTGCCATGTAAGAAGGCGTGCAATGAATTGCCGCGGGTTTAATCAATTGCATCATGTCTATCAGCAGCTTGGAGTTTCCCACCCCAAAAGGAATCACTGCTGCTCCTGCCGCTTCCAAGCTTTGATGATCGGTATACCCCCCGGCCCACATATTATAATTCAGACAATGCATGACCAGGTCGCCCGATTTAATTCCAGCAGTTCGAAAACACTCCGCACCCACTTTAACGTTTGTATCAATATCTTTTTCAGTTAATAGTATTAATACCGGCTTATTGGTTGAACCCGATGTTCTATGAATTCTTCGGATTTGATCCATCTTCACACATATGTTGCTGCCAAAAGGCGGATAATTATTCTGGTCTTCTAAAACTTCTTTTTTGCCGGTAAAAGGTATTATTTGAAAATATTTAAAAAAATCTTTTGAGTTAAAATTCTTAATCTTCCGTTTGTAGAATGGGCTGTTATCAAAAACATACTTAACCTGAAATAATAACTTTTTAGCGTATTCTTCTGCTTTGCAAGACATGTAATCCATATATCAGATTTTCTTGACTAAAAAACCAAAGATACTTTTAATACTTTTTGCAGTGTGCACAATACTATCGTCCTGATTGAGAACCAAGCTTGGCAAACGCAGGTCATTCTTAAAAACTAAATCCGCAACCGGGAATTCCTTTGTTTGCTTTGGAAAATAAGGAAAACTGCTTAACGGCATAAAAACTAATCGCAGGAATTCCCTGTCCTCTCAGTTTTTCTTTGATATGTTCCGCTTCAATTTCTTTAAACCGGATGCATGTAAACCAATCCGAACTTCTTGCATCAGGCAAAACTTCCTGAAATGACAGGCTGTCAAAATCGGCTAATTCCCGTGCATATGTTTTAATTGATAAGAACTTCCTTTTTGGTAGGGTAAGTATAGTAAAGATACTAGTAAAGATACTAGTAAAGATGCTCCTGTGTGTCAAGACGAAAAAAAAACAAGATATAGCCTGGCTGCCTGCCCGGCCAGGGAGCTCGTGGCAACCTGCAAAGGTTCCAAAAAGCTGGTCATCCAAGTCATTACGGTCGGTGATCACCACCAGTGTTGGGTTCTCCATCGTAGGGTGAAGAATAATACAACCGGCAGAGAAGGCCATGGTGAGGCTCTTTCCCGAACCCTGTGTGTGCCAGACCACACCAATGCGCCGGTCCCCCGGCTTTCTTTTTCCGGCAGATGCCCGCGCATAGATCTGGGGTCAGGCTTAGGTAATTAAGTATTTTTTCTATTTTACTCTATTGCTCGAAACAGCTCGCCTCTATTGTGAGTTCAGAAAAATAAAAGTCTAGTGACTGTCATATCAAATGTCGTCTGGGGCAAACTTTTTTTCTTACATCTTATCCAATATTTTTTTAACTAACGGCTTAAGCGGCGGTAGCTCTGTGTTGACTGTCTGATTGACGGAACTGAGGTCAACGCCAAAGGAATTGGCACGCTGCTTGAGCTTTGCGTTGGTCAGCGACAGTAGGTCAGCATAGCCGTCAGCCGTCGGGTGTGCAGCACGAGCATATATCCCGGAGCACTTTGGTTTGGCGAGATTGCAGTCGTAGACTTTGGCGATCTCCAAGAAGCCGTTGCCATTCAAGAGGTACTCGGAGTTAAGATTTGTCGGGTATTGCGCATCGATCACGAGTTCCGAAGGCAAATCGGTAAAGGCACACGCAATTCTGATGTCGGTATTATCTGTATGTACGCAAACATCGTCCTTGTCTGGCGCGGCCTTTTCATCGAAGAACAGGTTGAGAGCGTCAAACAGAGAAGACTTTCCAGAATCGTTCTTGCCGACGAATACTACGAGATCGTCGAGGTCGATGACGGTCTCATCCTTGTAGCAGCGTAAATTCGAGACCTTCATCTGTACCAATCTCATTGATCATTCTCCCTGGAAACGGCCATTAACATACTGATCCATTTGTGCTTTCTAATAACAATTCTCGATGGCTCATCCCTATGCTCCCATTGGCCCCTTTCTTCGCGCCCGACTTTCGTCCTGCTTTTGAACCTTCTTCTGTTCAAACTGCCTCGGGCGAAGAGAGGGCGATCCTTTCCCGTTCTTCCAGCAGTGCCTGGGTCTGCCTTATTTCGGCGGCCAAGGCCATATGGCAGGTTGCGGATACCCATAAAGTGGGTTGCGGATAATTGCGGATTCATGGCGCCGGAAGTTGCTCCTTCAGGACATAATAGGTGGCGCGCGCTGCGCCGCGTTTTTCCACCAATTTCAGCTTCGTCAGTTTTGCCAGATCCTTGCGGACGGCTTGCTCGGTTACACGCAATATAACAGCCAAATCCGGCACCTGGACTTGATTTTTGTCCAGCAACTCGTGAAGGATTGTCTTCTGGTTCTTTGTCAACGTTTCAACAATGGACGGTCGGACTTCGAAGACAGGTATGGCGTGGTCAGCCTTGAGCCTGGCGATCTCCTTGCCCGGTCCCAGGAACGTCGCGACGAAATGGCCGTCGCGGTACGAGTATTCAGGAGGCTTGAGCCCATGGTCTCGCATCGCCTGCCTCATTCGCACCACGCCGGTACCCAATTCCTCCATAAGTCCGAGCAGGCGGAGCCCCTGCGCGAGCACGGGATTGCGCGAACAGGGCTGTAACTTTCCTGACCGTAGCTGGTCGAGCGTTACCCCTCGGGGGAGAAGTCCCGGGCTAATGACCTCGACGCGATCTGCAAACAGCTCCACATGGATCTTGCGCGAAGCATCCTCGTAATTTCGGTGAGCCATCGCATTGATTATGGCTTCCCGGAGCGCCGCAATCGGGTACTCGTCGAGGCGCAACCGGCGCATGCCCATCACCAGCAACGGGTGGCGCGTGTTTTTGTCTATGAACCGTAGAGCCTGTTCCAGGGCTCTCGGGATCGGTGCAGCGATGTCCAGGAAGTCAGTTGGTTTGGGATCGCGAGCCACGCCCGGAAAAGCGAGCAAGCGCACGCAACTCTGGGGATAAACCTTGGTCGGGTCCTTGGAGAACAGCAATATGCCGGCCGGAGAACAGTAGACCTGCTTGTCTTCGGGTGAGAACCAAAAGAGTCCGCGTCGAAGCAGCAGTTCCTTCAAATCGGCGGCGCTCATGTCGGCGGAGGGGTTATCGGCGGTCTTCTTGGCCAGATGGCGAGCGATTTCGATATCAACATCGTTCCACCCGATTCGTGCGGGCATATTCAGGGCGGGCATCATCGCAATCCGTTCCTGATCGAACATCGATGCGCTTTCCACGGTGCGTTGCGATGTCATGGCCTCCCGGGGAGAAGGGGCCACGTGGTAATTGGTCTTTATGTAGCCGGTCAGGCAAACCAGCACAATGCGCTGGAGTTCGCGCAGGTCAGGGAAGCAATGGTATTTGTGTCCATCATTCCGAATCTCATCGATGAAATCCTGGACGGCGGGATCCCGTTCGACCTTGTTATTCCCTCGAACACAGACCAGAACCGGCATATCCTTCTCCCGGGCGAAATGATATTCGTGGTGGGTAGCGGAGAGGCCTTTGAACCGTTTCCCATATTCCGATCCGATGATCACCAGATAGAATTGGCACTTCCCGAGGTCGTTCAGGTAACCCTGCGGAGCAGGCTTGAGCATACTGGGCTCGTCTTCGTAAAGAATCGGAACACAGTGTTCGTCAAGAAAAGGGTCGGACGTGACAATTGTCTTGACGGCTCGTCGTTCGTCAGCCAACTCCTTTTGCGCGGAGCTCACGAAAATCCGTAACTTGATCATGGCTTCACAGCCGCCCTTTCAACCGCCCCGGCCGGAATCTCGTAGAACCTCGCCGCCACTGGAAAGAAAGATTTGCAGGACACACGATAAGAATACGCTCTGCAAGTCCTCTCAGCTGAAGCTCCCGGACAAGAAGCCCTGCCATGATAGTTTTCCCTGCTCCGGCATCATCAGCAAGGAGGAACTTCACCCGGGCAAGCTTAAGAAGATAATCGTACACTGCCTCAAGTTGATGAGGCAGAGGGTCAACGCGCGATATGGAGAGGCCAAAATAAGGGTCAAATTCATAGGCTATACCTAGTGAATATGCTTAGTGCTTCGATTCGCAATTACAGCGACGTATTTTGGGAGAATTTCTATGGGCAATGGCTCACTCAGCACTAAGTCCTGAGTAAATAAATTCGTAACCGAATTTATGAATCGAAGGACTTAGATGCCTAATTTTAGTAGTTGACCATCGCCATCATAAGAGAAGGCTGTATCGATTATATTAAGGGAAGATAGTTCTTGCTGTGTTAAGGTGACTTTACGATAGCGCTCTGATTGTGTGCCTACAAGACCAAGAACCCATGTACCGTTACTATTATCCCGGGCCGTCTCCACACGCATAGGCTCATTGAAGAGCGAGCCTATTAATACTTGCCCCTCTCGAATTGTAATATCACTCTTCATCCAGCCCAAACCTCATTTCAGTAATAAGGTATATGTTTAGAGAAAACCTGTTGGCATTTACAATAGATAAAAGTCTTGCCAGATTTCTAGCTTACAGTTTATCAGAAAACAGGGTTAATAAAAAGCGATTACAAAATATACTATCATAATAAAGTGACACATGTGGTCACAGAAAAGCAGGGGTCAGGGTACAGGGGACAGGGTTCAGTAAAATAAATTACCAAATTTGAGTGATGCCATTTGTTAGCAGATTTTCTAAATATAGTTTCAGTGCGGAAATAGGGAGCGGGAGCCGGGTCGGTATGTGAATTGTGATAGTTCATAGCCGGGGGTGAAGATGGATGGATTTTTATTGATTTTTATATAACTATTTTGGGGGAGGGTCAAGGGAATTGTCAGGCAAGGTAAGGCAGAGGACAGTACAGTAGTTAAGTCAAAGTTTGACTCTAAAGAAAGCTATTCATCTTTTAATATCTGGTATTCTCCCTTCATGGAAAAGGGGGTGGGTTACGCGATCATTTAAAATAGTTAAATTACTATTCAAGGAATGGCTGTTTTAAGTACCAATATGAGGTTATCTAAATATGACGACTTCGTAAAAAGTCCTGACATGTGTCATTGCGAGGAGCGAAGCGACGTGGCAATCTTGGTTTTTCAACTACTTACAAAGGCAGAGATTGCTTCACTTCGTTCGCAATGACAATTTCTTTGACTTTTTACGGGAGCATCAAATATGGATTAATTTTTAAAACTCTTAAGTTACTTTCCTTAAGTTATTTTCAGAACTAACCACTTTTCCAATAAGTAACCCATTGCCATCATGCCCGAACCTGTTACGGCAAGGGAACCGTCAGATTGATGAGGTTACAACTGTCATCACCCTCCGGGGGGGTACAACTGTAGGTGCCCTCCGCGGCGATGAGTACGGTCAGATCGGTCGGATCGCCAACGTTTCCGCGCCGTATGTAAACGGGTCCAAGGTCATAGCTGCAGGTGCCGTCGTGGCAGTATAGTGAGGCACGGACTTGGTCACCCTGTCGGGCGTAGAAGCCGCTGCCCATCCACGGACCATGGCCGACGACGTAGAAATTCCAGGCAGTGCCGCTGCCGAGGTAGGGATACTTTTGACCCGCCGCATCACCGCACAGGGCATAGACGGTGGTGGGATTCCAGATGTCCATGGTAACCTGGTCTTCACCGATGAAGGTACGGCTAGACCCGATGACGCGATAGACTTCGCATTTGACCCAGTCGGTATCCTTGTCCTTGGCGTCATCGTTGGGCCAATATCCGACGTCGAAGTCATCGGTTTCGAATTCTTTTTCTTCCCGGCCTTCCAGCTTGCCGTAGTTTCCGCTGGTTGACCATTTCAAAATGAACGGTCCCTCAACGCCATCCCCAACGTGCGCACTGATCGAACAATAATCATCGATCTCCGGTTGGTTGTGCGGATAGGTGTCGAGCCAGACGGGGCCGTCTTCGTCGCCCCGGTCGCCGAGGACCTTACTGGTAGCCTTTCCGATGGAGAAAGCGCCATTGGGGATAGTTCCTGATCCGTCGTCCTCGAAGACTTCAACGGTGACGGTATCGAGTTCACCATTGATCATAGCACCGGGATCAACCATATAGTTGACAGTCTTCTGGGTAGAGTCGAAGTTCTTGCCCTGTTTGCCCGCGTTATCCGAGATGATGCCGTAAGTGCCGGTGGTGGACCATCGGTAAACGAAGTCTTCATTGGGGGCACCTCCCACACTAGCGGTAAAGCTGGCAGAGACCTGATTCTTGGTGACCGTCGCCTCTGGCGGCTCGAGATGCACATTGGCCGGAATAACGGTGGCAGACCATACTTCACCGGAACGGGAGGACTGCAGATCTTTGATGACGGCGGCAACGTCCACGGTAGCGAAGGCCACCTGGACGGCGGCGACCACGGCGGCGGCACTGGACATCGCTTTGAGCTTCCCCTCCATCGCCTCGAAGTTGGCCTGGTTGAGAGCCGATTTAAACAGAGCTTTTTGACAGGCGTTGCGGAAATCGATGCGAAACCGGCCGTCATTTTTCAGTGTATCCAGGACAAGCTGAACCGCAAAAACGAGGAATGTGTCCTCTTTTGACTTTAGAATTACCCCCAGATTCGCCAGGCGGGAATCACAAAGCGATTTGAACTCGTCGACGAAACTGTCGAGCTTGGCCTGTTGAGCATTGGCGCCTTTGACGAAGAGAAAGGTCTCAATAACGGGCCAGGCGAAGTCGAGCCAGAAGGTCTTGAAAACAAGCGAGTCCATTTTGTTATTCCATGAATCCGTGAATGAGAAGAACAAGGTGTCGCTCCACACCGGTGGGGTCGTCACGAAATCGAGAGTTGGACCCAGCAACACGATTTTGTAGAATGTCTTCTGGCTGCCTTCCGCCAGAGGCAGATCGACCGGATCACTCAGGATGGGGGCATAAGGTGAGTCGCCGCTGATCACGTCCCAGATCGCGTTGAAGAACTCCAGTCGGTCGGTTGAGGAGATATTGTGGAAATCACCGACTTGCTTGGGAGGATAAAAGTCCTCGCGGATTCCTTGTTCGTCTTCCTTGCCAGTTTGATAGCACACCATGCTCGGCCATCGTCGAAAAGAGTTCTGGGCGACGATACCGTCGCCCGAAGGATTCTGGAAGATTTGAATACCGCTTTGCTTGGTGTTGGCATCGGGGTCGATCTGGATCAGTGTGTTCGAAGTGTCGTCCTCGGCGGCGAGCGTGGAGGCAAACGGGAGCAGGGCCTTTACGGGTTGAACCCTGGCGATGAGTTTTGTCGTCTCGGGCGCGAGGGCGTCTCGGGCGGCTTGAATGGCTGTGGTGAGGTCATCGTCACCGTCGGTAATGACCGTGGGATTTGCGAGGAATTTGGTTTCAATTACCGCCGCCAGCGTATCGACGGCGGGGCTCGCCAGGATCAAGTCGAACAGGGCCTCATCGTATTCGGGGGGAAGGGTAAACCCCCCGAGCGCATAATAGGCCAGGACGACTGCCGTCTCCCGCGCGCTGATCTTTCCCCCAGTCGGGCCGGCGAAACCCGTCAACATAAGATTTCCGACGGCATCGGTCAGGCAAACCTGAAATTTGCCCTCTTTCGGGGCCAGGACGGGAAACGACCCGTCATCGGCCACAGCGGATTCCCCTGTCAGGGCCAGCACCTTGCAGGCGCTCGGGGCAACCGTAGATCCCGACGGCAATTCAAGGTTGCCTGTCACCGGAGCATAGGAATTTTCATCTGCTGACGGTACGCATGAAGAAATCAACAGACAAAGACACACAGCAACAAGGGGTCGAAAATATGGACTTCTCATAATTTTGTCTCCTATAGCAGTGATTTGTTACACCTACGGACCGGGAACTTTCACCTATTTGATACGAAAATAAGATTTTTTTCTTACAGCAACAGGTACTTTTTCTAAGTTCACCTAGTAACCTAATGACTTTAAGCGATTTATAATCTATCCTTCAGAGATTGTCAAGTTCTAATACGAAAATAAGCTTCTTTAAAAGGGGACATCCTTAACTTAGTACCTTAATTTTTTCTTCTTTTGTGATTTTCTCGCTCTGGTTGGGAGAAGTCAGGGAGGGGTCAGGCATAGGTAATTAGGTATTGTATGTGCTTATCTATTCAGAGAATGAAACCATACCGAAGATGGATGATACTGTCAAGGCAACGGGGATAGCTCTGTTCAGTACCCCGCAGCGGGCTTAGTGCTTCGATTCGCAATTACAGCGACGTATTTTGGGAGAATTTCTATGGGCAATGGCTCACTCAGCACTAAGTCCTGAGTAAATAAATTCGTAACCGAATTTATGAATCGAAGGACTTAGATTAATTTATTTACCAGTAAGAAAAGATGGTGATAAGTGTAACGTATGCTGTTAGAATACTCCATTATGTTATGAAACACACATTGTATGCAACAGGAATTGATACGCAAAGGAGGACCCTATGACCACCATGAAAGAAAAGCTAACCTAGGAACAACTCTATGATGAAATTGTTGAGTATCTTGAAATAAATAACATCTGCACACTTGCATTCGCCTATAACAATGTGCCCAGGGCAACTCCGGTTGAATATCGCAATGAGGGAACAACTCTCTATGTGGTATCAGAGGGCATGAGTCATCAATTTTATGAAGCAGGGCAGAAGAACAAGGTGGTGGAGTGGAAGAAGATGTTTGTCGAGAGGAACCCGCGCTGTAGTGTGGGCCTTATTTCACCCTACTTCGGTTATAAATCAACGCGAGGTCTTCGGATCTGGGGCCGAGCACAAGTTTTCCATAAAGGTGATAAAGAATGGGAGAAGGGTTGTGCACTGTTGAAGGTCGAAAGAAACTTGCCTGATTTTAATCAAACAGCAATTCCAGACTTTCTCATCATTCTCAAAATTGTTCCTGAAATGATGCAATATTTCAATATGGTTAAGGGAATAAAACGCGCACTGTGGATAGCTCCTGGTGTAAACCCTGACGCATGGAACTGTCCCTGGGAAGGTTGAGGGGAAGGTAGTCCGCAGTCCACAGTTTGCAGAAGACCAATAAGTGCAGAGTATTAAATAATGAGTGCTGAGTAAAAAGTTGAGCGTTGCGGGTTACAGGCAAAATGTAAAAGGTTAAGGTACTATTATGAGAAGTGCCTTTTCACCCAAAGCAGGGTGGAGAAGAGAAGGTGGCGTGGGGATTATTGCCTTATGAGCACCCGTGGGTTTACCAAATGTTTATCGAAGCCTAATGCTCTGTAACTCTTACCTTGCGCGAGTAGTATCAATTGACTTAAATAGACAATGGGAAGATCAAAGCGCTTTACATTCTTCTGCGTAAGTCCCAATTGTCTCATGTCAAGATTTGACTGGCAGAGCGGGCATACTACTACCACCGCATCTGCACCCACTGCTTTTGCGGCGGTTAGTATTTCACCAACGAGGCGAAGGACTGTATCAGTTTTGGTGATAGAAAAACTTGCACCGCAACACTCGGTTTTGTGAGACCAGTCCAGTGCGTGGGCTCCCAATGCGTTTATAATCTCATCCATCATAGTAGGATTTTCTTTATCCTCAATCTCAATCCCTTTTAACCTGGTCAGACACCCGTAGTAGGAAACTAGTTTGAATCCCTCAAGTGGTTTTACCAGGGTTTCTTTTAATTTAGTTAGTCCTATATCCTTATAGATAAAATCAACGAGGTGTCTCAAAGTAATAGTGGGTGTATATTGATTGTCAACAATCTCCTGGAGACGCTTTTTGTAGGTTCCGCCCTCTGTTACCTCTTTCTGCGCTAGCAGCAGGTGGCTGTGGCATGCGGGGCAGGGAGAGAGAATGGAGGAGAGATGCTGAGCGCTCGCCCTGATCAGATTTCTCAAAGGGAGGGCCAAAGAGAGTTCCTCACTTACTGCAGCAGCAGGGGTTGCACCACAGCAGTTCCAGTCTTCAATTTCAATGAGCTCTATTCCACAGCTCTGAGCAAGAAGCTTTACCGAGAGGTCATATTCTTTTGCAGTGCTTTTAAGCGAACAGCCTGGGAAATATCCAATCTGCATACACGCTTCTCAAGAGATTTTAGGTAAATGTTTTGCTTTTATGAAAAATTCTTTTTATCTCACCTAGCCTTTTTATCTTATGGGGAATGAGTGCTAATTTCCCCTTGAGGATCATGGTGGGTCCAAAGCTCGCATCTTTTAAGGGTTGGCCTGTTGAGAGGTTAAATCTAGTGACCATCCCTAGTTCATAGACCCTCCCGTGATCACTGATAGAATCAAGAAAGATCTGGTTGAAATGAGATATCTTCGTATCGGCAGGAGGATAGCCCTTTTCCAGGGTGAGCTTTCGAAGCGTGTTCATTACCTCTGCAATATCAATCTCATGGGGACACCTGAGTGAGCAGGTCTGGCAGCTGGCACAAAACCAGAAGGTATTGGAAGTCAAGACCTTTTCTTCCTGGTTGAGGCGAATGAGTTCCATAATCTGGTTGGGGATGTATTCCATATCAACTGCGACAGGGCACCCGGAAGAACACTTGCCACACTGGATGCACTTCCCCACATCCTCACCACTACGTTTGATGATGAGATTGCGAAATGTGTGGACCTTTTCTTGGGTGGAGAGTACGATCATAATTAACTACCCCCTATACTGGTTTCAGGGCTGATGTAATTTGAGAGTAGAGCTGCTCATCGGTGAATCCTTTCACCTCAATGGCCCGCACCCGGCAGGTAGAGCAGCAATTGCCACATCCCCGGCAGAGCGATTCGATCACATGAGCGAGTACTTTGCCATTGATGGGTTTTTCCTCTATGGCATGGTAGGGACATGCCTCAATGCAGTTGAGGCACCCGGTACAGCGAGTTTCATCCACGCAGGCAATCTTAGGCTCAATAATCATCTCCTCCTGAGAGAGGATGCTGCATACCCCTACGGCGGCTGCACCACTCATGGCGACCGTGTCGGGGATGTCTTTGGGGAACTGACAGCTTCCGGTTAAGAAAATCCCCTTGGTCACACTGGCAACCGGTTCCAGCTTGGGGTGAACCTCGGTGAAGAAGCCAAACTGATCACCGGGGATGTTTAATTTCTGAGCGAACTGTTTGGCGTCAGGTTGAGCCACCATGGCGGAAGCCAGCACCACCAGGTCTGCCTCGATCTTGACCGGCTCTCCCAGCAGGGTGTCAGAACCACACACCACTAGTTTATCTGCCTGCTGATAGATTTTAGAGACTCTTCCCCGGATATACACTGCCCCTGATTCTTCCTGAACCCGGTTAACAAACTCTTCATAGTTTTTTCCGGGTGAGCGGATGTCGATATAGAACACATAGGATTGGCTTTCCGGAAAATGGTCTTTTAAGAGTAAGGCATGCTTAGCGGTGTACATACAACACACCCGTGAGCAGTAGGGCATCCCTTTAAGGGGATCGCGTGAACCCACGCACTGGACAAAGACAATCGTCTTTGGCTCCTTCCCATCGGAAGGTCTTACCACCTTTCCACCGGTAGGGCCTGAGGTATCGAGCATCCGTTCTATATGAAGGCCGGTAACAATATCCTTAATCTTTCCTGCTCCGTATTCTCCATACACGGTCCAGTCAAAGGTGGAGAATCCGGTAGCAACTACCATCGCGCCAAACTTCTGGATGACTAGTTCATCCTTCTGCTCGTAGTCAATGGCACCAGTGGGACATGCCTTGGCACAGGCCTGACATTTGCCCTTGGTGAAATAAATACAATGTTCTCTATCGATCACCGGCACATTGGGAACGGCCTGGGTGAAGGGGGTATAGATAGCTTTGCGGTTTCCCAGTCCCAGATCAAATTCATTGGGGATCTTACGGGGACATTTTTGTTGACACTCTCCACAGCCAGTGCACTTGCTCATATCCACCGAGCGTGCCTTCTTGCGGATAGTGACCTCAAAATTTCCCACAAAGCCTTTCACTTCCTCTATCTCGGCATAGGTATAGAGGGTGATGTTTTCGTCTTGGGATGACTCCGTCATCCGAGGGGTGAGTATTCAGGCGGAGCAGTCTAAGGTGGGAAAGGTTTTCTCTAGTTGAGCCATGCGGCCCCCGATGCTAGGAGTCCTTTCCACTAAGGTTACGGGATAGCCTGCCTTACTTATATTCAACGCAGCCTGGATGCCGGCAATGCCTCCCCCAATCACCAATGCCCTCTTTTCAACCGGCATCTTCATGGGAGTTAAAGGCACCAGGCGCCTGGCCTTGGCGATCGCCATCCTGGTTAAGTCGAGTGCCTTTTCGGTTGCCTTTACCTTATCCTCATGTACCCAGCTACACTGCTCTCTGATATTAGCCATTTCGAATTGGTAGGGGTTGAGACCGGCTTTACCGACACACTTCATGAAGGTTGCTTCATGCATGCGAGGAGAGCAGGAGGCAACTACCACTTTATCAAGGTGGTGTTCTTTGATTGCTTCTTGGATAGCGGTCTGGCCCAACTCCGAGCAGCTGTACTTAAGCTCTTGTGCCACGATGACGTCTGGAATGTCTTTTACCTTTTCTACCACCTTGGCGACATCTACCACCCCGGCAATGTTGGTACCACAGTCACAGACAAACACGCCCACGCGAGCCATTAGCTATAACCCCGTAAATATATTAATCCGAAATCCTACTATCTAAATTCGAAACAAATCCTAATGATCAAAATTCAAATGACCAAAAAGTTTTTAATTTCAAATATCTTTGGCTAGGATTTAGTGCTTCGGATTTAGAGTTTGTGGTTAGCATTATTTATGCCTTTTCTACCCTCACCGCGCATACCTTAAGCTCGGGTATCTTGGCAGTTGGATCAAAGGCAGGATTAGTGAGGATGTTGGCTGCTGCCTCGGCAAAGTGGAAGGGAATGAATACTACCTTCTCCCCTACCCGTCTGGTGATCGCAACCTTAGTTTCTATAGCACCTCTTCGGGAAATAACTTTCACCTTATGGTCATGTTTTATTCCCAGTTTTTTTGCATCCTCTGGATGCATCTCCACATACCCTTCTTCCATCTCGTGGTGGAGAGAGGGTGAATTTCTGGTCATGGTGCCGGTGTGATAGTGGACAAAGGTCCTGCCGGTAGTGAGCTGAAAGGGATACTCCGCATCGCTCACTTCAGCGGGTGGTTTGTAGGTGATGGGGTGAAAAAGACCCTTTCCCCTAGTGAATGTACCCTTGTGGAGAAATGTGGTTCCTGGATGATCTCTGGTGGGACAAGGCCACTGCAATCCCTCTTTTTCTAATCGATCGTAGAAGATACCGCCATAACTGGGGGTGAGTTTAGCGATCTCTTCTTGAATCTCTGAGGGGTGGTGATACTCCATGGAGTATCCCACTCCTTTGGCTATATCGCAAAGGATCTGCCAGTCAGGCCGGGCATCCCCGTGAGGCTCAATTGCCTTGCGGATCCGCTGTACCCTTCTTTCGGTGTTGGTAAAGGTGCCATCCTTTTCTGCAAAACTGACGCCTGGTAATACTACCTCAGCCAGTTTACCAGTTTCAGTCAGGAAGATATCGATTACCACCAGGAAGTCAAGGGCTTTAAGCGCATCCTCCACATGGTGGAGGTCAGGGTCACTCACCATGGGGTTTTCCCCCAGAATAATCATCCCCTTTAATTTCCCCGCTAAGGCAGCATCAAACATATCGGTGAGGGTGATCCCTGGCTGCCGAGAAAGTGTGACTCCCCAGGCCGCTTCAAATTTCTGGGCTGCCTCTTCACTTCCCACCTGCTGGTAGCCTGGATAGACATTAGGCAGTGCCCCCATATCACAGGCACCCTGAACGTTGTTTTGACCTCTTAAGGGATTGACTCCACCGCTTTCCACTCCTACCCTGCCACAGAGCATGGCGAGGTTAGCCAGTGATTTTACATTGTCTACACCGGTGGTGTGCTGGGTGATCCCCATGGCATACACAATGGAAGAGCTTTTGCGTGTGGCATAGGCTTTGGCAATAGCCTCTATGTCTTGAGCGCTTACCCCGGTTATCTCTTCTACCTTTTCGGGGGTGTAAGATGAGAGGGTTTTTTTTAATTGTTCAAACTGCTCCGTGCGCGATGCAATGTAGTCTTTGGCTTCCCACCCCTCAGAGAGAATAACCTGCATGATGCCGTTAATGAGCGCAACATCTGTTCCTAAATTGTGTCGGACATAGATATCCGCATAGTGGGCAAGATGGATCTTCCGGGGATCAGCTACAATAATGGTAGCCCCCTTTTCTTTCGCCTTAAGGATTCGAGAAGCGATTAAGGGATGAGCCTCCGAGGTATTAGAACCGATGATAAAGATGCACTCAGCATGTGCTAACTCATCAATAGCATTGGTCATCGCACCACTGCCAAAGGCAGCCGCCAGACCGGCGACCGTGGAGCTGTGTCAAAGACGGGCGCAGTGGTCAATAGTGTTAGTACCCAGTGCCGCCCGCATCAGTTTTTGCATAAGATAGTTTTCTTCATTGGTACACTTGGCGGAGGAGAGGCAGGCGAGGCTCTCCGCGCCAGATGAGTGCTTAATTTCTTTTAACCTTAAGGATATGAGTGAGAGGGCTTCCTCCCAGGAGGCCTCTTTGAGCTCTCCATTTTTTCTGATGAGGGGCTTTTCTAACCTCTTCTCGCTTACTACAAATTCATGGGCCGTCCAGCCTTTAATGCAGAGACTACCGTGGTTGATGGGATTTGCTTTGCTGGGAATAGTTCCTACCAGTTCCCCATCGAGCACCTCAAAGAGGAGCTCACATCCGCATCCACAGTAGGAACAGATGGTAGGAACAGTTGTGTAGCGCAAGGGTGATCCTCTCTGGTGGGTTACTGTTATTTTAATTTAAAAGTTCCATCGCCTAAGGTGTGAAGAGGAGGTTCTTCCTCTTTCTCTTCACCAGGTAAGAAATCGAATAAGTCTTTTACCACTTCTCTCACTTTACGATAGAGGGTTCTAAGCGGTATATCAACCGGGCAGCCCTCTTCACAAAGACCACAGTCGATGCACCTTCCTGCCATGTGAAAGGCGCGGGAGAGGTGAAAGGAAGGTACCTGAGGAGGTATTTCTCCTAAGGGAATGAGGGGCTTATCCTCCAGGGTGCACACCTCACAGAAACAGACCGGGCAGATGTTGCGGCACCCATAGCATTTGATACATTTACCAAATTGATTGGTCCAGTAGGTAAAACGCTCTTCAAGGGAAAGTGATTCTATGGTGTCGAGGGCACTACGGTCAAAGGGGCGTTCCTGAGCCTCGCCTACAATACACTGAGAGGGGTAGGGTGTGGGACAATTGCACTTCTGGGCCAATTCTCCTGAGCATGCTACACCAAGGGGAATCACCTGGGAACGTTCTAATTGATGATTGCGATAGAGCTCAATCAGTGCCTTCTCATCACACCCCCTCACCATAATTCCCAGGTGGTGGTCTGGATATTTATGAGCAATCTTGGGGAAAATCTTAGCCATCGGATATCGTGCATCTCCAATGATGAGGGACTCCACCCCTTCGGGAGAAGTGAAGAGAAAGGGAATGGCGTGATCATAATCCTGCTTCATCCCGAGGAAGGCAGAGATCGTTTTCTCTTGCAGTAAGGTTTTAACCTTTTCCCTCAGTGGGTCCATGGGATTGCCTATTGATTAAACGAGATAGTGTTGATGGTTGAAGGCCCCAGTGCCCTGATCTTTTCAGTAAATTCATCAGCGACACGCTTAAACTTATCCCCCTCAGAGGCAGCGATCCACTCTAACCTTAAACGTTCTGGAGAAATCCCGATAAAGTTGAGCAGTTCTTTTAAAATAGCAACCCTTTTAGCGGTGATGTAGTTTCCTTGCATATAGTGGCAGTCACCGATATGACATCCGGTGACAAGCACCCCGTCAGCACCTTCTTGGAAGGCCTTGATGATAAAGTGGGGAGAGATCCTGCCACTGCACATTACCCTGATGGGACGGAGATTGGCAGCATACTTGAGCCTCATGCCTCCTGCCAAATCGGCGCCGGCATAACTGCACCAGTTGCAGCAGAAGGCAATGATCTTGGGTTCAAAACGGGCCTCTTCAGCCATACTAGTTTCCCGGATGGAGGGAATGGAGAGCATCAAGCTCACATTATACACATATCATTTCTTTAATAGTCAAGGGTTTTATACCTTCTCCACCCTTACCGCACACACCTTGAATTCGGGTATTTTCGCGACCGGGTCTAAGGCGGTGTTGGTGAGGCGATTTACCGCCGCCTCGCTATAGTGAAAGGGGATAAAAAGCACCCCTTGGTCGCACCGCTCCGAAATATCAGCCACAAGTTCAATCGAACCCCGTCTGGATGCAACTTTAAGCTTATCTCCTGGTTGGATTGCAAGCGTTTTAGCATCTCTCGGGTTGATTTCCACGAATGCCTCTGGGGTCCTAGATACCAGGCCACGGGAACGCCTGCTCATGGTAGCGGTATGGTACTGGTAGAGGATGCGTCCGGTGGTGAGGATAAAGGGATACTCGTTATCAGGTTCTTCGGCAGGGGGGGTGTATTCAATGGCGCTGAATAATCCCCTTCCCCGGGTAAAGGCATCCTTGTGGAGAATAGGGGTACCGTGGTGATCGAGAGTAGGACAGGGCCACTGGAGACCGATCTCTTCAATTCGTTGGTAAATGATACCTTGATAGGAGGGAGTGGTGGCATTGATTTCATCCATGATTTCTTTCACGGTAGTATAGTGCCACTGAGCGCCAAGCTTCTGGGCGAGCAAGGTGATAATCTCCCAGTCAGAAAGCGCATGCCCGGGTGCATCTACCGCCCTGCGTATCCGCTGCACTCTTCTCTCAGTATTGGTATAGGTGCCATCCTTCTCTGCCCATGCTGCAGTGGGAAGCACTACCTGGGCGAGAGCACCCGTCTCGTTTAAGAATATATCCTGCACCACTAAGAGTTCTAGATTCTTTAACGCCTTTTCCACATGGGCAATATCAGGATCAGACATCATAGGGTTTTCACCCATCACATAGAGCGCCTTAAGCGATCCACTGGTGGCGGCATCGATCATCTCACATAAGGTGAGTCCCAGCTTCCTTGAGAGCGTTGTTTCCCAGGCCTTCTCAAACCTTTGTGCTACCTCTTCGCTTCCGACCTGCTGATAGCCAGGATAGACATTAGGCAATGCCCCCATATCGCAGGCGCCTTGCACATTATTTTGACCTCTTAAGGGATTTACCCCGGTGCCTGGTCGGCCAATATTGCCGGTAACCATGGCCAGGTTTGCCAGGCACTTCACGTTATTGGTACCTTTGGTATGTTGGGTAATTCCCATGGCATAGACGATCGCTGCTGCGTCGGCGTGTGCATACAACCTGGCTGCTTTAATGAGATCATCTTTGGGGATACCGGTGATGGTCTCCGCATATGCCGGGGTATATTTTTTCACCACCTCTTTAAGCGCCTCCATGTTCTCGGTACGCGCTGAAATGAATTGCTCATTAGTCAGCCCTTCGTTGATAATGACATGGAGAAATCCATTGATCCAGGCGATATCGGTTCCTGGCTTTTGCCTAAGCCAGACGGTGGCGAACCGGGCGAGGTCTATGTTTCTCGGGTCTACCAGAATCAGCCGGGCCCCGCGCTGGGTAACGGCTCTTTTTATCATGGTGGCAATCACTGGATGATTTTCGGTGGTGTTGGAGCCAGTAACCAGAAAGCATTGAGATTCAGCGAGGTCGGAAATTGAGTTGGTCATCGCACCAGATCCGAAGCTTGCAGCCAGACCGGCTACGGTAGAGCTATGTCAAAGGCGGGCACAGTGATCGAGATTATTGGTTCCGATTACTGCGCGGAAGAATTTTTGGAAGAGGTAATTTTCTTCATTGGTGCAACGGGCTGAGGCAAGACCGGCAATGGCATCAGGACCATCCTTCTCTTTTAGAGCATGGAGCTTTTGTGCAATATAAGTAATTGCTTCATCCCAGCCTACCTCTTTAAGCTCGCCATTTTTCCTCACCAGCGGCGTGGTAAGCCTTTCGGGATGTCCTACATAGTCAAAACCGAAGCGTCCCTTGATACAGAGGCTACCGAAGTTGGGTGGTGGAGCAGCTACCCGAGGAGTGGTTACTTTGATGATGTGGTTATCTTTCACATTGATATCCATCTGGCAGCCCACCCCGCAGTAGGAACAGGTGGTCCTTATGGTGGTGAGCTCATCACCTCTTCCCTGGAAGCGACCCGGTTTTTCCGTGAGCGCCCCTACCGGACATATCCTAACACACTCACCACAGAACACACAGTCAGAATCTTCATAGGGTAATCCGAAGGGAGGGCCAACGGTAGCCTTGGGACCCCGGCCTGAGTAATCAATGGCGTTATTTACCTGGATTTCATTACATGCCCTCACGCAGAGCCCGCAGAGCACACACTTGTTCATATCTCTGATGATCATCTCGTTTGCCTGTTCAGGCGGCTTTAGGTCTTTGGGCTCCTCAAACCGGGGCATTTCAATACCTAGGTTATAGGCGAGATTTTGCAGGATGCAGTTTCCACTGCTCTCGCAGGTGATACACTGATGGTGACCCTGGGTTATCAGAAGTTCAACGGTAAGCCTTCTCGAGGTACGTATACGTTCGGTATCGGTGTGCACTACCATTCCATCCTCAACCGGCATGGCGCATGAGGCAACCAAGGTTCGTGCGTTCTCCACCTCGACCACGCATACCCTGCAGGCACCCACGGGCTTTAACTGTTCGTGGTGGCAGAGCACCGGTATATAAATCCCATTTTCACTGGCGACTTCATATATGGTCTGTCCAGGCTTGCACTCACATGTTCTTCCATCAATGGTGATGTTCATGACACCTCCCAGATAATTAATCCGTTTCAGCATCACAGCGGAGACAGCGGCACGCCTCTTTAAAGGCAGTCTTTTTGGTATAACCCGGTTCCACCTCTCTAAAGTTTCCTGCCCGCTTAGTGACTGAAAGTTCTCGCATCTTACCCTTGGGTTGCTCAACTACCTCTTCATCTACTTTAAAGGGGATGTCTATCTTCTCCTCTGGAGGCTCCTTATAAGGCCGCTCATTATTTTTAGTTCGCAGGTAACTATCAACATCCTTGGCCACCTGGTGGCCCATAAGGATTGCCTCAACTACGGTTGCCGGGCCGCTTACCGCATCACCACATACAAAGACGCCTTCAGCGGTGGAGTGGGTCTTGGTGTGAGGAGCACGCTCCAAGGTACCGCCTTTGGTTAGGTTAATTCCTGAGTGAGCGGGAAGAAATGAAGTATCTGAGGATTGAGAAATGGCAGGTATCAGCATATCGACCTCACGTACCAATGTACTTCCCTCAAGGGGAAGTGGTCTGCGTCTTCCAGAGCGATCAAATTCACCCAGTTTCATTTTGGTGCACTCCAGCGTGGTGAGTGCGCCATTGGTACCTATGAGTTTGGTGGGCGCCACCAGATACTCTATCGTTACTCCCTCATGAAGAGCGGCTTCAATTTCAACATCCCAGGCGGGCATATCCTTTTTCTCTCTCCGATAAAGGATAGTCACCTTAGATGCGCCAAGACGTTTGGCAGTCCTCGCTGCATCAATAGCTGAGTTACCTCCACCGATGACCGCTACTCTCTTTCCCACCTTCACCTGGTTATCGAGGTTTACCTTTCGTAGGAACTCAACCGCTCCTTCCACGCCCTCCAGCGTTTCACCTTCAATGCCTAGCGTCCAGCTCTGGTGGGCGCCGATTGCCAGTACCACACAGTCATACTCATTGCGGATCTGGGCATAGTCAATATCCCTTCCCACCCGAGTAGTGGTCTTTATGTCTACCCCCAGGGCTTTAATTTCGTTTACTTCACCATCCAGGATATCCCGTGGCAAACGGTATGCCGGGATGGCATAGCGCATCATACCGCCAGCGTAGGGCAACTCTTCGAAGACCACCACCTTATAGCCACGAACGGAGAGATCACGGGCAGCAGTGAGCCCCGCGGGTCCAGCACCAATGACGGCAATCTTTTCTTTGCGGGTAATGGGAGCAGGTTCAACCTTTGGCTGCTGGGCATGATCGGCAATGTAGCGCTTGAGCCAGGCAAGCGCCATTGGTTCATCAAGTTGACCACGCCGACACTTGAGGGCGCAGAACTGGGGACATACCCTTCCACATACCCCAGGGAAAGGGTTAGTTTTTTTAAGCACCTTGTAGGCGTCGTCTAATCGTCCTGCCCTCACCAAAGCGATGTAGGAAGGTACATCCATTCCAATAGGACAGGCATGCTGACAGGGGGATTTAAAGAGCGCAGAACATACACAGGCGGGGCACTTTTTTTCATAAATATGGGCTTCATACTCATTCCTGAAATAACGGATGGTTGAGAGAATCGGATTGGGTGCCGTCTGCCCGAGACCGCACAGTGCTGAGTCTTTTATCTTAATGGCGAGTTCTTCAAGTAATGCAATGTCGCCATCCCGGCCTTCACCTCGGCAAATCCTCTCCAGGATTTGTAACATGCGCTTGGTGCCCTCTCTGCAAGGTGTGCATTTACCGCAGGACTCCTCTTGACAGAACTCCATAAAGAAACGGGCGGTATCGACCATGCAGGTGTCTTCATCCATCACGATCAGTCCGCCAGATCCCATGATAGCTCCGAGCTTAGTTACCTCTTCGTAGTCAGTGGGAGTATTAAGGGCTGAGGCGGGAATACAGCCTCCCGAGGGGCCTCCCAGCTGGGCAGCCTTAAAGTTTTTATTGCCTTGAATGCCGCCGCCAATGTCAAAGATGATATCGCCGACGGGAGTTCCCATAGGCACTTCCACCAACCCCACATTATTCACTGCACCGGTCAAGGCAAAGACTTTAGTACCCTTTGACCCCTCGGTGCCAAATGAGGCAAACCAGTTGCCACCCTCCAAGATAATTTGAGAAATGCAGGCATAGGTCTCAACGTTATTAAGTACCGAAGGCTTGCCCCAGAGCCCTTGATGGGCCGGAAAGGGAGGCCGTGGTCTGGGCATTCCCCTTCTCCCTTCGATTGAAGCCATCAGTGCAGTCTCCTCACCGCAGACAAAGGCACCGGCTCCTTGGTAGATGTCGATATTCAGACTGTATCCTGAATCGAAGATGTTTTCACCGAGCAGGCCATATGCTTTGGCGTGGTCGATAGCAATGGCAAGCCTTTTTACCGCGAGAGGGTACTCAGCTCGACAGTAAATATATCCTTGGTGGGCACCAATGGTATAACCCCCGATAATCATGCCTTCGAGCACGGCATGGGCATCAGCTTCTAGTATGGATCGGTCCATGAATGCCCCAGGATCTCCCTCATCTGCATTGCATAGAATGTACTTTATTTCTCCCCGGGCGCCACGGGCAAATTTCCACTTTAAACCGGTAGGAAATCCGCCTCCACCCCTGCCGCGCAAGCCTGATTTCTTCACCTCTTCGATGATCTTATCAGGGGTCATGGTGGTGAGGGCCTTTGCTGCCGCCCGGTATCCATCACGCCCAATGTATTCATCTATTTGTTCTGCATCGATGAGACTTCTGTTTTTAAGCGCAATCAGTTTTTGCCTTCCAAAGAAGGCGATGTCATGCATGCGAGGGATGATGGTGCCGGTGGTGGGGTCACGGTACATTAATCTCTCCAAGGGTTTCCCCTTGATACTATGCTCAGCGATAATCTCAGGAACATCTTGAGCGGTAACCCTTTGATAAAAGATTCCTGCAGGGTAGATCACCATAATGGGGCCAGCAGCACAGAACCCGTTGCACCCGCTCTCTACCACCTTGATCTCATTGGTAAGCCCTTTGGTGTGTACTTCCTCTCGCAATGCCTGGTGGGTGGCTTTACTTCCTGATGCATGACAGGCGGTACCACCACATATCAAGATATGGGCTCGATACGATCCGGTGGTAGTGAGCGCGTGTCTTTCTTCTTGGGCGCTTTTCTGAGCGGTCCGTAAGAGGTTTTCCTGGTTCACCCGTTCTTTTATTTTTTGTAGATCCACTATGGTAAGCTTTGCCATGCAGCATCTCCTATTGGTACTTAGCCAGTGTGCCTTCGAGCTTGGCGATCTTCACTTGTCCATGGGTATCATTGTCTATGACCTGCACCGGGGCAAGCCCGCAGGCCCCCAGACAGCGTACGGTCTCTAGGGAGAAACGTCGGTCCTCAGTGCACCCCCCGGGTTCGATACCGAGCATAGTGGACAGTTTATTAAGTATTTTCTGCCCCCCCCTCACATAGCAGGCGGTTCCCAGACACACCCTGATGTTATGTCTTCCCCTCGGGACCATGGTAAAGAAAGAGTAAAAGGTAATCACCCCATACACAGTGGCGATGGGAATGTTGAGCCCCTGTGCGATCAGCATCAAAATCGCCTTGGGCAGATAGCCGAGTACTTCCTGAACCTGTTCTAGTACCGGAATTAATGCACCGGGTTTGCCCTTGTGTCGTGTGATGATTTCATCTGCCTTGTTCAACTGCTCTGGAGAGAATTCTGCAAGTGGGTCTTGCATCTTAGAGATATCTATTGCCACTTTTTTCCTCCTTAACGGTAGTACATGCAATGTTAAGTTGAGGGATTTAAAGGGTGGGATTACGCTCTCAGGTGAAAGTCCTAACTTTTTAGATTATCTATTGTTATTTTAGTATAAATGATAATTTAGATTGCTACCATGGTGTTTCTTTAAATGTCAAGAAATTATCTCGTGTTTTATTGCATAGGTTTTTGCTTCAAAGCCGCCTCTAGATTACGAGCTGCCTCTTTATAGAGCGGATTAATGGAGAGGGCAGATTGGTACTCTCTGATCGCTTCTTCCCATTTTCCCTGCTGGGCATAGGCTACCCCTAAGTCCTTCGATTCATAAATTCAGTTACGAATTTATTTACTCAGGACTTAGTGCTGAGTGAGCTATTGCCCATAGAAGTTCCCCCACAATACGTCACTGGAATTGCGAATCGAAGCACTAAGTTATTATGTGAAGAACGCACAAAGGAGATCCTTTCGCTCTGCTATCCACACCACTGACTCTACCCGTAGGGGATGAAGTGCAAAGAGAAGGGAGGTAGGTGAGGAAAATAGTGATGAAGAGAAGAAGAGCACAAATGATGAGCGTAACTTTAGAAAACCTGTAGGGTGAAACATTCATACTTAACGCTCAGCTGAGGATGATCTCTCTTATTACCTCATGTTCAAGATTAATCGGTTTATCTAGGTAGCAGAGGAGATAGATGACCTCGGTACTTATGTTTTTAATGGCGTGAGCAACTTTTGGAGGGATGATAATGAGAGGGCACTTGGTACCCTCAATAATCTTCTCGCTCCGGGTAGTGGTGACGGTGTCTATCGTGACCAGGGTGGCTTTTTTACCCAGCATAATGATATATTCCGTTTGAGTGGGGTGGAAATGGTTTCCTCTTACCACACCAGGATTGAGACTTACTATATGAATATTGTGGAGGGTGTTCACCTGTTTCTCTTCGAAAGGTTTTACCAGAAACCCCCGCTCGTCTTCCTTCGCTGCGAGTTCGATGATGGTAGGTTCCCTTGTGTTCTTTTTCATGAGGGTACTCTGAAGGTTTTCCCTTGTCATGCTCGATTACTGCCCTATCTGTTCCTTCTTTCTTGGTATGCTTTTATACCATTTTTTGGTGAGGATTGAAACTGTTAGATTGCGCACGGTAAGGAACTATCCTGGGGAGACTGAGAGGCGAAATAAAGATTTTACGAGACCATCAAATATGATACAATAATTAGAGATGAAGCTATGATGACTTTCAGACCAGGGAGGGTGTGGGGGTAAAAATTGTGAGAAGAAAATTCTCAGATGTGAATATGTAATCTGGATAAGGTGCGGTAACAAGAGAAGCGCGGGTTTTGATATAGGCATTTAGAAATAGTGAAGAGGAAATCCTGTTATGCCTTTGGAAAAGAGATTTTGTGTGGTCTGTGCCTGGAGAAAATTCTGTCAGAAGAAATTCCTTGTCTCTTCAGATACTTCTTTTAGTTGTCCGGATTTCACCAGAGATCTGAATATTAAGGATGAGGAAGATGATGTCCGGCAGGAAGAGACGGGAGAGTAAAGAGAGCCCTTGTGGTTGAGCTACTCAAGTTATTTTGATGTTCTCTTTTTCTGCGCTGTGTCCACCAGGCAGGTAACTCTCTTTTCAGTTACCTCAGCAAACCCTTTGCCGAGGATGAGGTATTCAACATCACCATTTTTAACGTAGTGGGCATCTCCTGCTTTCAGTGCGGTTAAAAAGGGGGTATGACCAGTGAGCGCACCAAATTCTCCCATCACCCCTAGCACGTTAAATGATGAAACCTCTTCTTCTAAGACAGTTCCTGCGGGAGTTACAATTTCTAAGAGAAACATAACCAACCTTACGCCATCAGCTTTTTTGCGTTTTCCTGGACCTCTTCGATAGTGCCTACCATATAGAATGCCTGCTCAGGGAGGTGATCATGCTTTCCTTCTGCTATTTCCTTAAAGCCCCTGATGGTATTTTCTAATTTGACGTAGACCCCCTGGCTGCCTGTAAATTCTGCGGCCACAAAGAAGGGTTGAGAGAGAAATCGTTGAATCTTTCTGGCCCGGGCTACTATGAGCTTATCCTCTTCGGAAAGCTCTTCCATTCCCAGAATGGCGATAATATCCTGAAGACCCTTATACCGCTGGAGGATGATTTGCACCTCTCGAGCAACCTTGTAGTGTTCTTCTCCAACTACTGAAGGGTCAAGGATACGCGAGGTAGAGTCCAGAGGGTCAACGGCTGGGTAGATACCCAACTCTACTATCTGACGGGAGAGCACCGTGGTTGCGTCGAGATGGGCAAAGGTAGTCGCAGGAGCGGGATCGGTGAGGTCATCAGCAGGCACATAAATTGCCTGCACCGAGGTTATGGATCCCTTATTGGTTGAGGTGATCCTTTCTTCCAGCTCTCCTAAATCGGTGCCCAGTGTTGGCTGATAGCCTACTGCTGAAGGCATCCTTCCTAGAAGCGCTGAAACTTCGCTGCCTGCTTGGGTGAACCTAAAGATATTATCTATAAATAAAAGCACATCCTGTCCTTCCTCATCTCTGAAATATTCTGCTGCGGTGAGGGCAGAGAGTCCTACCCGCGCCCTGGCACCGGGCACCTCGGTCATCTGTCCGTACACCAGGACGCATTTATCCAATACGCCTGATTTCTTCATCTCCAACCACAGTTCATTCCCCTCTCTGGTTCTCTCTCCCACTCCCCCAAATACGGAGATGCCACCATGGTGGAGGGCAATATTATGAATCATCTCCATGATCACTACCGTTTTCCCTACTCCCGCACCTCCGAAGAGTCCGATCTTACCCCCTTTGGGGTAGGGTGCTAAGAGGTCAATTACCTTAACCCCTGTTTCCAAGAGTTCAATTTTAGTATTCTGGGCAGTGAGAGAAGGTGCCTTCCTGTGGATAGGGTACCTGAGGTCGGTGCTCACTGATCCCATACCATCCACTGGTTCACCGATTACATTAAGCACCCTCCCCAAGGTAGACTTCCCTACAGGCAAGGTAATTTGGGTGCCTCGGTAGGTTACCTCTTGATTTCTCTTGATGCCATCGGTGGTCTGCATGGCGATACATCGCACCGTATCATCTCCTATATGCTGGGCTACCTCGAGGATGAGATTATCCTCTTGGTCATTTATGTTAGGATTAGTCATAAAGAGCGCTGCATAAATCGGGGGTATCTCCCGCAGTGAGAAGCGTACGTCTAGCACCGTTCCAATTACTTGGGTAACTCTTCCTTTTACCACCATGCTCTTCTCCTTCCCTTAGGCCTTTATCGCTTCAGCGCCACCAACGATATCAATCATGTCCTTAGTGATGCTTGCCTGTCGTGATTTATTATAGACGAGGGTCAGTTCGTCGATCATCTTTTTACAGTTATTGGTAGCACTATCCATAGAGTTCATCCTGGCGGCGTGTTCGCTTACCTGTGATTCTAAGAGTCCCTTGTAGACTTGAGCTTCAAGATACGCTGGTATGAGCTGGGCTAACAGCTGTACTCGTTCTGGTTCAAAGAGGTATTCAATCTTACGTGGTGTGTCAGCGGCTGGCTTTAGCGGAAAGAGTTCTTCTCGCTGCACCTCCTGTCGTAGTACGGTGTAGAATCGGGAGTACACTAAAAAGACTTTATCACATCTCATGGTAGTGTAGTAATCTATAAGATCCTCGCTGATTTCTCTCGCGAGGTCAGGTCCCAGGGTGCGTATATCAACACGCTCTTGTACAATTTCTCTCCCTCTTCTTTTGAAGTAATCCCTTCCCTTTCTGCCCACCGTATAGAGAGAGATATTTTTATAGTGCCCGCTATGCTCCGTTAAGAGTCGGTCTACGGTCGTGCAGAGGTTGATGTTAAAGCCACCGCAAAGCCCCCGGTTAGAGGTAATCAGTACGATGAGCACGTTTTCTACCTTACGGGGCAGGAGCAGGAAATGTGATTCTGGTGGCACTCGCATGATAATTTCACCCATCAGTGCTGCTATTTTATGGGAATACGCGCGGTTACTGAGCGCAGCGTCCTGCGCTTTCCTCAGCCGCGCTGCTGCAATCATCCACATGGTACGGGTGATGGTTTGGGTGCTCCTTACACTTCCTATCTTTCTTCTAATAAACTGAAGGGTGGCCATGGAATAACTTGATCATTGAATGGGTAGAGGTTAACGCAGATCTACACTGAGAAGAGTTCCTTAAATTCATTCAGCGCTGCTACAATCTTCTCCTCAAGCTCTCTTTTAATTTCTTTCTTTTCACCTATCTCCGCAAGAATATCAGGATGCTTTCCATCCATAAAGGCAAACAATTCTGTTTCATAACGCGGGAGGACTGACTCGGGGTAGGTGTCCACAAAACCATTGATAGCAGCATAAAGTAACATAATCTGCTTTTCTACCGGCAGGGGCTGGCGTTGTTTCTGCTTGAGAATTTCCATAAGCCTGCTCCCTCGGGCGAGCTGGGCCTGGGTGGATTTGTCCAAATCACCACCGAATTTGGCAAAGGCTGCCATTTCACGGTACTGGGCGAGGCTCAGTCGTAGACTACCAGCAACCTGCTTCATCGCTTTAGTCTGTGCATTTCCACCAACCCGGCTCACCGAAAGGCCCACGTTGATGGATGGTCTAAAGCCTGAGTAGAAGAGGTCGGTATCAAGATAGATTTGCCCGTCGGTGATAGAGATTACGTTGGTAGGGATGTAGGCACTCACGTCTCCCGCTTGGGTTTCGATGATGGGGAGCGCAGTCAAACTGCCACCTCCGTGGGCGTCATCCCACTTGGCGGCGCGCTCTAAAAGACGGGAGTGGAGGTAGAAGATGTCTCCCGGGTATGCCTCTCGTCCCGGCGGCCTCCTCAGCAAGAGAGAGAGCTGGCGGTAGGCGGTGGCATGTTTGCTCAAGTCATCATACACGATGAGTGCGTGTTTTCCGTTGTCCATGAAATACTCGCCCATGGCGCACCCGGAGTAAGGGGCAATGTATTGAAGTGAGGCAGATTCGCTTGCGGTAGCGGCAACGATGGTGGTATACTCCATGGCTCCGAACTGTTTCAGGGTATCAATGATTCTTGCCACGGTGGATCGCTTCTGCCCAATGGCGACGTAGATGCAGAAAACGTCCTTACCTTTCTGATTGATGATAGTATCAATAACGATAGCGGTCTTCCCAGTTCCCCGGTCACCAATAATCAGTTCCCTCTGACCTCTCCCGATGGGGATCATCGAATCAATTGATTTGAGACCGGTCTGTAAGGGTTCTTTTACCGGCATCCGCACCACCACCCCTGGGGCAGTGGCCTCGATGTTTCTAAACTCCACGGCAGAGAAGGGACCTTTGTCATCGAGCGGTTCGCCAGTAGCACTCACCACTCTTCCCACCAGTGCTTCTCCTACCGGTACCTGGGCAATTCTGCTCGTCCTCTTTACGACGTCTCCCTCTTTGATGGAGATAAACTCTCCCAGCACGATTGCTCCCACATTGTGCTGCTCCAGGTTGAGCGCCATGCCATAGATACCTTCAGGGAATTCCAGCAGTTCACCTGCCATCACATTTCTTAATCCATAGATTCTCGCGATGCCGTCTCCCACTGAGAGCACTCTCCCGGTTTCGCTGATATCGATCTCTTTTCCGTATTCTTCAATTTCTTGTCGTATGATCTCTGTAATTTCTTCTGCTTTAATTTTCATAGTCTATCGTTCCCCGAATTAATCTGTATTTAATCTTTTCCAATTGTGTTTTGAGACTTCCATCGTACACCATATCCCCGATCTTTGCCACCACCCCGCCAATGATCTCCGGATCCTTTTCAAACTGGAGGTAGACCTCTTGGTGCACTACTTTTTCTAACGCTGATTTGATTTGGGTCACCAGATCGGAAGAAATATCACAGGCGGTGGTGATGATTGCTTTCACCTTCCCGCTTACTTCATCAACAATTTCCTGATACGCCTGCACAATCTCAGGGAGATGGTGAATTCTCTTATTGTCGACTAGGAAGCAGAGCACACTCATCACTATGGGAGAAATGGTGAGTTGCTTACCTATTTTTTTAAGAATGTTTTTTAACACCGCTTCATCGTGGAGGGGTGATTCAAGGTAGTCTTTTAACTCCCTATGCTCTTTAAGGAGCGCATCAATGCTTTCCAGGTCCGCCTGGTATCCTTCATATCGATTGTTCTTAATCCCGATCGCCATTAACGCTTTAGCGTATCGGATACTCACCGAAGAAAGTATCACTGTAGTGCCCCTATCTTCTCGATATACTCTTTAATCAATCTCGTCTGGTCATCGTGGGAAATGTTATTCTTTACCACCTGTTCCGCCATCGACAGGGCAAGCCGGGCTGCCTCTTCTTTAAGTGCGGTCCTTGCATTCTCTAGTTCACGGTTGGCGGCGTGTTGTATCTCTTCTCTCATTCTCTCAGCGAGCTTCTCGGCATTGGTGATAATCCGCTTCTTCTCAAGTTCTCCCTCCTGGGAAAGATGAGCGATAATCTCATCGACCTCGCGGGTAACCTCTCGCAGCTTACGCTCATACTCTTGGAATTTGGCTTCTGCTCTCTGTTGAGACCGCTGGGCTTCCTGTATCGCTGACCTTATGGAAGACCTGCGATGCGCAAGGAACTCCCTGGTTGGTCTGAATAAGAAGTAGATCACTATCCCTATAAAAATGAGAAAGTTTACGATTGCCCAGAACATAGTTCACCACTGTGGTGTTTCCACACCATAGGTTTTTCTACGCGATCTCCCTTCCGAGAATTTTTTTTGCGATCTGAGAAGAGAGAAGCTGGATCTGAGAGGCGAGTGACTCTCTGGTTTTTTTCATTTCTTGTTCAATCTGCGCTTTGGTCTCCTTGAGGATGGAGGCTGCCTCTTCCCTCACCTTTGCTACCATCTCCTTTTCTATGAGGGTCCCTGCCTTTTCGAGGAGTTCCTTTTTCATCCTCCCCTGGAGCCGCGCCTCCTGGAGCTTTCTTGTATACTCTTCCCTCATCGATTCTGCCTGTGCTTCCTGGTGCCTGCTCTCCTCTTCTTTTCCCGCAGTCAACTTCTCTCGTTCCTCACGCAGGCGAAGCAGTGGCTTAAAAAGGATGAGATCGAGTATGAAGATAAGAATGATAAAATTTATTATTTGAAATAGTAAGGTTGCGTTAATGTTTAACATGGTGCGAAGGGAGAACGTATAAGGTTACAGTTTTAAAATCAGCATGAAGGAGATCACCAGCGCATAAATTACCAGTGACTCAATCAGGGCCAAACCGATTATTAATACGGTGAGAATTCGGTTATACGCCTCTGGATTTCTCGCAATGCCTTCAAGTCCTGCACTTACTGATCTCCCCTGTCCCAGGGCGCCGCCGATCGCCGCGATTCCAATGGCGAGGCCAGAGGCGAGCGCAATAGCAGCTTTGGTGATGGAGCTGGTTTCGGCAGTTCCTTCTTCAGCGGCGAAACAGAATGATACCAGACTCAAGACGAACACCATTGTTAGTAAAACTTTTTTCATACCACTCTCCTTCTTTTTAGGGTTGTGTTTATATAAATGCTGTCCCTTTTATTTTTTTTCGCTTAGTGCTCTGATTTCTCAATAGCGAGTGCGATATACATGGTTGAGAGGAGAACGAAAATCAGAGTCTGGATAAAACACACAAAGAGACCAAGTGCCAGCGGAGCAATAGGAGCTAAAAAGGGTACTATCTTTGAAAACATGGAAAGCACCAGATGGTCTCCGGTCATATTGCCAAATAACCGTACTGATAAGGTGAGGATGCGGGCCACGTTGGTGATAATTTCTATGCTCATATACAAGGGGGTTAACCATAGGACGGGTCCCATAAAGTGCTTTAGGTAACCTATGCCATGTGCCTTAAATCCCCAATAGTTATACACGATAAACACTACCACCGCCATCCCGAGGTTGATGTTGATGTTGCTGGTAGAAGGGATGAATCCGGGGACAAGACCTAAGATATTAGAAAAGAGAATGAAGAGCGCCACAGTGCCTAGGAGAGGAAGGAATTGTTTTCCTCTGGGTCCAATAATATCGGTGGAGAGGTAGAGTACTGCCTCGGTGATTAATTCGAATACATTTCCAGGATGAAAGGTTGCGGAAGGAATCACCTTAAATTGTATTACAAACCGTGCGATGAGGGCCAGTACGATAATAAGCAGCGATACCAAGGTAGCATAGGCTACGGGCACTGCATCTATGGTGGTGAAGTCTATCAGCGCAGGATTGGGTTTTTGAAAGGATGAGAGCCACTCCCAAAAAGGCAAATGTTCTGCCCAGATAAAACCCTCTTCAGAGGCGAAAAGGGAAGACGTGAGCACGACCAGGACTATGCAACTAAAGGAAACTGCTATCCAGAATTTCTTTACCATACCGCTTATATCTCTAGCATCCTCTCCTGCTTTCGTAGCATCACTAGCGCTTCACCAATGATACCAAGGGGGAGGGCGGAAAGTCCTATCAGAAATCCAGAGGGAATGACTATCTGGTAGGAAAGTAAAACCAATAGTGCTGCAGCAAGCACGAGGAGTCTGAAAACGAACAGGATGAGATAGAAAACTTTTAACCTTCCCTTTCTTATGAAGAGCTCCTCTATGGTGGTGCGAATAATTCTGAAGTCAAGGATAATAAGTGCTCCACCCAAGAAGGTGCTGACGGTGAGATGAGGTGTGCTAAAAACAATAGTTACACCGCTGAGGGCAAAAAGTAGTAACCAGCTTTTCTTCTCAAGGGAATTTAATCTGAGCAGGCTACTTTCCTTGATCTTCATATCTTTTTATCACTCTAAAGAGCTGGATGAATCCAGCAACAGCACCAAGAATAAAAAAAATCAAAGTGAGCCAAGGCTTGGTTCCTAAAAGCTTGTCGAGATACACACCGATACCGGCACCGATGATGACTGAAAATACCAGTTCAAAACCGACGGCAGAGTATCTGGCAATCTTTTTTAGTAACACAAGATTTGAACGGTCAAGATCCACTTTTAGTTATCATACTTCATTTAACTTTTCATCATAAAAAAAACATTTTACTTCGCACTGATAATTATATTTTTCTTTTTAATTGGTGATTTATACATAATAAGCAACCGACGTGCCAAGATTCTTATTCATTAACTAGCGATACTACCAATTATTTTGTTAAAAAAGCAAGAATATTTTGCTCAATAGTAAGCATAATGATTACTATTAATCTCCCGAAAATTTATTATTGCTGGTAAATGATGGAAGGCGCACAAGTGTTTCTAATTTAAAAGTATGGTCCGGGTGCAAAACAGTGGGGTGCTCGTGAGCGCATTGTTGCAAAGCATATAAGAGGTACAGAAAGGTTCCTGTGGATTTTTTATTAAAACAATGGAAATATCCTGATATGCAGGATGGTCATAAGGTAGTCTCGAGGAGTAGTGGTAACCTAGGTTATAGTTATATTTTCTAAATCCTTTTGAGAGATAATATTCTGCTACGCCAAAGCTCGATAAGAAAAGATGGCTGATAATGATCAGTAGTTTTTTCATCTATGCTCAAAAAAAAGGTCAGTGGGTTAGGATCAATAAGCTTTAATAAAATAGTATATTTTTGGTTCTAATGTCAAATGGTAATAGTAATGGGGTAAGGGTAAAAAAGGCTTTATGATGGCGAGCGCCTTGGTGAGAATACATTTCTGATACAGTGGAATAGACTACCATGTGTTATGGTATCACTAAGTGCTTCGATTCGCAATTACAGCGACGTATTTTGGGAGAATTTCTATGGGCAATGGCTCACTCAGCACTAAGTCCTGAGTAAATAAATTCGTAACCGAATTTATGAATCGAAGGACTAAG